>Ga0265594_1000959_pt1 | contig 23169 bp, 25 predicted proteins | sample saktaG_11_FD_190147 | JGI IMG/M metagenome (GOLD analysis project Ga0265594, IMG submission 190147) | Saline water microbial communities from Sakinaw Lake, British Columbia, Canada - sak_2011_5_24_80m | ecosystem: Environmental > Aquatic > Non-marine Saline and Alkaline > Saline ... | reverse complement strand
GGGATTAATATGATTTGAGGAAGCTAAAGAAATATTTAAAAAAGAGCCGTCAATCGCATCAGCTAAAAACTTATATTCATTTTCGGGGTCAATAGTTATTACATCTACTCCGGCCATTATAGAACGAAGGATTTCCAGTTTAATTGCGTAGGATTTTCCAGAACCTGATTTTCCGAATATAATTGCATTCGCATTTTCTAAACTAAATCTATCAAATAAAATTAAAGAATTATTATGACGATTGACTCCATATAAAATTCCCTCATTTGAACTTAAATCAAAAGAGACAAACGGAAAAATACTAGACAAGGGTCCGGTATTCATTGAAGTATGAGCGTAGAGTTGGTCTAATCCGCAGGGAGAAGTAGCGGCAAATCCTTCTTTTTGCTGATAAAGAGCCGGTTTAATATAAATCAACCTTGATTCTAAAATTGATCTTAAGGTAGTTTCTGTTTCTTTCAATTCTTTCCGGCTGTTTCCATAAACGGTCAAATAAAGACCAACCTTGAACATTCTTTCTTGAGCAGTTTGAAGTCTGTCTCGTAATTCTTCTATGTCATGATAAGCGGTTTCTAAAGCCGGGTCTCTAATTAATCCTTTTTCTTCTCTCTCGGATAATTCTGCTTGAACTTCAGTCACTTTTCTTCTTAGTTGTTTCAAAATCATTCCTGTTTCAATAGGATGAATATGAAAACTAATATTCATTGGGGTATCTAGGTTAATGACTGGAGAAAACCAAGCCGTGCTTAAATATCTCGGATAAGAAAAAATGAAAAAAGATTTAACAAACTTTCTTCCTAACTTTAAACAATCTAAAGACAAAGCAATAGAAGAAGGAGCAATAATGTCTTTAGCTTCTAGAGCTCTAGTTTCAAAAATTTCTTCAGGGGCTGTTTTTTTCTTTTTTAAAAATGATAATTTCATTTTATTATTTATCTAATTATTTCAGGAGGAATTTCCGGATAATAACCGACTTCAGATTCTTCGGGATGATATAAACTCCAGAAAAGTTCGATTAATTCAGAAGTATCCAAAGGAACACATTGAAGTCCGCATCTTCTTAATCCTAAAGCTACAAACTCTACTCTCTGCCAGAGCTGAGATTTACATCTTTGAAATTGTTCGTCATTGAAAGTAGATGTAGACTCTTTTTTAAACAATCCTTTCATGGTTTTCATTCCTGGAATTTTCATTAGAGTAAAGGGAACGGTAACGAAAAAAGTTTTTGACATTATTGCTCCTCCGCTGATTAAAGCGTTGATAAACTTTCGATATTCAGCAGTTTGAGTTTTTAGTAACTCGTTTTCTTGTTTTTTTTCTAATTCTTTTAGTTTGTCTAAATATCCAGTAATGTTTAATTTTCGGGACTGGACTGTAATTTCTAAAGAAAAATCTAAAGAATTAAGAAAATTTTGAAACTGATAAATAATTGCATTTTGTTCTTCTTCCGATTTCAAAGCAAAATTTAAAGAAGAAACCATAATTACCCCTCTCATTGCCTTATTTTTTAAGAGAATTACACCTTCTTTAATTTGATCAATTTCTAAAAATTGTTGAGTAGAAGCTTGGGCCATAAATTATTTAGTTTTAGTTTCGATTTGAGTTTTTAATTTTTTTAATTGACTGTTTTTAGCGATTTTTAAAGGAAGTTCTTCTTTTTCTTCCTCTTTCTTTATTACTTCTTTCTTAAATATTTTTATTAAGGCTTCATTTTTCCGCCAGATATAAATTTTTGGAGAAACGTTGAATTTTAAAAAATTTCCTAAAATTATTGGCAAAGATCTTCCTCCAATTTTCAAAAAAGCCAAAGCTACTGCTCCTATGCCTAAAACAAAGCAAGCAATTGTAAAAAAAGAAAAAGGAACAGTAAAATAAAGAACAAAGCAAATTGCTCCAGCAATACCAATAAAAATAAACTGATTAAAGGTAAGGGGTCCTACTATTTTTGCTTCGTGCTCAATAAATTTTGGAACAATAAATCTCATAATTATTCAACAAGTTCTCTGTATGTATCTTTTTTAGGATGAGTTTTTATTTTTACTTCTGGCTTCTTTACATTGCTTTTAATCGTACTAAGAATAGTTTCACTGATTTCTTGATTGATTTTTTCAGCAGTTTCTGGATCAATTTCTACTTTTTCTTCAAGAGTTTTTTGAAACTCTTTCAGAGTTAATTTTCCCAATAAAACCAAACCGGTATAATGGGCAACTTGTTCAATTTTTTCTTCTCCCTCAATTCCATTTTCAATACAAATTTTGGAAATCTGAAAAGGAGTTTTTTCAGAAAAAACTATTTTTAATATATTGGGAGATATTTTTTCTTTAGATTGTCTAGAAGTTTTTTTAGACATAGGCCTTGACAAATTTTTAATAAGATGTATAATTTAAGTAGTACAAAAGGGAAAAGGAGATAGAGAATGTCATTAATTAGGAATGCAATCAGGGAAGCGAAGAGACAGCGGAAGGCGAACCAGGGAGATGAAATCCAGTATTTGGGGGAAACCCTGAGTACTGGCTACGGGCTAAGTATCGAAGCCCGGGAAGGACTTCGAGGGGCTTTGGAAGCTCTCGAAAAGGCAGTGGAGCCGGCGGCGGCGGTGGCTGCTAAAGCAGAGGTTGAGAGGGCCCAAGCCGCCCTTTCGACTAGAGAGAAGGAGGTAGGATTCGCCGAAAGGCGAGCTCAAAGGAAGTATCCGAGGATATTTGATTTTTTCGGGTAATTCCAGGGGACACAAGTGGACGAATAAATCGAACACTTGTGCCCCCTCATTTTATTTTTAAGGTAATTTTCTTTTTCTTGCTTCTATCACAACTCTATCGGTAAGTTTCTTTTTAATTTCATCTAATTTATTCTTCAGTTCAAGATCTCTATCTTGATATTCATCAACTTTTGATCTTATCTTTTCTCCTTCTTCCTCTAAATCGCGAAGCTTAAGAACATGAATCGAATCAATCGGATCAGGACTTGTTTTTTCATCATCAATTTCTTTTGTTTTATCTCTAAGAGCGGTTTGTTGTTGTTGAGATAGATTAGAGAGTTCTCGAATTGCTCCTCTTAGATCTCTCAATACATTTTTTAAATCTCCTTCTTCCGAAATTGTTTTTTCTCCTTTAGCCATTGCTTGAAAATTCTTCAATTCTTTTTCGGTTGGTTTTGGTTCAAGGGTTGTATCTTTGATATTCTCTTTTAATCCTGCTAATTTAATTTCTAATTTTTCCAATTGTTTTTCTTGTCTATTTTGTAAAATTTCCCTTTTTTCCCTTGATATTTCAGGAAATGGTTTAACCATCTGTCCTCTTAAGTTATTTATCTGTTTTTCCGTTTTTACTATTTCGATTTCTTCTGGTGATGTTGGTATATTTGGTTTTATTGGTGCACCTGCTTTTGACTTTTTACTTGTTTTATCTTGTTTTTTGTAATATGTTTCTAGCTCCTCTTCATGTGTTTCTAGTCTTGCTGCAAAAGCTTCGTCTGATTCGTCAGATTCTTTTTTAGGTAAATCTGGTTTTTCATTAGGTTTCTTTCCAAAAATTTGTTTCATAAATTCACTTTTACTGGCTTCCCATGTTTTTTTTGAAATAGGCTCTCCGGTTTCTGTCCAAGCCTTTTTTAATCCTTTTTTAGCTACAAGGCCAGACTTTTTCCAAAAATCTTTTGTTTTCATTACTTTTGCTGTTGTTTTTATCGCTCCTCCAGCTTTTCTTACATATTCCGGAGTTTCTTTAATAGTTGTTGGTATTCTTCTGGCATATTTGGCTATTCCAGCACCTGTTTTTATTGGATGTCTAACTCCTTGCCACGCTCCTTTTCCTATTTCCTTAAATCCTCTACCAGTTATTTTACCGCCAAATTTGAATCCCTTTCCAATTGCTCCGGCTAAAGGCCTTCTTATTACCTTCTCGCCTCTTTTAGCAGCTTTAATAATTGCCCCGGCTCCCATAGCACTGCTTGAAACAGCGACCATAAAGCCAACAAATAAAAAAGCTATAACTACTCCGTAAGGCAAGAGATTATTAATAAGTTCAACCACTGGTACGGTAATAAATCCCCAAGCTAAATCTGAAGTAGCTCCTGATGTTATTTGCGGAGGCATATGCACCAATAGTTGTTCTCCTAAATAAAGAAAGAAAGCTCCGATTATTCCAATTAACGACCATTCCATAAATTGTTTCCACCATTCATCCCAACCTAAAATACTCTTGAAAATATATTTCTGGCTGCCGGAAAAAATTCGGGAAAAGAAAGCAATCGGCGAAACAATCACTAATACCCAAATCATAATATATCTCATTATAAAAAGTCCGGCATACATAATAAAAATAAGAGCAGCTATCCAATCAAAAGCAATCATAGCTATTGTTTTACCTAAAACATTAGCAGCATTGCTAAGATCAAAAAAATGAGTACTGAAGAGTGAAGAAAGCATTCCTCCTTGCTGAGCAAAGAAATTTCCCATCATTTTAAAACCTGTTACATATTCTAAAAAGAAGTTCATTACAATATTTGAAGCATCAATAATCAATCCGCAAATTACAGGAGTAAAATTAATTAAAACAGCGATAATAATCAGCAAGGGCAAGGTTTTATGAGCTTGGTATTCTTCGATTTTCAAAGCAGTAGCTAAACCGATAATTACCAAAGCGATAATAAAGAACATATTAATAAAATCTCTGACAATAGGCCAACCAACATCAACAATCCCTCCGTGAGTATAAGGCAAACTGGTAAAGTAAGGACTTAAAACCCAATTTAAGAGAAAACCGGCGATACCAACAACTAAATTAGAAACGATTAAAGTGACCTGGAGAAGAATACTGATAATATTAATCGGTATTGACATAATGGCACCAATAAAACCTCCCTGGGCTTGAACAAGTTGCCAGGGAGCAAATAGCCCAAAGAGTAAAAATAAAAAACCGACTAAAATTGAGAGTTTTTTAATTTTTCCCTCCGCTAATAATTTCATTATTTTATTTTACCACAAAAGAAAAACTTTTGGTAAGAGTTATCCAGTTCTCTATAGATAAGGTTTCTGCTCTTTGTTCATATTTGATATTATTTTCTGAGAGCCAATTTTTTATTTTATCTCGGCTGACATTTAATCCTTGTGATAAATTGTTTATTAATTGCTTTCTGGGATGTAAAAATCCTGCTTTTACAATTCTAAAAAACAAATCAGAATTAATCAACTTTCTCTCGGTATTAATCAGAGATGTAATTTGCAGGATTACGCTATCAACTTCTGGAGAAGGCCAAAAAGATTTTTTTGAAACATAACTAACTATTTTACAAGTAGCATAAAATTGAACCGAAACAGCCAATATACTCATTTTAGGGGGATAAGCGCAAATTCTTTGTCCAACTTCTTTCTGAACTATTAATGTTATTTGTTGAGGTTTAATTTCAACATTCTCAAGAAATTTACGAATTGCCGGTGTTGTTAAATAAAAAGGAAGACTAGCAACTATCTTAAAAGAATTTCCAATTTCCGATTTCCAATTTTCAATTTTCAAAATATCGTCGCAAATAATTTTGATATTACTAAAATCCTTTAAAGTTTCTTTGAGAATTTCAATCATTTTGGGGTCTTTTTCAACAGCTATTACTTTCTTTACACTTTTGGATAGCTTCATAGTCAAAGTTCCAATCCCAGGTCCAATTTCCAGAACAACTTCTTTCGGTTTGAGTTGAGCCGCCTCAATCATTTTTTTAACTACTCTCTTATCAATTAAAAAATTTTGTCCTAATTTTTTCAAAGGGCGAGTTTGATATTTTTTAAGCAAGATTTGGATATTTTTTTTTGAAGTCAAATCCATTAATTAATTTTAGCACACTCTATTGACATATAAATTAGTTAAGATATCCTTAAATAATATATGTCAAAAAGACTATTTCCGATAGTGACAATTATTTTATTTGGATTGCTCTCTTTTTCTCTTTTTATTTTTTCTGATTATTCTCCTTCTATAATTAATTTTAAGAATGACAAAGGTCCTCAGACTTTGTTTTTAGGTCCAAGTCAGAAATTCTCTTTAGAATCGCCAAATTTTCTTTTAGTGGAGAATTGCAGTGTTAAACCTGCTTTACCTCCAGTAATGGTAACACCTCAAGTTTTAGCTCAAGTTATTGGCCAAACTGAAGTAAAAAACGAAATAACTACCCATATAGTTGAACCAGGAGAAAGTCTTTGGCTAATTGCCAATAAATACGGCCTTAGAATTGAAACAATTGTCTGGGCAAACGATATAAAAGATGCGATTATTCAACCTGGTCAGGAGCTTGCTATTTTGCCGGTTGACGGTTTAATTCACTTAGTGGAAAAGGGCGATACCTTAGAAAGTATAGCTAATAAATATAAAATTAAATCTGATGAAATTGTTACCATTAATGAGATTTTTACCCCAGATGAAATTTTTGAGCATCAAGCTCTAATTATACCCGGTGGAGAATTATCTTCAGCTTCTCAAATTGAGAAACAATCCTTTACTAATTTATCAACAAACAATTTTTACGGATTAAGTCACAAATATCCTTACGGTCAATGTACTTGGTGGGCAGCTCAAAAAAGATCAATTCCTTCCTGGGGAAATGCCAAAGATTGGTTGAACAATGCTATTTCTTACGGTTTTCCGGTCTGTAAAGGGAGGTATTGTACTCCCCAAGTAGGAGCGATTATTTCTCTCAATGAAAGCCGGCTCGGCCACGTAGCTTATGTTGAAAGAGTGACAGAAAGTAAAATTATTTTTTCTGAAATGAATTATATTGGCTGGGGAAAAATGGATTGGCGGAGTTTGAAATTTGGAGATTACCGAATTCAAGGTTATATATATAAATCTTTTTAATTTTCCATATTACTAAAAATGTTTTTTATTTTCTAAACAGCCTTATTTAGAAGTTCAACAATTTTAAAATGCCTCAATTTGTATGAGGTATTTATTTTAACTTTAATTATTTGAGTGTCTATTCCTGAAATTTCTGTAAAAATACTTTTGACAGTATACTTTATTTTTTACACTCTAGACAAAATTGAGCTTCAGGAGAAATTTTTAATTTTTCAATACTAATTGACTTTTTACAATTTTCACAAATTCCGTATCTACCTTTTTTAATTTTTTCTAAAGCCAAATTAATATTTTTAAGTTTTAATTCTAAATTATGTTCAATAGATAATAATATTTCATATTCTTCAACTTCGTCAGCCGATTCTTCTAAGGCCGAACCACCAGTTTCCTTATTCTGATAGGGAAATCGAGTATCCCAGTCTCCTTTTAATTTTTTGTCTTTTTCAGCAAAAGATTTCAATTCTTTTTCCAAATTATTTTTTTCTTTTTCCAACTTTTCTTTAAATTTTTTAATTAGTTCTTTATTCATATTTATAAGTTAATTCATCAATGACCTTGAGTATACTTTCACCAGAAGTGGTTAAAATAAAATAATTATTGAATAAAGAATAACAAATTCCGAAACCGTCTTCGGAAAAGGTTTGGTATCGGAAATCTGCTTCTTTATAGCGAGCTTTTTTAAAATAAGGAACTAAAGCTGGAATTTCTTTGCCGGAAACAAAAACTCCTTCTTTTTCTATATTTTTTCCCCATTCTTCCAATAAATTGGCCAGTCCTTCCTTTTCTTTAATTTTAGTGATAAAAACTATTCTTTTTCCTTGTTTTTGAGAATAAAAAGCTAAAGTATAATTTGATTCTAATTTTTGGAAGATTTCCTCGGGAACTTCTATTTGGAAACTGTCAGAGAGGTCTTTTAAGGAAGATAAACGATTTTCTTCAGTGTTTTTAATTGCTATTTGCAAAAAACTATTTTCTGTTATTTCTTCTGTCATTAACTGCTCAATAATTCCTGGGATTTGTTCGTTTTTGCTAATTTCAGGAGTTTTAGTTTCTTTAACTGGAATTAAAGCTGTTGGAATAAAAATTTCTGGTTTTTTCTCCTCTTCTAATTCCGGAATTATTTCTTCTTCTTGAGTTATTATTTCTTGTTGAGTTATTTTTTCCTTGGGTTTATTGAAAACTAAAATCCAAACTAAAAAACCAATAATTGAAAATAAAACAGCAATAATTATTCCCCTGACTAAAACTTTCTTAAAAGAAGAGAGTTTTTTTAAATGCCATTTTTCTGCCTTTTCTGACTTTGGAATTAAAATTCCAGGATGCTGATCAACTTCTGTCTTAGCTTTAATCTTTTTTTTCTCCTCCGTTTCCTTTTTAATTTTTTCAAGTTTTAAAACAGTAATTCTTTCTTTTTCTTCCCGAGCTTCTGTTTCTCTCAACCGGGAAAGATCTTTTTGCATAGTTTTTATTTCTTCTCTGCGGAGAAGTTTCAATTTTTCCTCTTTTACCGGAGTATTAGCGAAGGGTGAAGAAGAAGATTTATCTTCTTCTTCTTCTTGTTTTTCTTCATTCACCATGTTCTTTTTTAGCCTCTTTCAGAGACAAGTTTATTCGTCCCTGTTCATCGATAGAAATTACTTTTACCGGTATGACATCGTCAATCTTAACTACATCTTCTACTTTTTCAACTCGATGGGGAGCAAGCTGAGAGATGTGAACCAAACCTTCCTGTCCCGGCAATATTTCAACAAAAGCGCCAAAATCTAAAATCCTTTTTACTTTGCCTTGGAATATTTCTCCAACCTTAGCTTCCCTAGTAATGTTTTTTATCCAGTCAATAGCCTTTTCCCCTGATTCTTTTTTCTCGGCAGTGACAAAGATTTTGCCCGAGTCTTCAATATCTATAGAAACTTCGCACTCTTTAGTTATTTCATTGATTACCTTGCCTCCTGCTCCAATTACTTCCCTGATTTTTTCCGGATCAATTTGAATAGTAAAAATTCGGGGAGCAAAAGGAGAAAGTTCAGCTCTTGGTTTTTCTAAAACCTTTTTTATCTTGTTTAAAATTTGAAGTCGAGCTTCTTTCGCTTGAAACAAAGCTTCTTTTAAAATTTTATCTGAAATACCATCAATTTTTACATCCATCTGTATAGCTGTTATTCCTCGGTCGGTTCCAGCTACCTTAAAATCCATATCGCCATAATGGTCTTCCGGACCCTGAATATCAGTTAAAATCTTGTAATTGCCTTTTTCATTTGTCATAAGCCCTATGGCTATTCCTGCTGCGGGCGCTTTTATCGGCACTCCGGCGTCCATCAGGGATAAAGAAGAACTAGAAACCGAAGCCATTGAGGTTGAGCCGTTAGAGGAAAGGATTTCCGTAACTATTCTAATAGTATAAGGAAATTCGTCAGAAGTTGGAACCAAGTAAGTCAAAGCTTTTTCCGCTAGCATTCCATGGCCGATTTCTCTTCTGCCCGGTCCTCTCATTGGCTTTATTTCTCCTGAACAATAAGGAGGGAAATTATAATGATGCATAAATCTTTTCTTTCCAACGATTTCCATTCCTTCCAATAATTTAACATCTCCAGGCGTACCTAAAGTTAAAATAGAAAGAGCTTTGGTTTTTCCCCGACAGAAAAGGCCAGAGCCGTGAGTTCTGGGTAGAAGGCCGACCTCGCAGGTAATTTCTCGCAGTTCGTTTAGTTTTCTATTATCAGGCCTTTTTTCTTTTAAAACTATATTTTGATGAATTATTTTTTCTATTTCTTTTTCAAAAAAATCTTTAACATATCCTATTTTTCCCATTCCAGGATACTTTCCTTCTATATAATAAATCAAATCTTCTTTAAGATTATTTATTTCATTCATTCCAGCTTTATTCTTTTGGTAAATAGCTTTTTCTAATTTATCGCCGAGAAAAGAGTTTATTTCTTTTTCTAATTCTAAGTCCTTGGAAAAAGGTTCTATTTGAGTTTTTTCTTTTCCTACTTCTTTGATAATCTGATTTTGAAAATCAATTAATTTTTTCAAATAAGGTTTAGCCCAATCAGCCGCCTTTAAAATATCTTCTTCAGAAATCTCTTTGGCTTCGGCCTCGAGCATGTTGATTAAAATTTCTCCTTTTTTCTCGATTCCAGCGAGAACAAAATCCAAATCATTTTTTTCTCTTTGTTCGTAAGTTGGATTTAAAACAAACTCATTATTTATTTTGCCAATTCTAATTACGGCTATTGGTCCTGACCAAGGAATATTTGAAATAGATAAAGATAAAGAAGCGGCGGTTAAACCAATTAAATCAGGATCATTTTCTTTGTCCCAAGAAAGGCAAGTGGCAACAATTTGAACTTCTTTTTTAAAATTTTCTGGAAATCTGGGCCTGATAGCTCGGTCGATTAATCTGGCGGTTAAAATTGCTTCGTCTGAAGGCCTGCTTTCCCTTCTCATATAACGGGAGCCTAAAATTTTTCCAGCAGCATAAAATCTTTCTTCGTATTCAACCGTTAGGGGGAAAAAATCTATTCCTTCTCTTTGTTTGTCTGACATCGCTGCCGTACCTAAAATTGTCGTGTCTCCGTATTGGATAAAACAAGAACCAGCCGCTTGTTCGGCTAGGTTTTTAATTTCTACTTTGAGTTCTCGTCCGCCTAATTCTAATTTAAAAGTTTTATTTTCCATAATTTTTTAAAACTACTTTTTTAATAAATATTTTTCCGGCACTTTTCCTAAATCAATAAATTCATCAGTAACTTCTCTTAATCTGCTGGAAGCTGACCTGCCGAAAGCAATAACTTCTACTCTTTTTCCTTGGTTTTTCAAATAATCAACTAACTGGACAAAATCGCCATCTCCTGATGCTAAAACAATTGTATCAACCGAGGGCGCAATCCTAATAGCATCAACTGTAATACCTACATCCCAGTCAGCTTTTTTCAGTCCGCCGTAGAATTCCTGAAGATCTCTAACTCTGGTTTCAATTCCTAATTTAGTTAAGGCTTCAAAAAACGGCTTTTCCTCTCCGGTTTTAGTTCTTACAACATAGCCAAAAGCTCTAATTAAACTTCTCTGGTCAACGGCTGATTTTAAAATTTCTCGGAAATTAACATGAGATTTATAAAGATTTTTTGCCGAGTGATACAAATTCTGAACATCTATTAAAACGGCCACTCTTTGACCAAGATGTTTCATTGTTGCCATAATTTATTTTTTTAATCCTATTTTTTTAATAAGGCTGTTATATCTTTTTTTATTTTCTTTCTCCAAATAATTCAAAAGAGACCTTCTTTTAGAAACCATCTTAAGAAGACCTCTTTTAGAATGGAAGTCTTTGGGATGTTTTTTCAAATGGGAAAGCAATTCTTTGATTTCTTCTGTAAGCAAAGCAACTTGAACTTCTGCAGAACCGGTATCTGTACTATGCACTTTATATTTTTTAATAGTTTTTTCTTTTTTTTCTATTGTAAGCATATTTTATTGATAATTTATTATTGTGCCCCACGCAGGACTCGAACCTGCAACCTTATCCTTAAGAGGGATCTGCTCTGCCAAATTGAGCTAGTGGGGCCTAATTATTCAGGCAACTCAATTGAACATTCTATTTTATTCCATTCGCCTGGACCCAAGCCGGCTTGGATTGAAAAATCTGATAATCCTATTAAAGAGAAAAACCAATTAATAAAAATCCAGCCAGAAAAAATTATAAGCAAGCCAATAAATACCGAAGTCATTATTCTCTTCCCCTGGCTGAGAAGTTTTGGGTCGCCTCCTCCTGGAACTAATGTTTCCGGTTCAGCAAAGCGGGCAATTATAAACATTGCACCGCCAATAACTAACATTAAAACAGCAATTGGCGGAATTAGTTTAAATAAGACAAAATCAATTATCTCATCAAGCATAACAAGAAAATGACAGAATTGGCAAGGAAATTCTTTTTCTGTTCCCGTACAAACTCCATTTTCATTATACTCTCCGTTAATACAGACCGTTTTTCCACAGGGAACTAATCCTTGGTATTCAACACTTGTGCCGCCAGCTTGATAACTACCGGCTAAACCTGTTAAAGGAAATAGTAGACTTATTAAAATAAAAATTGGAAATATTTTTTTCATAGTGCCCTCGAGAGGATTCGAACCCCTACCTTTTGTTCCGAAGACAAAAATGATATCCATTTCACCACGAGGGCAAGAGTCAATTTAATCTTATCAAAACGGATTGAAAAAAACAAGTTTTTGAGTTAAGATTATTTTAATGGTAATTCCTGAAGAAGTAAAAAATATTATCCAAAAGCTCCAAAAGAATGATTATGATACATATATTGTTGGCGGTTGCGTCAGAGATTTGTTGAGAGATGCTAATCCTCAGGATTGGGATATAACTACTAATGCTAAACCGGAAGAAATTAGCAAGATTTTCCCAAAAAGTTTTTATGAAAACAAATTTTTAACAGTAACTGTTCAAACTAAAAGTAAAAACTCAGCTTTAGAAAAAATTGAAATAACAACCTATAGATCTGAAGCAAAATATACTGACAAGCGCCATCCTGATCAGATAAAATTTGCTAAAACTTTGAAAGAAGATTTATCTCGAAGAGATTTTACCATTAACGCTATGGCAATGAATATAGATAAGGAGATAGTTGATCCTTTTGACGGGCAGAAAGATTTAAAAAATAAAATAATCAGAACGGTTGGAAAACCGGAAGATAGGTTTTCAGAAGATGCCCTACGAATACTCAGGGCAGTAAGATTTGCTACCACTTTGAATGAAGGTTGGAAAATTGAAGAAAAAACAGCTGAAGCTATTAAAGAAAGTTCTCCCTGGTTACAAGCAATTTCTAAAGAAAGAATAAAAGAAGAACTAATGAAAATTATTATGACAGAAAAAGCGGCACAAGGAATAGAATCTTTACGTCAGCTCGGTTTATTAAAATACATTATTCCCGAACTGGAAGAAGGATACGGTATCAGTCAAAATAAGCATCATATCTATGATTGTTATGAGCATTGTTTAAAATCCTTGGAATATGCGGCAAAAAAAGGATTTAATAAATATGTTAAAATAGCTGCCCTTCTCCATGATATTGGCAAACCTAGGACAAAAAGAGGAGAGGGTCAAGACTCTACTTTTTATGGTCATGAAATAATTGGTGCAAAAATGACTATTAAGGTTCTGAATCGGTTAAAGTTTTCTAAAAAAGATATTGAAAAAATTACTAAATTAGTAAGATATCATCTTTTTTACTATAATATTGATGAGGTTGGAGAGGCCTCTATCAGAAGATTGGTCAGACAGGTAGGTCCGGAAAATATGGAGGAATTATTACAGGTAAGAATGTGTGACCGTATCGGGTCTGGCTGTCCCAAAGCAGAGCCTTATAAATTAAGGCATTTAAAATATATTATTGAGAAAGTTGCCCAAAACCCAATTTCTGTTAAAACTTTAAAGGTTTCAGGACAAGATATAATGAAAGTTTTAGAAGTAGGACAAGGTCCTAAGGTAGGACAAATTTTAGATGTCCTACTCGGATATGTTTTAAACGACCCTGATAAAAATAAAAAAGAATTTTTAGAGAAAGAAATTAAAAAACTTGGGAAATTGTCTGATAAAAAACTAAAAGAAACAGCTCAAGCGGCTGAAAAAGAAAGAGAAAAATTGGAAATGAAAAGAGATGAAATGACCAAACAAAAGTATTGGGTTACTTAAACAACGGGGTGTAGTGTAATGGTAGCACGAGTCCTTCGGGAGGATTTAGTTCGAGTTCAAATCTCGGCACCCCGAATATGAAACCAAAATTAATTATTTTTGATTTTTATAAAACTTTGGGTTTCCAAATTCCGAAAATTGGACTGAAGGACTTTTTTGCTTTTTATAAAAAAATCGGGATTGAATTTGAAACAGAAGAGGATATAAAAACATTTACTTTGTTGTTTTCTAAATTAATGGGTTATGCTGCTAATTGGCTGGAACTTGGTAAAATCCTTCTGGAAAAAGTTCTTGAAAAACCAAACCCAGAAAAAATAAAAGCTTTAGCTGATTTTTATAAAGAAAATATTGTTTATCAACTTTATGACGATGTTAAAGAAATAGTCAATCTTCCCTATCAAAAAGCTGTTTTAACAGCTAATGCTAAATTTCTAATCAAAAATTTGGGATTAGAAGAATTTGCCAAGCTTTTTACTCCCATGGAAACAAAATTTTTAAAACCTGACCCAAAAGCTTTTCTGTTTGTTTTAGAAAATTTAAAAATTAAACCAAAAGAAGCAGTTATGGTTGGCGATGAGATAGAAAGAGATTTAATACCGGCTCAAAAATTAGGAATGGAAGCAATCTTAATTGATAGAGAAAACAAAGTTGAAAATTCTCCGTTCAAAAAAATCACTTCTTTGATCGAGTTAAACTTTTTAATTTAAGGGCTTATAGTATAATGGTAATATACTGCATTCGCATTGCAGAGATGTGAGTTCGATTCTCACTAAGTCCACATTAGATAATTAGCCCAACTTAATTTATGGACAATACCAAGAATAAAATTGCCATTTTTGATTTAGATGGAACTTTGGTAAATGCCCATCTTTGGTTAGGGATGGTAAAACATCATTTGAAAACAAAAGAAAATCTCTTTTCGGTTTTTTGGTATTTAACCAGTCATATATCCTTGGCTCCTTTTTGGAAAATGCATTTAATTCCCACTGAAAAATATTACCAAAGCTGGGGTAAAGATTTAGCCAAACTAATGAAGGGAATAAAATTAGAGAGAGGAAAAGAAATTTTTGACTGGTTAACCGATGAGTACCTATTACCAACTTTAAAAAAGAAGGTTCTGGAGAGATTAAAAAAACATCAAGAAGAAGGCCTATTAACCATTTTAATTTCGGGTAGCTTCCAAAATTTAGTTGATATTGTTGCTAATCGCCTTAATATTGATTTTGCTATTGGTACAGCGTTAGAGGTGATAAAAGATAAATTTTCTGGTGAGATTATTTTTCCCCTTTGTCTTGGTCAGAAAAAAGTAGAGAAGATTAAAAATCTTTTATCTAGAAAAAATCTAAAAATAAATTTTAAAGAAAGTTTTTCTTATTCAGATAGTATTTCTGATTTGCCAATGTTAGAATTAGTTAGTAACCCAATAGTAGTCGAGCCGGATAAAAAATTATTAGAGATTGCCAAAAATAAAAATTGGCAAATAATTTAAAAACATGAATAAAATTGGTTTAGTTGTTGACGAAGGTGCGGATTTACCACAAGAAATAATTGAAAAATATCAGATGGCTGTTGTCCCTGTAAAAATGGATTGGCCGGATTTAGAGAATTTACCAGGAGAAAATACTTTTCAGAAAATGAGAGAAATGGAGAAAGGAGAAATTAAAAGTTTTGGAAAAACTTCTCAACCTTCTCCTAAAGATTTTTTAAATGCCCTTAAAAAACAACTGGAAAGATTTGATAAAATTCTTTGTATCACTCTTACTTCCAAACTCTCTGGTACTTATAACTCAGCAAATCAGGCAAAAAAGATTCTGTCTCCCGAAGAGCAAGAAAGGGTTTTTATTGTTGATTCCTTAAACGCAACCTGTGGTGAAGGGCTCTTAGATCTAAGAGCAATTGATTTAATTGAGAAAGAAAAGCATGCAGAAGAAATCGTTAAAGAATTAGATGAATTTGTTCCTCAAATTTATCTTTATGGAATGATTGAAGATTCTAAATGGTTAGAAGCTTCAGGCAGAATATCTTCTTCTATAGCCAATTGGTTTAGAAAAATGCAAAAAATTGGAGTAAGACCAATTCTTGGTTTTAAAAAAGGAGTGATAAAGCCTGTTGGTATAAAAGCTGGAGCAAAAGATATTCCTATTGGCTTGTTTCACCAATTTGAAGCCAAAACAAAAAAATTAAGGAACCAAGGTAAAAAAATTAGGGTAGTAATTACTCATGGTGATGACCTAGAAGGAGCTAAAAGGTTAAAAGAGATGATTGAGAAAGAACTAAAAGGAGTGGAAGTTGCTTTTATAAATTTAATTGATAATGTTCTTGCTATTTTAGTTGGCCCCGATGCTTTAATTTTGGCTTGGTCTGAGCGCTAAATATATTCTTTGGAAAGCAGTTATATTGGAAAAAATAGCTAAAATTATTATTGGATATATCATCCAAGAGAGATTTAAAATACCAAGAAATATTACTAGAGAAATTAAAATTATTCTTTCCGGCCTGCCTAAAAGGCCTTTTTTTATTTCTTTTTTTGTTAATTCTTTTTCTTTAGCGGCTGCTTTAGAATAAGTAGTGATAAGAGAGCCGAAAAAGGCAAGAAAAATCCAAACATGAGCAGGTAATACAAAACTAGTTAAAGGTAAAAATAAAAAACCTAATAAAGCAATTCCTTCTACATATCTGTCGCAAATTGTGTCCAAATAAGCTCCTTTTTTTGTTGCTTTTTTAGTAAATCTGGCTACTGCTCCGTCAATAAAATCTAAAAAAGCAGACATGAGAAAGAAAATTAAAGCCAGAGCTAAATTATTTTTAACTAGAGAGAAAAAACAAAACAAGACAAAGACAAGAGAAAGCAAAGTATATTGATTGGGCGTTAGAAATTCAGAAAAAAATTCTCCTATTTTATTTTCAATTTTTTGAAACTTTTCTCTTTTTTCTGTTAACATGTTTATTTAAGTTTGAAACTTGGCTATACTTCTTCCAGTGTGAGCTATTATTTTCTCAAAAAAGTTAGCTGCTTTTCCTATAATCCTTCCGTTTTTATTTCTAATACTTTTTAAAACCTCTTCAATAGATAAATTATTGCCTGGAATTTCCAAAAAAGCTTTTCCGATAAAGTTTGTTTCATGTGCGTCAGAGCCGGCCGTAAAAGAAAGATTATATTTTTGGGCAAATTTTAAAGCAGTTTTGTTCCCTGTACCAAAAATTGAAGCATTTAGAACTTCAATACCGTCAATATTGTTGATTAACTTTTTTAAATCTCCTTTAAAGCCGTAAAACCAGGCAAAAGGATGAGGAATAATAACCATACCGCCAGCTTCTTTTATTCTTTTGATTGTTTCTTCGGCCGGCAATCCTTTAGGGATTATTTTTTTGATATTTAATCCTAAAATATCTCCATCCTTGCTTTTAATCTCAATTCCGGGGATAATTAAAATTGATTTTCCTTCAGCGTATTCAGCAGCTTCTGAAGCTCCTTCAATCTCTGAATGATCTGTGATAGCTAAACAGTCAATTTTTTTAGAAATTGCTGCTTCCACTATTTTTCTTGGTGAGGTAGTACTATCATAAGAATAAGACGTATGGCAATGTAAATCGCACCTCATTTATTTATTTTAACATAGAATTATGGGTTGGCAATTTATTTTATCTTGTTTCTATTTCTTTCTCCCGGCTTATTTTACCAATATGATCCCGCCCTTGGCTAGAAAGACGGGAATTTTTAGTTTTTTAAACAAACCGGTTGATTTTGGGAAAAAATTTTTGGGTCAACCAATTTTGGGCAAACATAAAACTTGGCGCGGAGTAATCTTAGGAATAATTGTCGGACTTTTAATTGTTGGATTTCAACTCTGGCTTTATCAGTTTTCTTTTATTAAAGAAATCAGTTTTTTTAATTATCAGGAAATTAATATTTTATTTTTCGGACTTTTAATTTCATCCGGCGCTGTTTTTGGAGACTTATTTTTTGCATTTATTAAAAGAAGATTAAAATTAAGGCCAGGGGCAAGATTTTTGCCTTTTGACCAAACCAACTATGTTATTGGCGCCGCCTTGTTTTTGACACTTTTTTTTAAAATTGACATGTTGATATGGATTACTATTTTTACACTGACGTTTTTTTTACATATAGCATTTAATCGCTTGGGCTTTATGCTGGGCTTGCATCGAGCCAAATGGTAGCTTATAATAAGTAAAACATAACTTAAAAGTATGACAGGAGAAATTTTAAATCCATTTCTAGAAAGCTTTATCCAGTTTTTTCCTTTGGCGTTGGGAACGCTTTTAGTTTTTATTATTGGTTGGCTTATTTCTAAGTGGATAGGAAATATAGTGGCCAAGTTTTTGAATAAAATTTATTTCAATCAAGCCATGAAAGGATTGGGGTGGGAGGAATCTTTAACTAAATTTAATCTTAAACTTGATGCTCCTAAATTCTTTGGCATCTTAGTAAGAATATTTTTCACCATCTTATTTTTGATGGCTTACTTAGAGATAGTTGGTCTTATTCAATTCAGCCAATTTTTAGAAGAAATAATTAAATATTTCCCCAATATTTTTATTGCTTGTATAATTTTTATCTTTACGGTTTTTTTGGTGGATTTTTCCCAAAAAGTCGTTATTGGCAATTTAGAAAAAGAAAAGATAACTTACTCTCGGTTTTTGGGTAGGATTTTTAGATGGTCTGTTTGGGCTTTAACCATCTTAGCTATTCTTTATCAATTAAGAATAGTGCCAACCTTAATTCTCAGTATTTTTATCGGAATGATTGCTATGATTGTTATCACTCTAGGCGTTTCCTTTGGTTTAGGAGGAAGAGATTTGGCTGCTAAGATTCTAAAAGAATTGGAGGATAAATTTAAATAAAAAATATGGAATTTTTGACTCAAAAGGAGCTCAAAAAAATGATACTCCTTTCTTGCCAAAATGTAGAGGAACATAAAGAAGAAATTAATAAAATAAATGTTTTCCCGGTCCCAGATCAAGATACAGGAAACAATTTATCCGCTACTTTAAAAGGAATAAAAGAAGTAGTTGAAAATAAGGAATTTAATAGTTTAGAAGAATTTTCAGCTGTTGCTTTAGATGGTGCTCTAACCGCGGCCCAAGGCAATGCCGGTATTATTTATACCGGCTTTTTGGCCGGTTTTTTGCCCTTGCTTAACAAAAATCCAGCAAGTGCTGAAAAATTAGCTGTAGCTTTCAATCAAGGGGCGGAAAGAGCTCGTCAATCTATTCAAAATCCGAAAGAAGGAACGATTTTAGACGTGATTGACGCAGCTGCTGAAACTATTGAAAAAGAAGCAAAAGAAGAAAAAGATATTATTGTTATTTTAAGGAAAGTATTAATAAAAGCAGAAGAGGCTTTAATAGCTACTCAGGAAAAGATGGAGATTTTCAAAAAAGCTAATGTGGTTGATGCTGGAGGATTGGGATTTCTAATAATTTTAGAAAGTTATTTAGAAGCATTAGAACCTTCTTCGGCTAAAATTATTGAAGACAAGGAAAAATCTTCGGAAAAAGTTAAAAGATTTGTTCAGATTATTTCTAATCGCTTTGAAGTTGTTTCCTTGATAGAGAATCCAAAATTTGAAGAAAAAGATGTTCGGGAAAAGCTAAAAAAATTGGGTAATTGTTTAGATATTGTTCAAGTTGGCAGCAGAATGAAAATTCATATTCATACCGATTATCCGGATGAAGCAAAGGGTATTATGAGAAGCTTAGGCCAAATACAAAGCCTTAGAATTGAAGATATGGCAAAAGAAATAGTTGGTGAAGAATCAGTGAAAAAAGTTTCCATTGGTATTGTTACCGATGAACTTGCTGATTTGACTCAAAAAATTATTGACCGTTATCAGGTTGAAGTAATCCCCTATAAAATTGATTGGCCTGAGAAAGAAAATTTGCAGGGAGATAATATTTATCAAAAAATGAGAGAAGCCGAAAAACAGAATATTAAAAAATTACCTAAAACTTCTCAGGCTTCGCCCAAAGAATTTTTGGATGCTTATAATAGGCAGTTTGAAAAGGGTTTTAAGCATATTCTTTGTCTTCCGGTTTCTTCTAAGCTCTCTGGCGGTTATAATTCCGCTTGCCAGGCAAAATCAATATTGCCAGAAGAACAAAAAGATAGAGTTTTTGTTTTAGATTCTTTAAATGCTACGGGAGGCCAGGCTCTTTTAATTTTGAAAGCAATTGAATTGATTCAAAGCCAGATGGAGATAATTCTTGTGATTGAAGAATTGAAAAAAGAAATTCCCAAAATTTATTTGTACGCTTTTATAATTGACCCGAAATGGTTGGAATGGGGAGGAAGATTAAGCTCAAAGCTAGCTAATTGGATAAGGAAGTTTCAAAAAATGGGCCTTTACTCGTTTATTGGACTGAAAAAAGGAGAAGTAAAACCAATGGGGGTTACTAGAGCCAAAAATCTTGCTGAAGGATTGTTTAAACAAATAGAAAAAGACAGCAAAAAGACAAGGAAAAAAGGTAAAAAAATCAGAGTAGTCATTACTCACTGTGATAATTTAGAAGACGCCCAAAAATTAAAAGAAAAATTAAAAGAAATTAAAGCCGAAGTTTCTTTTATTAATTTAACTGGTTCAGTGGTTGGAGTTCATATAGGACCTGGTAGCTTGGTAGCCGCTTGGACCGAAATTTAACTATGCAAAAAATTGGTTTAGTTCTCGATGAGGCAGCTGATTTACCAAAAGAAATGATTGAAAAAGAGCAAATAGAAACTGTTTCTTTTAAAATTGATTTTCAGCAATTGAAAGATTTAACCGGAAATATTTACCAAAGAATGAGAGAGGGAGAAAAAAGAGGCATTCCAACTTTTATTAAAACTTCTCAACCTTCGCCCAAGGATTTTCTTAATGCTTTCAAAAAACAACTTCAAAGGTTTGAAAATGTTATTTGCATTACTATTACTTCAAAGCTTTCGGGCACTTATAATTCCGCTGTTCAGGCAAAGAGCTTCTTAGAAGAAAAACTGAAAAATAAAACCTTAATTATTGATTCTTTGACCGGTTCGGCTGGTGAAGGGCTTTTAGCAATAAAAGCTTTAAAGCTTGCTCAAAAAGGAGAAGGATTTGAGGAAATTGTTAAAAAAATTAGAGAAACTGTTCCTAAAATTCATTTGGTTGCTATGGTTGAAGACCCAAAGTGGTTAGAGGCCTGTGGTCGATTATCTCATCTTGCTGCTGTTTGGGTTAGAAAAATGCAGCAAATTGGAGTGAGGCCTCTGATTTGTGTTAGAAAAGGGAAACTTTGGCCGGCCGGCATTAAAACCGGAGTTAAAGACATATCAACTGCTCTTTTTAAGGAAATAGAATTAAAAACCTTAGAGATGAGAAAAAAAGGCAGGAAGATTAACGTAGCTATTACTCATACAGATAACTTAGAAGGAGCCGAAAAGTTGAAACAAATGATTGAAAAAAAATTAAAAGATATAAAAATTACTTTTGTGAATTTTACTAATAGTGCAATCGGGGGTTTAGCCGGTCCCGGAGCTTTAATAATAAGTTGGGAAGAATAAAATTATGAAAAAAATTGGTTTAATCGTTGGCGAAACAACCGCTTTGCCAAAAGAAATAATAGAAAAACAGGGAATGGTATCCGTACCTTATATTGTTAATTGGGAGGAAGGAAAAAATTTACCAGGAGAAAATCTTTTTCAGAGAATGAGAGAATCAAGTAAACAAAATATTAAAGGGCCCAAAACATCTCAACCTTCGCCTTTTACTTTTAAAAAGATTTTTGAAAAAGAACTTCAAAATTCCGAAGGAATTATTTGTATCACTTTATCTTCGAAAATATCCGGAGGATACAATTCTGCTTGCCAAGGAAAAAAAATGTTGTCCGAATCAGAGCAAAAACGAGTTTATATTATTGATTCTTTAAATGTTTCAAGTACCGAAGGACTTTTTGCCTTAAAAGCTGCAGATTTAATTAAAACTGGCAAAAATATTGAAGAGATTGTTAAGGAACTGAAAGAATTTATTCCAAAACTTCATCTAATTGGAATGTTAGAAGATCCAAAATGGCTGGAAGCAAACGGAAGATTAAGCCACACATTAGCCGTTTTAATAAGACAAATGCAGAAAATTGGAATGAGACCATTGCTTAAATTAAAAGACGGAGTGGTTAAAGCGGCTAATCTAAAAATGCAGGCAAAGGATATGTCGGCTGCTCTTTTTAAAGAATTAAAAAAGAATACAGAGGGTAAAAAAATTAAAGTTGCTATTGTTCATGCCGATAATTTAGAAGAAGCTGAAAAGCTAAAAAAAATAATTAATAATGAGTTGAAAGAAGCAGAGATAATTTTTCTTAATTTGATTGACTCTATTATCGGCGTTCATATCGGTCCGGGTGCTGTAATTTGCTCCTGGTATTCGGAATAAATATTATTATGGAATTTATTATATTTTTATTTATTGCTTACCTGTTTGGTTCCATTTCTTTCGGCTATTTAGTAGTCAAAAAGAGAAAGGGAATCAATATAAAAGAAATAGGCAGCGGAGCTACCGGAGGAACAAACGTAAGTAGAGTTTTAGGCAGAAATTGGGGTTTTTTAGTTGTAATTCTTGATATTTTGAAAGCTGCTTTGCCAGTTTGGCTGGCGATGAATTTTTTAGTTTCGGATTGGCAGATTTGCCTTGTTATTTTAGCTGCTGTTTTGGGTCATATTTATCCTGTATTTCTGAAGTTTAAGGGAGGAAAAGGAGTTTCAGTCACTATCGGAGCTTTATTACCGATTTTAACTTGGAAAATTGTTTTATTTGCTGTTATTTGTGTTTTAGGTTTAATTGCTGTTTCAAAAATTTCCAGTTTTGCCAGTTTAACCTTTGCTTCTTTATTACCCTTATTTTTGTATTCTTTAACCTATAAAGTTGAATATTTTATTTTAGGACTTTTACTTTTCGTTTTAATTTGGTATGCCCATAGAGAAAATATTAAAAGAATTATCAAAGGAACGGAAAAGAAGTCAGGTCTAATTCTATGAATAATTTAATTTTGATTTCTTTTTTGAGTTATCTTTTGGGATCAATTCCTATTACTTTTTTGGTTGTTGAATTATTGGTTAAAAAAGATCTTCGAAAATTTGGTTCAAAAAATATTGGTGCAACAAATGCTTACCGAACAGTAAAAGAAGCAGGAAAAAAGAAATTAGCTCTTTTAACCTTTTTAGTTTGCTTGATTTTAGATATGGCCAAAGGAGCTTTGCCAATTTTTTTAGTTCAGAGATATTTTCTTGTTGATTTTAATTTGGCCCTGATTTTGGTTGGTTTTTTTGTAGTTTTAGGGCATAATTATTCGATTTTTCTAAGATTTACAGGTGGCCGTGGAGCAGCCTGCTTAATGGGAATCTTACTTTATCTAAATCCGATTTCTCTTTTGGTTTGGGGGCTGCCAGTTCTTATTTGCGCGATTCCGGCTCAGATTATTTTAGAAAAAAAGAGGAAAATAGAGAAAATAAACTGGAAGAAACCTCTTGAAGTTGTGATGATGATTATCGGGGGACAAATGGCTGGCAGAATGGCCGGACTAATATTAGCTCCAGTTTTTCTTTATTTTTACAGCCCTCAAATTTTTCTTTCGGTAGCTGCCGGAACGATTTTACTGTTAA
>Ga0265594_1000958_pt1 | contig 23190 bp, 19 predicted proteins | sample saktaG_11_FD_190147 | JGI IMG/M metagenome (GOLD analysis project Ga0265594, IMG submission 190147) | Saline water microbial communities from Sakinaw Lake, British Columbia, Canada - sak_2011_5_24_80m | ecosystem: Environmental > Aquatic > Non-marine Saline and Alkaline > Saline ... | reverse complement strand
CCTCAAGCTTTTAGTGGTCCACAATAAAGAAGACTCAGGATCACCTCGAACAAATGGTTCAATTGATTGATACAAATCATTTATCAGAGTTTTGTCAATTTGAACACGGTTTTTTCTTCCTCCTCCTTTAGAACGGACCCGATTATGATCCTCAGTAATAATTTTGAGAGTCGGCTTTTGGATCTCTTCGACTCCCTTTTTGACAGTATTTCTTGATACGCCGGTCTCTTTGGCGACAAAACTAATTCCCCCTCGACCAATAGCTAGTGCTTCATTACCTAACCAAATTCTCCGTGCTTTCTCATCTAAGTGGTGATTAATTATATCATAACGATTTTTCAAAGTGAGATCTGGATCCATGTAATGATAATATCTATCATCAATAATAGATCAAGTTATTGTTTCACAGACCCTAAGTGAGGAGATCCATAACAATTCTTTCCCTCTCTCCCAACCCAGAGAGGGTAAGGGTGGCTTGTTTGCTTTCCGGTATGATGGCTATTAGGTTTGTATCTTGTTATATGGTTCAATTAAATCATTCAACCTGGCTGGATTAATAGCTGATTTCTATCCATTCAAACAATGTGGAATATTTAAAGAGCATCCAATGAATTTAAAATATAAATAAAAATAGACGGTTTAAACCTTAAATCAAACTCAATATTCGAATTAAAAGCAAAAATGAGCGCAAATAGTTGGACAACCTCAGGCGGGCTTTGTACTCCAGTATGAAAGCCCTTTTAAATCCAGCAATTGTTTTCATAATTGGTTATCTCGCTAACCCGATCTGTTATCCCGGATAACTTCATACCTTGCTTGTTTCTGTTTTCAGGCTGAATAAGCCGACCATAAAGAGCAGTATTCAGGATCCTAGAGAAAAAGAAACAAAAGGCTCCCCAGGTACTGCCATAATCCTGATTGATTGAAATACTATCAGACATCCATACAAAATATCATTTTCTATCTCATCGGTATCTAAAAAAAGAAGAACTACACCTGGATCGAACCATCAAAGATTCCGTAATTACCAGGATTGAAAGGTATCACGAGGTTTTCCGAACCATACCTCACTCTCATATGCTGCGGCAATCAGCTGCCGGGTATACGGGTGCTCCGGGGAAGTGAACAGATCAGATGTTTTTTGGATCTCAAGAATCATTCCCTCCTTCATGACAGCCACTCGATCTGCCATGCTCTGGATGACCTGGAGATCATGTGAGATGAAAAGAAGCGTGAGATTCCTCTTTTTCTGGATATCGCGAAGCAGGCTAAGTACCTGGGCCTGGACCGAGAGATCAAGTGCAGAGGTCGGTTCATCAGCAACAATGAACTCCGGGTCCAGTGCAAGAGCTCGTGCAAGTGCTACCCGCTGTTTTTGTCCCCCGCTCAGTTCGAACGGGTACCGGGAGATAAGATCAGGCTGGAGGCCGACAGTAAGAAGCAGTTCCATGACTGCATCCATTGTCTCGTGGCGGCCGGGATGCTGCCAGATTCTTATGGGTTCAGCAATACTGTTCCCGACTGTCATCCTGGGGTCAAGAACGGTATCCGGGTCCTGGAACACTATCTGCATCCTGGGGCGAACCTTCCGTAACGCGTACTTAGACTGGGCGGTAAGATCAATACCATCAAACAATACTTTACCACCGGATGGTTCAATCAGCCTGATGGCAATTCTGCCAAGGGTTGATTTGCCACACCCGCTCTCACCGACAAGTCCCAGTGTCTCGCCTTTTTGTATGGTAAGAGTAGCATTGATTACAGCCTTTTTTTCTGCCCTGGAAAAATACCCGGAAGAATAGGTCTTTGTTATCGTATCAAATTTAATCATACAAGAGGCACCTGACCTGGCGGGACCCGCCCATTATTCGCAGGGGAGGATGTTGTGTATGACACAAATCTGTCGCAGACTGGCATCGTGCACAAAACCTGCACCCAGCTGGAAAACCTGCAGGAGAAGGGCTCATGCCGGGGATCGGGTGAAATCCGGCTGAAGGAAGCGACGCAAGCAGTCCCAGGGTGTACGGATGCTTTGGCAGGGACAATACGTCACTGGTCGGTCCTGATTCCACTATTTCTCCTGCATACATCACGGCAATCCGCGAACAGAGATTATGAGCACATCCAAGATCATGCGTAATAAGAAGAAGTGTTTTACCGCGGGACTGCTCTTTTAAGAGCTCAATCGTCTGGTTTCTGATAAGGATATCAAGACCTGCTGTTGGTTCATCAGCGATTATCAGGGTTGGGTTGCATGCCAGGGACAGGGCAATCAGGATGCGTTCTTGCATACCTCCGGAAAATTCATGAGGATATCGTCCCATTGCATGGTCAGGATCTGAAATGCCCATACGGCTGATCAGGTGTATCGCGGTTGTTGCAGCAGCTTTTCTGGATACACCCCGGTGGAGAATAAGGGATTCGGTAACCTGGCGACCGATTTTCATAACCGGGTTCAATGCCATTGCCGAGTTTTGTGGAATCATCGCAATCTCTTTTCCCCGGATCTGTTGCATATCGTGCTCATCCAGTCCAGTCAAATCAGAGTTCTGGAACCGGACCAATCCTGTTACTACAGCATTGGACGGGAGAAGCCGCATTACTGACATGCCAAGTACCGACTTTCCACACCCGGATTCACCAACGAGAGCACATGATTCCCCGGGTTTCATCGAAAAGTCAACTGAATCAACGGCATAAATGATTCCGGATTGAATCATGAACCTGACAGACAGACCGGATATCTCAAGCACTCCCATTATTCCGTGCCCCTTATCGAAAAAATCAGGATATTTTTAGTCATAACCGGTTCACCAGAAGTCGGGGATTTATTATCTCTTCGCTGCTGTACCCGAGAAGTGCAAGGGCAAGGGATATCCCGACAACGGCAAGACCTGGTGGAAGGAGCCACCACCAGAGCCCCAGTGCAAATCCACCGGACGAGTAGGCCTGCTCGATCATCTGCCCCCAGTCAATAACCATCGGATCCCCAAGCCCCAGAAAACTTAAGCCCACTCCGAGAAGGAGATAATGTTGCATCGATGATACGAATTTGACCGTTACAAGTGGCAGGATATTTGGCAGGATATGACGATACATAATCTGATGATCTTTTTCACCAATTGCCCGTGCCCCTTCGATGAACGTGGCATGTCTGATAGATATGACCTGGGACCGGATGACACGAATACCGCGGGTGCTCCCGAGGACACCCATCAGGACCGCCGTCGTGAATATCCCGGGCGTGAAAAACAGCGTTAATACAAGCAGGAGGGGAAAGAGGGGTATAGTCATGACAATATCGATGATCCGCATGACCACCTCATCAAAAATACGCCCGTAATATCCGGTCTCGATACCGAGAAGGGTACCGATACAACAGGATATGGCGGCTGCACAAAAACCGACCAGGAGTGTTACCCGTGTGCCGTAAATGAGCTGACTAAGAATATCCTGCCCGGTCGCATTCGTTCCGAGGGGATGTTCACTGTCCGGATGTTTTAGGGGAGGTCCTGTAATGGCATACGGATCATACGGGGCAAGAATCGGGGCACATACTGCAACCGCTCCATAGAAGAGGAAAACAAAACATCCAATCCAGAAAACAACACCTTTATTCATCGCCACCAGCCCTCACCCGGGGATCGATCAGTGGATAGAGGAGATCAGCAACGATATTTGCCACGATCACTACGAACGTATCCAGGAGAAAAATCCCTTCAAGCAGGGGAAGATCACGGGCACGAATCGCCTCTGTCGTTAACAACCCGAGTCCCGGCCAGGAAAAAACGGTTTCCACAAAGATACTCCCGGTAACGATCGAGGCACACTGCAGGGCGGCAACCGTCACTACCGGCAACATGGCATTTTTAAGAGCGTGGTGCCACAGGATACTGTTCTCGGAAAGTCCCTTAGTGCGGGCTGTTGTAATATAATCCTCCCCTATGACTGATATCATCGAATTTCTCATCAGGTAATAATTTCCGGCAGTAATAGTCAGGGTGAGCACGGCTATCGGGAGGAACGCATGATACAGGACGTCAACTGGATCAATGCCTGAATAGAGAATGGAAATACTGGTATAGCCACCGATTGGAAAGAGACTGAGACTGTACCCAAAGATGAGAATGGCCATGATCGCCCACCAGTATGAAGGAATGGCACGAACTATTATCATGACATTAAAGAGTGAAAGGTCCCGTTTCGATCTCGCGTTCCAGCCTGAATATGCACCCAGTACCATACCGTAGAGTATCCCCATTATCGTCGCCGGCAACAGGATAATGAGCGTCCAGAAGAGTTTATCAAGGATTAGGGGCAGGACCGGTACTGAGTACTGGTACGAGTATCCCCATTGTCCCAAAAGAATATTTTCCATGTAGAGAAGATACTGATCAGTAAGTGGTAGATTAAGCCCGAATTGGCGATGGAATTCATCAATGGTCTCCTGAGGCAGGACAGTTCCCAACGAGAGGAGATAGTTCGTGATATAATCACCCGGCATCAGGTGAAGGATAAAAAACGTGATGGTAATACTGATAAAAAAAGCAATGCCACTATAGATAAGCCGGCGACCTATGTACAACCCCCACATTACTCATCAGCTCCAAAAAAAAATGATTTACATCCTCATTTTTTTTATCATGATGTGGTAACCGGCCGAAGTGATGACAGGACGGTGGGATTATCGATTTCTGAATATTCAAGGAGTTTCTCCCACCCGGTGAACCGGTCCTTTCGGTACGCAACGTAATTATCTATGTTACAGATGGGAACTGTCGGGATATCTTCAGACAGGATTTCCTGCATCCGATATCCGATCTGTTTTCGTTCCTCCTTGTTAATCGTATTTCTGACACTGTCCGTGAGAGAATTAAACTCGGCATTGTTGAAGTTATAATAATTCTTGTTCTTGAGCGGAGTCACCGCAAAGTTCACCAGATCGTCAGGATCGTCATGAAGGATGGACGGCATGGCATCGATAAACACATGGCCCTTGTCAATGGCCTTTCTATACTGGCTTTCATCGTCGTATTTTGCGATTTTCACGGTGATGCCAAGTGTTTCCCAGTTATTTCGAAGTACCGTGACGATTTTTTCATCAACAGTACCGGTAGATGCTTTTCCGCCGAGTGGCATGATAAGTTCTACGGGATTTTTGTCAGGGCCGCAAAGAGTTCCCTTTTCGTCCTGGAAAAACCCTGCCTGTAGGAGTTCGTCGCGTGCCATGGTCAGATTGTAGTTATACATTCCCGTTTCCGCCGGGTTTACATACTCACCTGCAACTTCCGGCAGCAGGTATGTAGTCTCTGTGGGATGGGCGTTGCCTAGAATATCGCAGATCGTAGACCGGTCGACCGTATGACTCATCGCCTGCCGGAACGAGGAGAGGTTCGTCGGGTATTGGTTCATGTTTAATCCCATCTCATACCCGTTCGTGCCTGGAACGATACATATTCCAATATCCGGATCCTGTAAGAGATTTTCTGCAACAGCAGGGGTGATATCTCTTATAACATCGATCTCACCATTTTTCAATGCCAGGACCTGACTGTCCTTATTCGTGATTAATTTGAGAATGACACCGGAAACCTCTGGTTTTTCTCCATGATACTCCTCGTTCCGGGCAACCCTGACATATCCGGGTTCACTTTTGTCGAACCTGAAGGGGCCGGTACCAATGAATTCAGTATCTTTGTAGGTTTTTGGATCGGTAATGTTTTCAAAGAAATGCTTGGGATATACACCGATGCCCGGTGACTGGGCGAGACGGTCCGGCCACACTGAATAGGCATTCTTGAGCTGGAATACGGCAGTATAGTCATCAGGACAGGTGACCGAGGATACATCTGACAGGACAAAACCCATTGTCAGGTTATTCTCTTTTAAGTAATCATAGGTAAATTTGACATCGGCACTCGTAACCGGCACACCATCATGCCAGGTTGCATTGTGGATGAGGTGGAATGTCCAGGTCTTTGCATCATCTGATACCTCCCAGCTCTGTGCCAATGCAGGTTCATACGTTCCGTTCCTGTTCTTCGTGACTAAACCCTCATATATCATGGATCCAGCCGGAACACCTTTTTTCTTTGTTATGACATTGGATGAGATCAGATCAGAGGGTAAATCAACAGGAATTACAACATCGGTCCCGGAAGGCTGCGCAATGTTATGGGTGGCTGGCAGTTCCGGTGTTTGTTCATTTATACATCCGGAAAAAACACACAGGGCAATAATAAAGGCAATAAAAAGGAAAACAGGCACATTAGTGCGACATTTTTGTAATAATCCCAGAGTATTCATTACATTTTCTCCTTAGATCAGAAGTAATTACTATTTTCCATTTATTAAAAGATTTGTTTTAATTTTACCATTATTTATTATTATAATTAACTTAAAAATAATTGCCAGATACATTCCGAAAAAGATAATTTTTAAGTAACAGAAGGCTTGATCTCATATTTTTCATATTATATCCACAATAATGATGAAACGAGCAAACCCTGCAAATTCACCAGTAATCTTTTCTATAAGAAACGACACGTATAAGAGGCTAAAACGGGAAGTTACGGATTGTCTGAATCTCTTGTGAGGTACACCGGCACCGGGGAGGCTAATCCATACCGCTCACATATCAGGCCCAGAGACAATAGGTCTTCTTCAACATGGGGAATTATTCTCTCTTTGAAAAAGGGTTGTTTCGGATCCTGGACCAGTACCACGATTAACGGGTATACGATGAGGCATCTTAGGATGTTAGTATGAGCCTGCCAGTGTTGTATCTCGTTCGCAGAAAGACCATCCTGTATCAGAACAAACACGCTAAAAGGACACCGGTCTGCCCCGATGTCTGCTAGATCTGCAAGACGAAAGAGTGCCGCAAGAAGCGGGGCCCGAAGGGGGAAAGACTCCTCTATTGTTGTAAGATCTGCATGGCTGCCATGATACTGTATGATGATATCCAGCACTCGTAACTCCTCCTCCTGTACCAGTCCTGTAATTACCGGATCTTTTCGTATCATCTCAACAGACAGGGCCGGGTGTATCTTCCGGTTATGAAGGGAAAACGGGTGAAGATATCCGATATCATGAAACCAGGCAGCAAGATACAGGAGAAAAATCTCACGTGGACTAAAAATCAGCCCCGATGTCCTGATTATCTGGTTAATATGCCTGATTATGGCGAGCGAATGATAAGATCCGTGTGACTGGTACACAGGAAGACCCCGGGGGATGAAAGGGAGTAAAAGGTTCGCATGCCGCTCTGCTGCCTCTATTCGGGAAAGTAGATCAGGATATAGAAAGAGATATTGATATAGGTCCTTCTCTGAAAACAGCACCATCTCCTGAATTTTATCTTCTTCGAATCAGGATCTTTCTCGCCGATGTGCCAAAGAAATGGTACCCGGAACCTCCCTGCATTATCGTATCAAGGAGCTGATCCGGATCAGTAACCAGATCCCCCCCGATTGCGGTCACTCCGCGTTTAAAGAGCATATCAGGGATCATACTCACCGTAGGTCCCCCGATGATTACCGGAATCCCAGAAGGGATACGCGATAGCAGGTCTTCAAGAGTACTGGTAACCAGGGTAGCACCGGTCATCACAACACACCCTGCAGAGGCAAGAACAGCATCCTGTTCATGTATTGGAACAAAGAACGGCAATTCATCTTCTTTTAAGGCATCTCTGTTTAACTCAAAGATCCGGTATGCTGCTCCCCGCTCTTTTAGCCGGTGGATAACCGGCCAGAGGGCACCTATAACAACAACAGGCAGGGATGGACTAATCTCATCAACAAGGGCAAAAGCATCTTTTTCATATTCTATATGGTAGGTTTCAGGAGGAGAGATATCTATGAACCAGGCCGACAGGGCATTGACAATACTGATAATAACGGCCCTCACTAGCGGAGCAGGTGAAGAGATGTACGACAGGATATCATCCAGCGATACCCCCTGCAACTTCCCGCAAAACGGCATGGCACTCGCAGATGTAAAACAGCATGCCGCCTCGGGTATGAGACCAACCGGGGTAAAGCAGATCCCCCCATATCCGTTGCTCAGTTTCACTCCGGTGAAAAATACCCCTACGACGACTTGTTCAAGGGTTATTTCTGAAAATGAGTCAGGAAGGTTTAGCCGCAGCAATGCAACTGTATCTTTCAGGATCTGATCCGGCTCATCTTTAGTGTGTTCTGGTTTTGTCATCATCGTATCAGAAGGTGGTTTTTTGGTTAGTCAGACATTCTATGAAAAACAGGTGAAATCGATAGTATTTGTCAGTTCTTTTCTCTCCCCGAAAGGTTTCGATGGACACTATCCGGAAAAATTATCAGTTTCCATGATAGTACCCATCATTTTAGACTTTTTTTTGAAGGTCACCATATTAGGACGGATTTTTATATCCAAACGGTAAAAGGATTATTTTACATAGAATTCCCTTACCTGGCAGATGCTTTGATAAATGAACGTGTCGGGTGAACAGATTCATAAGAAACTCCATAGAACCTGCGATAGAATCTATCCGCCTCCTCATCCATATCCCAGGTACACCTTTCAGGATGGAAGGCCTTTGCAAGAAGCATCAGGCCAAGAATCCATCTGGGACTGCCAAAATCCCATGATGCCGGCATTTCTACAATCTGTTCACTGGTTATGGCAGGTGCTGTCAGAGCGTTTTTTTTGCAATATGAAAGACATGCCTCTTTTGGAAGCGAAAAAAGTCCTGATATGCAAATCCAGTCCGGATTGAGAGAGAAGAATTCCTCCCGCGAGATAGTAATTCCAGGCTTTCCTGTCCGTGTAATTAATCGGTTTACCGGTTCTCCTCCAGCTGTTTCTACAAGGTGATTTTCAAATCGTCCACCGTTTATAGCAAATAATGGATATCCCATTGAGTAAAAGACACGGGGACTGGGAGCGCCAGCAACTGCTGTTGTAACCCGCAAAGACATACTCTCTAATGTTGCAATGAGCTCATCTCCTGCCTCTTTTTGGTTGATTATATCTGCAACTTCCTGAATAATGCCATAGTATGAAGAGATCCTCTGGATTCTGTCATGGATTTTATTCATTCCGTTCCCTGCCAGAAATGACCGCCAGAGCTGTGTTGCGCATACGGAATCATTTACACCAAGACAGGAGACAATTCCCTCTATAAATTCAAGAGCACGGGTTGGTCGATACCCACCAATCATTCCTTCCTCTTCATATCTGTTCGGTTGAACAGATCCGGCAATTGGCAACTGGTACCCACATATGCACGTTGCGTTCTCCCGGAATGTGAGAGGTCTGCAACCCATTGGTCCATATAGTTCACGTTCGCTAATAATCCCTCCACAAACCGGACAGATTGAATTCAAACAGGTACTCCCGGGAGAATTGAAAAGATACACATGGGGAGTAAACGAGCGAATTCGATCACAAAGGTTTTCAGAATCCGGAATGGCAGGTTCACAATCTTCCCTGAGATCACCAAACGCCATACACCGCATTATTTGAATCGGTATGGTATCTGATAGTGAGATGATTTCCTTTGCCTGGGCAACCAGGTCTTCTTCCTGACCCATCACATGCATCAGTGCAGCTTCAACATGCACCCCTGCCGCAACCAATCGGGAGATATTCTTCATAACTACGGATGTATCCCCGATTCCGCATGATTTGAGAACGTTTGGATCTTTCCCTTTGAGTCCGACATTTACCATATCAAGTACCGGAAGGAGAAGATCCAGGGTATAATCAGAAAAATATCCATTTGTTGAGCACCCGACAAACATCCCCTTATCCTTTGCCAGATGTGCTACCCGAAGAAATGAAGGTAGAGAGACTGTCGGTTCATTTAAGCAGAATACGATTCCCTGACAGTGTTCCTGTTCTGCTTCATGTATCAATGAAAGGGGATCCCAGGGTATAAGACCGGTTCCCATGATATCAGGATTTCGAACAATAACTTCAGAGACACAACCAGGACAGGTAAGATTGCATCCTACCGTACTTATCTGAAGTGCTTTTGACCGGGGCCAGGCATGAACAAATGGAATCGTCTCAACAGATACCGGTGTCGCGATAAGCCATTTATCAGGAAATCGCTCAGTAACGATATTATTGGTCGCTGTATACATTGCACATCTGCCAGTACCCCCCTCTTGTATGTCACATTCATGGTGACAATAAACACATACTGTCACTGACGCACCATCTGTAACCAGAATCCGGATTCATCATTGATAATCGTATAATGAGGTACTCCGGCAGTATTCAGCGCTGCAGTAACAATTTCAGGAGATCGGGAAGATATTCTTTTTTGCATCCCTGATTCAAAATCTGAATCGCGTTTTTTCATTGCAGATACAATCTGCTGCTTTAAGGATGTGGTACCAAATCCGCCACCAATGTAGGACTTCCCTCCGGGTTTTAAAACCCGGTATACTTCAGAGATGCCCCCGGCAAGATCTTCCCAGAAAAACCATGACCCCCGGCTCACCACCAGATCAACCGTTTTATCCTCGAAGGGAAGGGAGCTGACATCTCCCTGTATAGGAATCACCCGGCCTGAAAGATCGTTTTTTATAATGCGTTTTTCCATAATCGAAATTACATCCGGTGAAATGTCAAGGGCATATACCGTCAGGTCAGACAGGGTAGCGAGAGCGGTTGCAAGATGACCCGGACCACTCCCCACATCGAGTGCAACCCCTGATTTAATGCCGGTGGCAAGGAGAATCTGGTTCGCAATAACCGGATATATCGGGGCAAAGATAGTATCAGCAATCTCGGCAAATCCTTTTACTTTATCATTATCATCCTTCATCCGGTTATCATTGGGTATTGTCATGGATATCAGTCTGCCCCATACACCGGGTTTTTGGCAATTAATCCCAGAAGTTCTTCTGAGGAGAGATCTATACCATAAAACGATGAATAGAACTGGCTAATCTTTTCTTTTAATGAATCAGCAGAGTATCGGTCCGGGTAGAGGGTATGAAGCATCCAGTACAGACCCGGTATCTGGTTTGTTCCGGGAGGTCTGTCAAACCAGGAGAAGGGAGCAAGGGGCACACCATAAACCCGGCCGGTTTTCACGGCAGAAATATCATTCCATAGCGGATCATCCAGTACTGATGTCGCAAATGATGCGTCACTTGCAATAATTACATCCGGATTCCAGCTAATAATCTGCTCTAATGAGACTGGTGTCATCCCGATACCAGGTGTGATTTTCGTTGCAGCAACATTGTTCCCACCACAGAGATCAATGAGCATCGAGTGTTGAGATCCACTTGGATCGGTAGCCAGTCCTTCCGGTCCCTCGGCATAATAGACTTTTACCTTTTGTTCTTCAGGGATTTCTAGAACCGTTTCCTGAACCGTTCTCAATGCCTCTTCATAGTATGCAATAAGATCATCAGCCCTTTCTTTTCTGCCAAGAATAGTTCCAATGAATGATATCGGTTTTTTAAAGGCAGAGACATTTGCAGTGTCTTCTACAGTTACAAGCGGAATTGGATAAAAATGGGCTTGTCTGTCTGTTACTGCAACAATATCGGTTGGTTCTCCTGTTATGGTCCGACCTTCAAGAATGAGATCAGGGGAGAGATCCATAAATGTCTCATAATTGCCATCACTTTTTCCAAACCATCCGCCAACAATGGGAAGGAAATGATATTGCTCTGGAATGAATTTCCCACCTGCCGGAACAGGGTCAAAATTCCATCCCTGCAGGAGTTCGGGAGCAACCAGGTATATGGTCATCGTTGTTGGCGGAGCTGTGCTGAGAACATTACTAATTTCTACAGGAATACTAACCTCTCTTCCAAGTGAATCAGTAATGAGATGGTCTGCAGGGGTAACTTCTGCAAGTGCGATCTGAGACAAAGAGATTGCACACAATAACAGGAGATACATACAGATATATGTTTTTTTCATGACTATGTCCTGATTGAATAGTAATCAATTTAGTTATTCAATCACATAATATCAACTTAATAAAATAAAAACCCAATACATATGTAAATTTTAACTATTTTTAATAAATACAGTAGATGGTGAGAAATGTATGTTACATTACAGATAAAACCGGAATGAACCATACATACCAGTATATCTGCTTTTTATGCAAAAATTAAAGCCTCTAAAGTATGGCAGGTACAAGGGACCTGGTGCATCGTATGTACTCTTTTACCTTATCTTTCCGGTTCCTGGCAATCTGGTCTTCTGCCATGAATCAATCCTTTTACCTTTTGACTGAAGATAACAGGTAATCCATCAGGGTGGGTTTTTATGTATTGTAAGTTTGTATCTCCTTTTTGGCAGGAGTCCAGGGACACTGACTGCCGGGCTGAAGAGATGTCTTTTGTTGCCGGTTTTAAATACAAATGGGTACCCTGGTATCAGCAGGTACATTTCTTATTTATCTGTTGTAATTAAAAGATTTAATTAATGATTAATGTTAATGAAATTGACTGGAATGAAGCCTGGAAAAAACCAAAATCTTCATGTACCAGAAATAAAGGAATTCTTACATGCACAGACCGGTGGTCAGACCCGGACCGGTGTAAAAAATTCAGCCAGTCGATACGGGAGAACAACTGGGCTGCCTCCCGGGCCCGGATTTCTGCAATGGAGATAGACCCTGATGTTCGAATCCTTGACATCGGTGCCGGTCCGGGTACTCTTGCGGTGCCGCTGGCAGGCATGGTCAGACATGTTACGGCAGTTGAACCATCGGAATGCATGCGGGACTGTCTCAATGAGACGATAAATGAGCTTGGGATACAAAATATCTCTGTCGTGCCAAAACACTGGGAAGATGTTAATCTCACTGAGGATCTTACTCCACCCTATGACGTGGTGGTTGCTTCCTACTCCCTTGGATTTCCCGATCTCAGGGAAGGATTACACAAGATGGAACAGGCTTCCTGTTCGTATGTGTACATTTTCTGGTTTGCTGATATGGTCTCACCCTGGCAGAAGAACTATGGGGATATCTGGGAGAAACTCTATGGAGTGCCCTTTGAGAACGGTAAAAAGCCTAATATTATCTTCAATCTGCTCCACCAGATGGGAATCTATGCTAATGTCGAGGTAACGAAAGATGAGCATGTCCAGCGGTTTTTAAGCATCACAGAGGCGGTACAGGATCAGGGGGCCGGCCTGAATCTGAAAACTCAGGAACAGTATGATATCCTCAGGGATTATCTTGTAACGAGACTAGAGAGAGAAGGGGACGAATATGTGATGCGGAGCATATTCCCACAGGCTAAAATCTGGTGGAAAAAAGACTGAATCGGTGGCAATCAGGCAGGAAGGACCGTGTAATACGAACCCTCTTTACAGTTCTTACAGACTGCCTCTCCATCAACAATAACCTCTCTGCCCGTCCATAATCTGTTCACCGCACCAGGTACAGGTTTTTGATCCAGAATTAGGTATGGGAGTCATGTGTTCATAAAGAAAGGAGAATTATGTCACAGCCTGTATTCTTCCTTTTTAGAAGAGTGAGACAGATTAATGAGTCTGTTCCGGTTTATCTGGCAATTCAATAGCAGGTGTTCCCCTTAAAAAGGGGAAAGACACTCCTTTCCACCAGCATACTGGGTATCAGTACTATTTCACTCACGTCCAATCACTCTGACAGATAATCAAAATGATTACAGATCCCGTATTTCATAACGAATCCTCTGATTTCACATTTAGATGAACATTGTACATAAAAATCTGATGTCGATGGGGTAGCATAGCATACTAACAGGAGAATGCTGCTCAATACAATTCAAATTGTATTTTGAAAAAAACTAATGGCGTTTCATTATAAAAAGGAGTAATTGTTGTAATTGCCGGTACTGATAAAATGTTACACTAATCCAGGGTTTGAGATACATTAAATTAAAGGATTGATTGAGTGAGAAGGGTAAACGTACCATCATGATAGATATACCGGTCAGTTGTCGGACTTACTGTATTATTCTCATCAAATGTTTTCGGTCCGGTAACCCCGTAATACATAATTTTGTCCAACCCTTTCATCAGGGATGCTGCAGTAACATTTCCAGTCTGTCTTTCATGCAGGAGTGCTTCATATAATATCATCACAGAGTCATACCCGTACCCGGCAACACTTCCCTCAGGACTCTTATCGTACTTCTCCTGATAATCAGCCACGAACTGATCGGTATTCTTTCCAGGAACAAGGGTAGTATAAGTATTTATTGTAAAAAGTGAGAATTTTCCAGCGATATTAGGAGTGTTCTCAGCCTTAAGGATTTCTAAGAGGGTGGACTCGGTCAGTATTACCTGGCCATCAAAGCCGGCGTCATTTAGAGCTTTGAGGATAGGGATTGCATCAGGATCAGGTCCGATAAATACCACCGTATCAGATACATTGTCCAGGATCATACTGATTGTCTGCTGATATCCGGGATCATCATGAATGATGGGAACTTCTGCTGAAATAAGTACTGAAGAAGAATTTTCCAGCGTGGATGTAATGGTATCACGCATAGAATTCCCATAGGAATCGTCAATATACACTAACGCTGCACGGTCTGCTGTGTATGCCAACCAGTATGCTACTACTTCTCCAAGATAAAAAACAGGGGAATGTACCTGGTAAAATCCGGGTGATATCCCATACAAATCATTTCCATTCGCCCGGGGAGAAATAAGCACCGTGGTTATATTGGGATCAGGTTTTGTCTGTTTTGCCATCGGAATTGTGAGATCAGTAGTGACTGATCCGATTACCACGGGAATACCCTGCTCTTTCATATCGGCAAACAAAGATGATGCTGTATCAGGATCACTCATATCATCTGCTCGTACAAGCTCAATGGTATATCCGTCTGCTCCTCCCTGTGTATTTATCCGATCCACTGCACACTCAATACCCTGCATGACCTCTGTTCCAAGGGTTTCAAACTCCCCACTCATTGGAAGAATGACACCACAGGTAAATGACTTATTCACATCAGCATACACTGGAGATGCGATTAAAATCAGGATTATCAAACCGTAAATAATATTAGTTGAGGACAAAAACCTTCTTTTCATCTATTGTACACCATATCTTTCTGTAGTTATTCCATCTGTTTGTCAAGGGTCATATTATTATGCAAAAAAGTGGAAAAACCGGTTTTATCATCGGAGAATATCTTGTGAAATTATCACAGAAAAAAAATAGATATAGGTATCGGTAATGGCACGCTTTTTTGATTAAGTACTCTAATACCGGGTAACGAGACTGGCTAAAATGCCTAAAAATAATCCTTCTTTCAATCCAATAATTAGAAGACATTATACTGTGAAAAACCGATACTGTATATGATAATGCGATTATCTGATATGACCGGATGATTGCAAAAATATGAAATCTGTGAAAAATCCGCGATCATATCACCGGTTCCAAATCACATCAGGTTCAGATGTACCATTGTGGATCCGCTGATGGAATCAGACCCTGATGAGATGACACATTGCCTATGAAAAAAGTATTCCTCGTATTTTCTATAATTTCCATTCTTTGTATCGCACCGATGGTATCAGGTGACAGCACTGTCCTTACCGGTGAACCGGTATACATCGGAGTTCTCCTCCCGCTTACCGGAATTACGGGCCTGCCACTGCTTGATGCCTTAGAATACGGAGTGGATCAGATAAACTCCGGTGGTGGTATTGGAGGAAGACCGGTCAGTCTTATCTGCCGGGATACTATGAGCGGAAACCTCCAGACATATGCTGAAGAACTTGCATTAGATCCCCGGATTAGTGTGGTTATCGGACCATTTTTATCTGATGAACTCTTTGAAATCTCTAATCTCTTTATTAGAAACCAGAAAGTCCTTGTGTCTCCATCAGCCTCTTCAGATGAAATATTCCGGGCTTTTACCGGTACCGGAAACATCTGGAGAACAACCACAAATGATCGGGACATTACCTTAGCTATAATGCAACATCTGTCCGCTCATCAGGCACAATCGGTTGCCCTACTCAGTCCGAATACTACCGAAGGGAAGACCTTTTATGACTGGATACCATTCTGGGCTATCGAAACCGGAATAAACCTGACCGAATGTATCGAATATTCCAGTTCTGATGAGATAGTATCTGATATCAACAGGATTGGTGCATCTAATCCGGATTATATCATTTTTGTGGACACAGGATCAAGCCTTGATATCCAGACCGTTCTTACTACCCTGAAAACTGACAACTCCTCCAGTCATCTCTACCTCATCCAGCCAAATGTAAACAAATTTGGGTATATAGAGGAAAAATCCGAGGCTTTAATGACTGATGTCCTGCTTGGAGAATTAGGAAAAGTTATACATACATCCACAATATCGGTACCACTTCCGGATGATACTCTGATTTTAATGTCTCCATCTCCTGATTCAGATTTTGTTGATGAATTTACCGAATTTTCGGGAGAAGAACCATCGTATTTTGTACCTGAAGTGTATGATGCACTTCTGGTTTCTGCAGAGATCATGTGCCGATTTAATGCAAACCCTACAAAATCACCGATGGACGCAGCAAATACCATTCTGTTGAATGAAAATGGAATGATTACTCCCAGAACAAAATTCGGAATCCAGTCTGCTTTTAAGATTATTCAAAAGGGAAATGTACCGGTCATGACTGGGGCAACCGGACTATTAACCTTTGCTTCGGAAGGAACTGACAGAAAGATACCCTGGTATCAGACGTACCAGATAAAAGACAAATTTGTATATGAGGATCCTGTTGTTTTCCAGTCTCTCGAGAAACAGGAACATTCTTCAGATGAATTACAGGATCAGTCATCAGATACAATGGGTCAGGGGGGAACTGCCTTTGAAGAAGGAGAATTCTGGGCAGTTATCGGCGGATTGACAGAAGAATGGATAAATTATCGTCACCAGGCAGATGCCCTGACAATGTATCAGTGGGTAAAAGAGCACGGAGTTCCCGATGATCATATCATCCTTCTCGTATATGATGATATTCCGTTTCACCCCCGGAATTCAAAACCCAGTGAGGTCTATCACATCCCGGATGTAGAAGAGGTTCGAAAAACAGCCATTCCGGATTATACCGGTGCTCTGGTGAATAAACAGACGATCGAGGATATCCTGACCGGTACCAATACTTCTTCAAAGAATCCGGTTCTTGGTTCGGATGAAAATGCAACAGTTCTGGTATATTTCGCATCACATGGAGCAGAAGGGGGTCAACTCATAATAGGTAATGGAGAAGAGAGGATATTATCAGATGAATTATCCTCAATAATTGACAAAATGAGAGAAAATAAGAAATTCGGGCGTATGCTCGTTATTCTTGAATCCTGTTTCAGTAAAGCAACAGCAGCAGAGGTTACCACTCCGGGTGTGCTCATCATGACCGCTTCAGAAAAAGATGAAACCTCAAAATCAGATACCTATGATTCTGATCTCTCGAACTGGATCTCTGATGAATTTTCTAACAACTTAATTTCCATACTCAGACAGTCAGATAATTCGCTATCAGTTAGTGAACTGTATAAGGAGACGTTCCGTGAGGTCCGTTCATCTCACCCGGGCATTGTCAATAATAATAACTCGTTCTCACTACGTACTCCTGTTTCGGTCTTTTTTGGAGGAAGTGTTCCTGAGTAATTCATTTACGAATTCTCAATACAATTTTTTCCTATCGTAAAAAACATACCTTTTAATTCTTTTTAAAAAACTGTCCAAAGTTCTGGCACAACCGGTTATGATATCCCGGTGCATTCTTGTCTGCACTCCACCAGGAGAATATAATCCTCAGCAAAAAGTATATGTCATCAAAAGGAGTTGTCCGCTGATCTCATGAGCAAAAGAGAGATCAATTGTGTAACAGGCAGTTGTATCCCGATGGTACAACGGGCTATGGAGGTATGAACATAAATGTCTGCAGAAATGAATACGAAAGATGCTGTTGACGTGTGGTTTACGAAAATAGAATCAGTATCCCGATATAACAGAGTTGCCATCCCTTACGACCACGTACTAATCAGAGAGTAGAGCAACAGGTGAAACAAAGAAAAAAGGGTGTGTGTAATTATATACACGCACTAATAAACCAGAAATTGACACAAACATCAACTCCCCAAAGATTCTCCAACTGAGTATCTGTTACTTCAAAATAGATACCAGTTTTCTCGGTATTGCCTGCGGTTCCAAGTTCGGTCTGTTCACTGGCAAATGATTGCAGCACATCTCCTTCGTAAAACTTCAGGGGGGTTGCTTCCAGAGTTAAAACTTCGTTTCCTTCAGAAAACGATATTTTTGATACCTCTACCATAGATACTGATTTGCCATCAGGACCTTTTGATACCACTGCGGCTTTCAGAGGGACCGGTAATGTGGAAAGTGTGTCTATCTTCACCAAAGCATTTTCGTCATCTGCTGAGAAATCAGCATACGGAATGACATCCTCAACTGTTATCACTTTCATCCCATTTTCACCGTCAGCAATGGAATTTACCCCACCCTGAATAAAAGTTAAATAAACAGGTGTTTCTTCAGTAGCTTCTTCAGCAGCCATACAAACTCCTACCAGAGAAACCAGTAGAAGAAGTGAACAAATGATACCAAGTCCAAATTTACGACTCATAATTAACATATGGCTGGATGCTATATTAGACTTTTGGTACATCTTTTTTCATATTATATAATGATTATTCGTATGAATTAGTAAGAAAACCCGGATAGGATATTTTTTTACCGGATGAGAAGAGGTTTGAAAAACCGATCCAAGGTCTGTAAAAGGGAATAAACGGGAGACGACACGGATCTGGATTCTCTCGAACATCAGGATGTCATATACCAGCACCTGCACATCCATCACAGTCATTGATTGAGTTAGTACGGAAAACACACAAAAAAGAAAAGCAAGTAATTATAATTATCTTTCATATTTCTCATCGTTTTCTTCTTATTTTCCTCTTACTACTCTTAATCAACCATCAGGAATCAAACCAACACCACGCATTCCACCCCAACTATTTATAAATACCAGGTTTATTCTCCATTGAATGTGATAACCTTGTTTCCCTCAGAAAACACCAGGTTTGATACCTTAATAAGTGATACAGATTTACTATCATCACCGTCAAAGACCTGTGCCGGTTAGAGGATAGGTGATAGTACTCATAGGCGCAACAGGGATCGGAATACTCCTATTTTCGCTTGTAATATGGAAATTTGGGACGTTATCCTGAATGGTTATCTCTATCATTCCTCTGCACCATCATTGAGGGAACTCCCCCACCCTGAACATATACAACATATCTTGGATGATTCTGCTGCCACATAAGTTCCTGCCAGAGAAATCAGCAGAAGGTATCAGATGAATCCAGGTGACACTGTACAATTCACAAAAATGCACAGGAGTAATCCACATATATATATTATTTGTTTTGATTTTTCTCATAATATATAATATACTACTTTCCGCGACCATGAGAGTAACTGCTTCCAATCATGGAATCCATTGTAAATTGACTATTTTCATACCAATTCGATAATTGCAGGAACGATCATCATTGCTATTGGAAATATTACTTCTTTTCAGGGACCAATATACTGTTGTATGTAAGAAATGAATGGAAATTTCCCATTTATTCCCTGACTGATATAATTTCCTTCAATTTCCTTTGATATGTCGGTATTTCTTTGTAATTTTTCATATTCATGCATTATTCTCTTACATATGGAAAGAGAAAAAAATACAATTTTTAATTCTAATATTTAAATTCAAGCCAGATGTTGGCTTTTTTATGAAAACTGTATGAAATAAAGTATCTTCCAATTACAAGATAAAAATCAGAGATCCAAGAATTCTCTCATCCCATTCATACCATGGCTCATGATGTATCAGGGAGATGAACGGTAAAGATATGGACGAACTTCTGACCGGAGTACACTTGTGTCGTTGCTGTCTTTGCAGATTTTTCTGTAAAATATATTACCCCCTTATCATTCCAGGGTCCTCGCCCTGTAAGAACAACGGCGCCCCCGGTCTTCCCATAGGCAGTAAGAATCGCATCCTTTAGTGTCAGGGATTTGCCCATAACACCAGCCCGGAAACCATGTGCCTCAATCTTTCCATGTTTCAGGGAAATGTCCCCACAAGGCACCGAAATCGCATAACTCACACCGTTAATCGTCATTAAACTTCCCAAATCAAGGTTTCCCTTCTCAACAGCAATACCAAAGCCTCCTGAATCCATCATCCGGGGATTGGTAATTGTGATTATCCCGCCTCTGACATTCATTGACCCTGACTGGAGCAGTATCCCATACTCATCCCCGGAAATCTCTATTGCACCATCGGTAATAATCAGATTGCCGCTCTCCAGAACAATTCCACCGAACTCCCCTGTAACCTGGAGAGAACCTCCATGAATTCCGATATCTTTTGTTGAATATATCCCCACATTACCGGTTACGACAACAGTTACCGTTGCACCCATAGTAAAATTTCCATCTCTCATGGAGAGACCGATCTCCTCACCTGCAACCTTCAGATTCCCATATTCTATTACCAGCGATTTACCAACAGAAATTCCAACATTACCGGAAGCCGACAGGAGAACAACATTATTTAGCAGTAAATCTCCGGCCACATCCAGTCCGCTTTTCCGTCCTGATGCCGTGAGGGATCCTCCTTCAGTAATTGTCATCTCTTTTCCGGAAATCCGCATGCCTTCCTGTGCCTCCCCGGTGAAAGAAACATCCCCCCCCGTCTGGAAATAGGAACCATTCACGACAATGCCACAGATCTTGCCAATCCCGATAATCAGGCCATCTGATATCTCTACATTCCCTGAAATCTGCATCGCCGTGTCTCCTTCAAGCTTGAGAATCCCTCCGTTAGATTTCATATCACCCCCAACGGATAAACCAGTCTCTCCTGATGCAGAGATGTTCACATTCGAGATCTGCAGGTTTCCTCCAACATTTATAGCACTTTTTCCGGAGGATTCACATTTGGAATAATATATTTCCATATCTTCGGAAACAAAAAGACCATTATCTTCTCCCGAGAGATGTACCATACTTGCGACAATATTGCACGAACCGTTTACCTGCACACAGGATGTTCCATGCAGGGTACCCTGCATTCTGTTGAGAGTGAGAATGCCGTTTTCAAGAAAAATACAGGTATCACCGCAGATGAAGTCATTTGTACAGCCCGTGAATGTGAGAGAACCTTTGCGGCTCAGAATTCCACATCCGTTGGGGCTCTCTATCTGATTCATACCTTCAAAACTGTTAAAATCTCCTGCAAGGTCAATTCCGGTACTCAACCCATAGATTTTCAGGACAGTCTTCTGGATTACATTCAATCCCCCCAGCATCGATCTGATTGCGGTCGTTTCTGAACAGATGTCAATTACGCTCTTGCCTGTGATGGAGATGGTCCCAGAAGCAAAGATCCCGTACTTTTTTGTCCGGATTTTAAGGATAACACCTGTTATTTCAAGCGTTCCTGACTCAACAAAGATACCACCCTCATCTCCGTTAATAGTCAAAAACATAGCACCCAGGAGCTTCAGGTTTCCATGACGAACGTAAATACCCGGTCCGTGGGAACTGTTTATCTGGTTATCTATCTGACCGAGCCGGATGGTGATGTCTCCGGGTGCATTAATAGCTGTACCATGATAATTAGAGAGGATAAGAGTACGTGTTTCTGCAACCCAGTTCCATCCGTTGCCAAAACAGTCGACTTCAACGGAATAGGGTTTGCCATCGATGATAAATTCCTCATCAGTGTTTTCAATCCCGGGCCTGCATTGATTGCTGCTTCCAACCTCAAGATTGGTATGTGGTCCACTGTCACCTTGTTTTGCGCATAAGAGTTCAAAATCAAGTTCCTGATGTAGGACTGGTCCTGCAATAGGTAAAAGATTGGTACAATGAGTTATTACCAGGTCGAAATCTCCGCACCGTCGTATTAGATCAAGGATTGGAATCCATTTTTGTGAGGGGATATCAGCGAATGTTTTGTTTTCTGCAAATATAAGGGACAGGGCTTTTCTCCGACAGGAAACAGCAAATTCATAGGTAACTATGCTGTCAGCACACCATGCGGCAGAGATATAATATTCTATACTTTTTTCCAGGTTTTTTTCCTTCTCCTGGATTTGTGCAGCACGTAAGTAGAGGGAAGACGCAAATGGGATCTCCGGATTTAGGAGATTGCAATACTCAGGAGATTGCAGGTATTCATTGGTTATTGATGTTTTTTCCCCGATGTCTTCAGCAATATATCTGCAGTGTGGACAGAATTCTAGCTGACTTCGGAGAATGAATTCTGTCAGTTCCTTTGGGCGACCTTCCAGTTCCACTATCCCCGATGGTCCTGCTGTCCCGGGGAGCAGCAAAGATGCATTTTTATGTTGTCTCGATGATCTATTGCAGACAAAACAGGTTTTTTTGATGATCTCAATCTGTGGCATTCTTTTTTTGTTACCGTATGGAATTGGTTCAGTGGAAGATGTTACATAGAGTTGTATCCGGGATATACGTTCCATTTTCCAATGAAAATGCATCTGGAATATGAATTAGGACTTATTTGAGCATTTTCATCGATTCAGCCTGTAGCTACACTTCATCAGCGTTTTTTATGTAAAAACCTATTGGTGCCGGGGGATACACACTATCCCGGGAATTATCTATCCCAAAGTACTGCTAATGACATGGGTTCGTTCCGATGGACGACGTAATTACCGGTATTATCTGTGGATATGCCGATATGATCTTACCCTGGCAGAAGAACTATGGGGATATCTGGGAGAAACTCTATAAAATACCCTTTGAGAACGGTAAAAAGCCAAATATTATCTTTAATCTGCTCCACCAGATGGGAATCTATGCTAATGTTGAGGTAACGAAAGATGAGCATGTCCATCGGTTTTTAAGCATCACAGAGGCGGTGCAGGATCAGGGGGCCGGCCTGAATCTGCATACTCAGGAACAGTATGATATCCTCATGGATTATCTTCTAAACCAGAAAGAGAAGGAGAGGAATATGTGATGCGGAGCGTATTCCCAGGGGCTATGATCTGGTGGAAAAAAGACTGAATCGGTGGCAATCAGGCAGGAAAGACCGTGTAATACGAACCCTCTCTACAGTTCTTACAGACTGCCTCTCCATCAACAATAACCTCTCTGCCGT
>Ga0265594_1000957_pt1 | contig 23195 bp, 18 predicted proteins | sample saktaG_11_FD_190147 | JGI IMG/M metagenome (GOLD analysis project Ga0265594, IMG submission 190147) | Saline water microbial communities from Sakinaw Lake, British Columbia, Canada - sak_2011_5_24_80m | ecosystem: Environmental > Aquatic > Non-marine Saline and Alkaline > Saline ... | reverse complement strand
ACGCCCTTCAAAGGGCACGTGGATGCGTCTCGCTTTTGCATTTCCGTCACCAAAGGTATACCCTCTGATATGGTAAAGCATGGTGACATTTGACCCCTTAGTAAAAGCACCGACAACTGCTTCAGGTAATGGTTTTGAGATGGAGACGTTCATCGCATAATTATACTCCACCGTTCTCCCTGGTTCAAAAAAAGTCCTCCGCACCTGCCTGCTCTATTCGTGCCTCACCTACTCAGGGAGTAGTTAGTAGCCTACATGGTGCAGCGCCAGTTGATCTCCGCTGTCTTCGTGTCCTCGGAGACGACACACGCAGGATTACAGCCCGGCATCACTGTGAAGGGCTCCAGATCGATCCACCAGGTGCGCGTGTATTCGTTGTACATCCAGGTATCAGTCAGCGTTCCCTCTTGCGTGCACGTGCTATTCTGCGCGATTGCCCGCGCCTCCTCGTACGTCAGATCGGTACTAAGGTTATCTACGAAATACAATTTTATCGCCGGTATCCAATTTTCGTGCCGCTTGCCGTTCACGTCCACGAACTCCTCACAGGTAATCCTGCCACCTGTTACGTTTTTACTTTCCGCGTGGATGATCTGCGGATACGAGCCCGTTTTTATCGTGTAGTTGTAAGTCTCGTTCACGTGGAGGGTGAACGAGTTGTCAAACGAGATGTTGTGCCAGTCACCGGTATAGCCGTTCCACTGAGCTGTTACAGTCCAGCCGGTGCTGTTCCATATCCGCACGTATTCGGTATGACCGCCGGTGCCGAGATAAGGATAGGTGTACAGTTTTGAGACGGTAATGTTATAGAAGGGCGTAATGGTGCCGTTGTGCATGCCGGAGATGCTCGGGTAGGTGCCGGCACCGGTATCGAACGTGGGCACGAGCGGTAACCAATCACCACCGTTTACTATGCGGTCAGAAGAATTATAGGGAAGCAGTGTATCGCCGAGGCCGTCGCTGTTGGTATCTTTGCCCGCATAGTCGCTCCAGTAATTGCCAGCGAGCCACGAGCCACCGATGATGTTGGTGCCCGGCATTTTGGTGGTGTTCCAGACGTTGTTACCGGTATCGTAAGCATTATTTTCGTTCTCAAAGTAGTTGTTATAAATGTGGTTATTTGAACCACTACAATAAATGCCGTAGTCCTCGTTGTTTGAAACGGTGTTGCCCGTAAGAATGTTCTTGTTCGAACCGATTAGCCAAATACCGTACTCGTTGTTGTTTAATACAGTATTGCTCATAAGAATATTATCACTGCTAAAATCGAGTTCAACACCCCAGACGTTTTTGGAGGCGGAGTTGCCAGTAAGAGTGTTTTTATTGCTCGATTCAAGGACAATGCCGTACGAAGTAAGGGAGGCCGTGTTGTTCGTCAGCGTGTTGTTGCTCGAAGAATACAGGTAAATGCCGTCCCAGCTGTAAGAGACGGTATTGCCCGTCAGCGTATTGTTGTTGCTCGAAGAATCCAGCCTAATGCCCCAGTTGTCATTCCAGTCAGCAGTGTTGCCAGTCAGAGAGTTGTTACTCGAAGAATACAGGAGAATACCGGCAGTGTTGTCCACAACGGTGTTGCCTGTGAGCGTGTTGTTGCTTGAAGAACTTAGGTCAATACCAATGTGGTTGTTCGAGACGGTGTTGCCCATGAGCGTGTTGTTATTGCACGAAGCATACAGGTAAATGCCGTTGTGCTGATGCGAGTTAGCAGTATTGCCCGAAAGGGTGTTGTTGCTCGAATTTTCCAGAACTATGCCGTGGTTGCGGTTGTTCGAGGCGTTGTTGCCTGTAAGATTGTTGTTGTTGCTCGCAGATCTTAGGTAAATGCCGGCGTCGTTGTTCTCGTTAGCGGTATTGTTCGTGAGAATATTGTTGTTCGCTGGGAAGAAGTAAATACCGCAGTCGCTGTTCTCGTTAGCAGTGTTACCGGTTAGCGTGTTGTTGCGCGCTAACGACAGGTAAATGCCGCTGTCGTTGTTCGCGTTAGCAGTGTTGCTCGTGAGAATATTGTTGCTCGAAGAATCCAGCGCAATGCCCTCAAAGTTGTTCCCGTTAGCGGTGTTGCCCGTGAGAATATTGTTGTTGCTTGCATCAATCAGGTAGATGCCACCAAGGTTGTTCGTGACGGTGTTGTCCATGAGCGTGTTGTTGCATGCAGCATACAGGTGAATGCCGCCATCATTGTTCGAAGCGGTGTTGCCCGAAAGGGTGTTGTTGCATGCAGCATACAGGTGAATGCCGAACCTGTTGTTCGAGACGGTATTATTTGTAACACTGTTATTATGTGAGTAAACTAGAATTCCTGCTATCGGCCAACCACTCGTGTTTATCGCAGTAAAGCCGTCCAGAATAATGCCATCGTGAGAGAGTGTAATTGCGCTCCCATTGCCGCCGGCATCCACAACAGGTCTGCCGCCGCCCGTATCATTGCCGCGCAAGATGAGCTGCTTCGTTACGTTTACGCTTTCATGATACGTCCTTGAGTCTACGATGATCGTGTGCCCATCCACCGTATCCGGATCATCGATCGCCGCTTGTATGGTGGCAAAGTCCTCACCTGTGTCGAGGTTATGGACCGGAAGCAGGATAATAAGGTAGCTCTCGCCATTGAGTGAGACGGCGCAATCAGACGTGTAGTTCCCGTACACATCAACGCGATCACCGACGGCGATATCAGAGTCGTAATATCCAAATGGAGGGGCTATCACCAATCTAACCATGAGCGTATCACAAGAAGTCTGCGAACCCGAGATAAGCTCTTCCACCGTTACATTCCACCATAAGGATCCCGGTTCCGGAGGATTCTTAGCCGTGACCGTACCCTTGAACCGGATCTCCTGTGCGGAATCAGCACCGGATAACGCAAGTATCAGCATGAGGAGTATCGCCACTGCCGCGGCAACGCCGATTACTTTCAGCCGTATTTTGAGAGTCCCCGTCATCGCGTTTAGCGCTTTCTTACTCTTATCCATTATTACCACTCCTTGCCCGTCGGTTCGCCGTGCACCTATTTAAGCTTATCCGTTTCGTACAAGCTCAGCTTATGGTCGCTAGAAATGAAACGTCATCACTTTCCAGACAGGTGTTATGAAGATGGAAGAAAGTGGCAACTTGGAGTCATTACTAACTTGATTTTGGAGCGGGTACCGCCCATCGAAACTCAACATCTACGAGATTTGACGCACAACTCGCCGGGGGACCAGCGTCAATGAAACTTTACCGTTTCTCTAAGTTAAGGCCCGTTACGAAGACCGGTGAATTCGCTACCTTCGAATCGCGTCTGACACGCGGGCGTGTGGACTGGAAATCCGGTCCAAAACGAGCGGAGAGTTTATAATAGACGCGCGATAAGAAGTGATAGGGAGTAAGCTAACGTATATGCTCAGACTGAGGTTCCACGGTCGGGGAGGCCAGGGTGCGAAGGTGGCGAGTCGGGTGCTCGGTACGGCAGCATTTCTGGAGGGCTGCTCTGCCCAGGACTTTCCACTCTACGGTGCTGAACGGCGGGGCGCACCGATCGCGGCCTTCACCCGTATCGGAAAAGCGCCCATTATGGAACGAGGGGTCATAACAGAGCCGGATGTCGTGATCGTTATGGACCAAACCCTCATGCGTGATCCACGGGCGAAACCGGTGTCTGGACTGAAAGAGGGCGGCGTTGTCTTTATCAACACGTCCTGCAGCCCTGAGGAAGCGCAGCGCGAGTACGAGCTCGCCGCGCAGGTGCTAACGCTGGATCTCACGAAGATCGGGCTCGAGATACTGGGCATACCCGTTCTCAGCACGCTCGCAGGTGCCGTTGCCGCCCGTATCGTCGGGCTCAAAGAAGCATCATTGCTGGCTGCGGTGGAGCAGGAAATCTCTAAGATCGTAACGGACAGCGCGCTCGTCGAAAAGAATCGAGAAGCCGCCCGGCGCTCGTTCAACGCCCTTACACCGGTGGAGATAAAGACACGCAAGGCCGTTCGAAAGGGGAGCGCTGTCATAAGCATGCCTTACGAACCTGCGCTGGTCTCCAGCCCCACGATCAATGCCATCGGCAATACCCCGCTCCGCAAGACGGGTAACTGGCGCGTCTTCAGACCGGTCTGGGATCTTGATCTCTGCACCAAATGCACGATCTGCGCACAAAAATGCCCCGAGGGCTGCATTGCGATCGATGCGGAGGGGTTCCCGGTGGTTGATTACGATAACTGTAAAGGCTGTCTGATCTGCGTGGAGGAATGCCCCCATGGGGCTATTACAGCGATACGAGAGAATCATACTACGTCCTCATCTGCGCGGGCGAAAGAACAGGAGCAGGAAGAGGAGGTTGTGCAATGAAGCGAGAAATGCTCACCGGTGATGCCGCGGCTGCCTGGGCGGTTAGGCTTGCTGAGGTGGATTACATCACCGCGTACCCTATCACCCCGCAGACCGAGATCATCGAGGCGTTGGCGATGTGGATAGCAGAGGGTGAGATGGCGAGCAAATTCGTCATTATGGACTCAGAGCATTCCATGATCGCCGCAGCCGGCGCGGCCTCCGCGACCGGTGTGCGAGCATTCACCGCGACCTCGAGTCAGGGGCTGCTCTACGGGTTCGAGATGCTCTATGCCGTCGCCGGTTGGCGCGTTCCCCTGGTGCTGGTCAACGTCTCACGGGGCTTGTCCGCGCCAATCACGCTCGAGCCAGACCATAACGATGTCCTCGCCGCGCGCGATTCTGGTTTCTTGCAGATACACTGCGAGACCTGCCAGGAGGTGCTGGATTCGATCCTGATGGCATACCGGTTAGCTGAGGACGAGCGGGTGCTGCTGCCGATTATCGTCAATCTGGACGGGTTTTATCTCTCATTTACGCGTGAGCCCGTTGAGGTGCCGGACGCCGAGCGGGTAAATGCCTTTCTCCCGCACTACCGACCGAAACATGCGTTCTTCCGGGCGAGTCAACCGATGGCCCAGGGCGTTGCGGTTCTGGGCGGATCGTATTACTCATATTTCAAGTATCAGATGCATCTGGCGAGCCGGAAGGCGCTGGAGGTCTATAACGAGGTCTGTGCCGACTTTGAAGCGACCTTCGGCCGCACGTACGGCGCCATCGAGGGCTATCTATTGGATGATGCCGAGCTCGTGCTTGTGATGACCAATTCCTTCTCAACCCTGGGGAAAGCTGCGGTCACTGCGGCCCGCAAAAGAGGCACGAAGGCAGGGCTTTTGCGGATACGGCTCCTGAGACCCTTTCCCGATGCAGTGATCAAGGACGCACTCAAAAATCGTAAGGCCGTGGCGGTCATCGACCAGAACATCAGTATCGGCAAGGGCGGCATCCTGCATGCAGAAGTTGCCAGCTGCCTGTGTAACGAGCACCAGGGCCCGCTCGTGCTCTCATTCATCGGCGGGCTGGGCGGGAAGAATATCAGCACCGATGAGTTCGCGTTCATCTTCGATAAAATGCGTGAAGCCGTCGATACGGGCGAGGTGCGGCCAACCCACCACCTCCTGTATACGGAAAAGGAATGGGACGAGATGAGGAGATTGAAGGAGATCGCAGAAAAGGGATGAACGATATGGAGCCTGAACAAATAAAATCGATCAAGCAACTCCCGCGCGAGGAGGTCCTCTTTCCGGGCACACCTGCCTGTGCGGGCTGCGGGGGGATCTTAACCCTGCGGTATTGCATGAAGGCTCTGGGCACGAGGGTTGTTATCGTGAACGCGGCAGGCTGTTTCACACTCCTGCCTATCTACCCCTACAATCCGTTTCAGAGTTCCTGGTTGTATACCGCGATGGCGTGCGCCCCTGCCGCTGCGCAGGGTGTGCGAGACGCTCTCGACACGTTAGTAGAAACAGGCAGACTCGATCCGGAAGAGGATTTGAAGGTGGTTGTATTGACCGGTGACGGCGCCGCATATGATATAGGCCTCTCCTCGACCTCCGGGGCGATCTACCGCGGCCTCGACTTCTATTATATCTGCTATGATAACGAGGCGTATGGCAATACAGGCTTCCAGTGGTCCGGAGCGACACCGTTCGCCTCAAATACCGGAACAACCCCGCTGGGCGTTGGCGCCCACAAACCCAAAAAGGATCTCTTCGCGATCTGGAACAGTCACAAGCCACCCTATCTTGCTACTATCTCGCCATCCCATCCCGTTGATCTCTTCAACAAGTTGAAGAAAGCCGAGCAGTACAGAGGCCCGAAACTCTTCATTGCGCTCTCGCCCTGCCCGCCCGGCTGGGGCATCGAGCCCTGCCGCGCCATCAAGCTGGCGAAACTGGCGGTTGATACCGGTGTCTGGCCATTAAAAGAGGCGGTTTATGGCGACGTAACACATACGGTCGTGCCGCGTAAATTGAAGCCGGTGGAAGAGTATCTTAAGGAACAGGGACGTTTCGCTCATCTCTTCGAGCCCGTGCGACAGGAAGAGACGCTGAAGAAGATACAGGAGATCGTAGATGAGTACTGGAAGAGATATCAGCTTCTTCTTTAGCCCGCAATCGATCGCCATTGTCGGGGCATCGCCGAAACCCGGCAAGCCGTCGCAGGTCATCATGGAAAACCTTAAGAGGATCGGTTACCCGGGGGCGGTCTATCTCGTCAATCCCAACTACGCATCCATCAACGGCGTCAGGTGTTACCGCTCATTGAGCGAGATTCAGGCGGTGATCGATGTGGCGATCTTTGTGCTGCCAGCACCGCTGGTCATGGAGATCATGGAGCGCACGGAGAATGTCAGAGGTGCCATCATTGTGAGCGCAGGGTTCAAAGAGACCGGATCCGCCGGGACGAAATTGGAGGACGAACTCAGAGAGCTGGGTGCGCGAAAGGGGATACGGATCATCGGTCCGAACTGTATGGGCATCTACGACGCAATCTCCCGAATTGATACCTTCTTCACACCAGAGGAGCGGGTGAGAAGACCGACGCGGGGCGGCGTCTCCATACTCACGCAGAGCGGCTCGTTCGCCGAGCTGATCATGGTTGAATTGGCCGCACAGGATATCGGCGTCGCCCGGATCGTGAGTTATGGTAATCGGGTTGATGTCGGTGAGTCAGACTGCCTCGAGTTCTTGACGGACGACGCGGCAACGAGAGTTGTGGTCATTTATATGGAGTCGGTAGACGACGGAAAGCGGTTTGTCGAGGTCGCATCACGCTGCACCAGGAAAAAACCGGTGGTGGTCGTGAAGGTGGGCAAGCGGGAGGCGGCAATTCATGCCGCACGATCCCATACGGGCGCAATATCCGGGCGATACGAGATTTATAAAGCCGCATTTATGAAGGCCGGGATCATTGAGGTGAACGGCTACGAAGGGCTCAAGGATGCCATTAAGGTCCTGAACACCTACGAGCTGGTCGCGGGGAAGCGGGTTTTGATCGTGACAGACGGCGGTGGCGTCGGGGTGAGTATTGCGGACGCCTGTGAGGATCTGGGTCTTGAAGTGAGCGAGCTGAGCGAAGAGACAAGAAAACGTCTGAGCTCTCAACTGCTTGGGTTCTCCACAACCGGTAATCCGATCGATTTGACCGGCAGTGCTATTGATGCGGATTACGTTAACGCCCTCGAGGAAGGGTTGAAGGATAAGTTCAACCTCGCTATTGTTACGGTACTCTGGGGCGCACCGGAGATCACCGAAAAGCTGGTTGATGACCTGAAAGCGGTCAGGGATCGCCATAAAGTACCGCTCCTCATCTGTACCCCCAACAGCGAGTTTGCACGAAGAATGGCAGCGCGCTTCGAGGAGAATGGCATGCCGGTATTCTTCACACCGGAAAGCGCAGCGAGGGCGGCTGCGGGATTGGCTGGTGGTAAGCGGTACGTAAGTCAGAATGATGACGCCACCAAACGCGTAACGTAATCAAAGCGGAAAAATGAATAAAGAAGAGGCAAAGAAGCTCGTACATGAGGCCGCAGCACAGGGACGGCACATGCTTCTTGAGCCTGAGGCAAAGGCACTCGTAGCCGCGTGGGACATTCCGGTCCCGAAGTATGTCCTGATCAAGGGGCCGGAGGACGTGCGCGTGAAAGCAAAGGACCTTTCTCCGCCGTTTGTGCTCAAAGTGGTCTCACCAGACATCATCCATAAACGAGACGTCGGTGGCGTGATCCTGAGTCTCCAGGACAGTGAAGAAGCGAGCACTGCGGTTCACGAGATGACGCGGAATCTAAAACGATCCGCGCCTGAAGCACACATAGCGGGGTTCCTTCTGGTCGAGATGATCCCCCCGGGGATCGAGTTGATCGTGGGTGGGCTGCGGGATCCGCAATTTGGCCCTGCAGTGATGTTCGGCACCGGCGGCATTGCCGTGGAGCTCGTGAAGGATGTGAGCTTCCGGCTCGCTCCCGTGAGCAGGGAGGAGGTTTTTGCGATGATGCAGGAGGTGAAGAGCTACCCACTTCTGACCGGGTTCCGGGGGTCCAAGCCCATGGACGTGGAGCAACTGGCATCTGCAGTTATGGCGCTCTCGGATATCCTGCTGACGCTGGAAGAGATACGCGAGATTGAGATCAACCCCCTTATCGTTTCTGAAGCAGGTGCTGTGGCAGTGGACGCGCGAGTGGTGCTATCTTTGCCGCGCACCGCACAGGGCACTTGACCGATCGAGGAAGAGCAGCGAAAGCATAAGAAGGAAGAAGAAGAGAGGAAATAGAAGGTATAAGCGAGGGGATGGAGGATGGACGTATTTCGATTCGCAGATGAATTGGGGCCGGCCAAGGTCATTCACGTGTACGAGCCCTCGGTGGGCCTCAAGGGCGTGCTGGTGGTGGACAACGTGGCCAGAGGGCCGTCAATCGGGGGGTTGCGAATAGGGCTGGAGGTGTGTACCGAGGAGTGCTTCCGGCTGGCACGAACCATGACCTTGAAGAACTCGGCTGCCGATCTGCCGCACGGGGGCGGTAAGTCGGTGATCTACGGCGATCCGCGGATGCCGAAAGCAGAAAAGGAACAGATGATTCGTGCATTCGCCAGCTCACTACGGGAGATTCAGGAGTATATCTTCGGGCCGGATATGGGCACGGATGAGGAGTGCATGGCCTGGGTGAAAGATGAGATCGGGCGTGCGGTGGGCTTGCCCTGCGAGTTCGGTGGTATCCCGCTCGACGAGCTTGGAGCCACTGCCTGGGGGCTCAGCCATGCCACTGATGTCGCGCTCGAGTACTGCGATTTCGAGCTGGATGGGGCGCGGGTCGTCGTCCAGGGCTTCGGCGCCGTGGGCAAACACGCTGCACGGTTCCTTACCGAGAAGGGCGCGTTACTCGTGGGTGCCGCAGATTCCCGGGGTACGATCTACAACCCCCGGGGGCTGGACGTCGACGCCCTGATCGCATTGAAGGATGCGGGCAAGAGCGTGACCGAGTCTACGGCTGGTGAGAAGCTTGACCGTGACGCGGTGATCGAGCTCGAGTGCGATATCTGGATCCCGGCAGCGCGGCCCGACGTGATCAACGAGACGAATGTGAGCCGTTTGAAGACCAGGCTGGTGCTGGAAGGTGCCAACATCCCCATCACGCAGGGTGCGGAGCACTGGCTGCACGAGAAAGGCGTGCTGTGCGTGCCCGATATTATCGCCAATGCAGGTGGCGTGATCAGCGCGGCCATGGAGTACCGCGGTGCTTCACCGTCGGCCGCATTCCAGGCCATCGAGGAGAAGGTGCGGCTCAATACCCGGCTGGTGCTCGGAGATGCTGCGACGCGAGGGATTATGCCGCGTGAAGCCGCGGTCGAACTCGCGCTGGAACGGTTGAAGCGATGCATGAGCTATCGCCGCTGGTCACTGTTCTCCTCAGCGCCCGGGTTCGTATGAAGAGTGTTCACCGTTTAGCTGATAAGACCGAATAACAGCTCTATTATGACGGTATTGCTAGACAGTATTTGGTTGGCTAAACAAACACGTGAGGTTATACTGACGGTGAAAAAAACTGAGTAACTGCTCATGAATTATTGTGGCAACTGATGGTTGCAATTCATTGTGGGTTGGGTGCAGCGATCTTACTACTCCCCCCGTTGCCACATCCCTTTCTCTTTCAGCTTTTCGATAACCTCCTTCTTTCGCTCGAACTCCATGGTTCTGAGCTCTTTACGCTTGATTTTACCACTGATCGTCTTCGGAAGCTCGTCCACAAATTCGATCTCGCGCGGATACTTATAGGGCGCTGTTATCAGTTTCACATGCTGCTGAATATCCTGAGCAAGCGCTTCGGACGGCTCGTAGCCCTGTTTTAAGACGATAAAGACTTTCACTATCTCGCCCCGTAGCAGGTCCGGGCTGGGAACCATCGCGCATTCCAGCACCGCCTCGTGCGAATTGACCGCGCTTTCAACCTCAAACGGACCGATCCGGTAGCCTGAGCTGATACTGACATCATCCGCCCGCGACTCGAACCATATGTAGCCCGTCTCGTCCATCCGTGCGAGGTCTCCGGTAAGATACCACTGGCCAACGTAGCACTCTGCGGTCTTATCGGGCTTGTTATGATAGCCTTTGAAGAGCATCGGATGCCCCTTTGCAATGGCAATCATGCCCTTATCGCCCGTCGGCACGCGCGTGCCGGTCTCCGGGTCAACGATCGCGCCCTCAACACCCGGTGTGAACCGACCCATTGACCCGGGCTTGATCTCCATACCCGGTATGTTGCAGGCCACCACGCAGGTCTCCGTCTGGCCGTAACCTTCGCGAACCGCTATGCCGAACTTCTCCTCGAAGTAGCGAATAATGCCCGGTGTGCACGGCTCGCCCGCAGTCAAAATAACCTTCAAATCACTCAAATCGTAGCGCTCGTTCGCATCATCGATTGCGGCCATCGTTCTGAGCTCCGTGGCAGTCATACAGGCCCTGTTGATCCGCCATTTGGCCAGCAGCGCGAAGAACTTCTCAGGATCGAATCTGCCAGCATAATGGAAGTTCGTCGCGCCAGCATTGACCACCGCGCCCAGGGGCGCCCAGTACCATTTCGTCCATCCGGGTTCCGTCGTTCCCCAGCAGAGCTCGTCCGATTGGGTATTCCACCAGTAGTAGCGATTGAGCCGGTCGTAACAGTACATCACCGAATGGGTATGGAGCACGCCCTTTGGTGCACCCGTCGTCCCTGAGGTGTAATTGATGACCAGGGGATCAATTGCTGTGAGCTTTTCAAGCGCTAGATCGCGTGATGCCGAACGGACCTCCTGCCGAAAGTCCCGCCAGCCCTCTCGCTGCCCCACGAAGAAGCGGTTCTCACGTGAGAATGCGCTCGCCAGTGCCTCGATCTCAGCAGCAATGGTCGCATTACTGGTTACCAGCGCCTTGACCCCGGCATCCACCATGCGGTATTCGATATCCGCTCGCCTGAGCATGATGGTGCTGGGAACTGCAACGGCGCCGATCGCCCAAATGCCGATACTCGCCGTATAAATATCCGTGCCCCGCGGCAGGAGCACCATGACCCGATCGCCTTTCTGGATGCCTGAATCGCGCAAGACGGTGCCAAATCGTAGAGCATTCTCCCACACTTCCCGGTATCCTGCTCGCTCTACCGTTCCGTCCGGATGCTCCGTGATCGCTATCACCTTCGTTCGATCCTCGGCCCACCGTCTTACCACCGCTACAAAATTGTAATCCTCGGGTATGTCCCACGTGAACCTCTTCCGTTCCGCCTCGTAATCGAATACGGTCAGTTCCTTACCCATTTCGTCAATCGCTCCTTATAGCAGCATATCAACGGCTGGTCTGCTGCCCTTCCACGCCTCGCAGAGCGGTAGCGTGTATACAGTGGCACCTCAAAGTAGGTAAGGATGACGTGCCGACCTCTTTAGCTTACTATCTTAGAGGCGCGGACTCATAAGGTGTGTGGAGAAGTCGCCAGGGCTTGATCTCCCCGCCTCTGCAGAGCTGACAAACCCAATCGAAACCTACTTTTATACTGGTAAAGAATAAGTTAGCGACTGCTCTCCATGAAAGTCCTCCAACTCTTCTTCCTCGCTGTACTCCTCGTACTGTTGATTGGCCACGCTGGTGGCCAGATTACGTTGGATGTTGACGTGCCGCCCGGCTGGATAGGGGATGCGTTTGAAGGTGATGGCTGGGGCTACTGGGCATACGGAACAGATGTCAGCTTTGTTGCAATATATTATGATTTTGAGGTCCCGGAAGAGCTCGTTGGTTATGAGAACGATCCAGATGCCTTATTTGCATATGCACGTGACTATGCAGGGTTCACGCCGGATGAATGGGGCATCGAATTCTTGGATGGCCAAACGGCCGGTCATGCACTGAGTACCACCGAAGACGGTTATGATGGTTACCTCGTCTATGTCAAAGACGACATATTCATTGAGATAGACTATGCCCTTACTTTTGGCGATTATGGCTCCGGAACAGCGTTAATCGATAGCATATCCATCTCGACAAACGGACCAGAACCGACGCCAACTCCAACGCCAACTCCAACGCCAGCACCGTCTCGAGACCTTGTAGCCTACTATCCCTTTGATATGGACACCGAAGACCATTCAGGGCATGGAAACGATGGCACGAACGATGGAGCAACGTTTGTCTCAGGAGTCAACGAAGAGGCGTTGCATTTTGACGGTGTGAATGACTTTGTTTCCGCCCCCGTGAATATCAATCCGGACGTCATGCCGCAGATGACCATAACACTTTGGGCTCGCGCTGATGCTGTTACCGGAACGATTATTTCACACGACAACGGGGGATATGATCGCACTATCGATATTGATTACCGTGGTGGTGGAACGGGCTGGTCTGCCTTTAGTGGAACCGGCGCTGTTCTGGGCTATCACCCGGTCACCGTAGGAGAATGGCTCTTTATCGCTGTGGTTTACGACCAGGCTGCGGGCACGGTGAAACTCTACGTTAATAACGTGCTCTATGAAGAAGCGGGCAGCCTCGGATCCGGCTGGGATTACCTCAACATAGGCAGGAACCCCTCATTCGGCGCGTATTTCCCGGGCACCATTGACGAAGTCCGAATCTACGATTACGCCCTCTCGGCCGCTGAGATACAAGAGCTCTATCAGAGCGTTTCTATTCCGCCTGCAGTAACGCCAACACCGTCTCCCTCGCCCACTTCGTCCTCCCGTGGCGTTACTCCTACCCCTACTCCTACCCCTACTCCTACCCCCACGCCTACCCCACCGCCTTCTCCCGTGCACAGCCCGACCCTCCAGCCCGTTCCGGGCATAGTCGGGACCGTAGATCCGCTGGAATTGAGTGCGACACTTGCGCACGGTGAATCGGTCACGGAGACGAAACGCTATACCACCGCAGAAGGCCAGCCGATTACACGTCTCGATGTGCTCTTCTGCTTTGACCTGACGGGGAGTATGGGCGAGGAGCTTGAGATTATGCAAACCGAGTCGCAGAATATCATGAACGATCTGCGCGAGTTCGTTCCTGATAGCGCCTTCGGCGTCGCGAGCTTCATGGACTATTCGGGAAGTTACTCCTTCCGGGGATACAGCGCTACCTACGGCGCGGTTGACGACTACCCGTGGGCGGTAGAGCAGGGAATTACGAGCAATACCGAGCTGATACGCGCGGCGATCAACAGCTTGACCCTTGGTGATGGACAGGATTATCCCGAATCTTACAGCCGTGCACTCTACGAAACCTACGCCGATCCCAATGTCGGCTGGCGATCGGGCGCGAAGAAGATCGTTATTCTGTTCGGAGACGATATCCCTCATGATCCTGCCTTCCAAACCGGTGTGGATCCCGGACGGGACGCTGAGGTGGGTACGGCTGACGACCTCTACTTTGACGAGGTGGTGTCTGGATTGCGAACGCACGGTATCACGGTATTAGCGCTGTATTCGGGCGTGGATCTCCAGCCCTGGGAGTACGTAACCGAAGAAACGGGCGGCAGCCTTTACAGGCTCGCTCATGCCGAGGCGGTACTCATACCCGAGGCGATCTCAAGCCTGGTGCAGGCAGAAGTGGAGCGGATCAGCATTCTCACCCTGCAGGCATCCTCCCCTGAGTACGAGGAATGGGTTTCCTTCTCCCCTGCTCACCATACCAAGGTCTCCGGTGGCGAGACGGTTACATTCACCGTCACCGTAACGATTCCCGAAGAGGCGCGGAGCGGTACCCATACCTTCTCGATCAACATCGTGGGCGACGGTACCGTCCTGAACACACAGACGCTCACGATCACCGTGCCGCCGCGAGAGATCGATCGAGGTGAACCTGAAGCGATATCCCACCTGGCACACGCCAATGTCTCCGTGAGAAGTAACGGCGACACCACCTTCCAATTCTCATTCATACCGTCGGTTCGCGAAGAGGCTGCCTGGCTCAGCCATCGGTTCGAACTTGCCAAAAGTCTCGAGATCGCACTGGAAAAGACCGTGATGCGGGATGTGAGCTTACTCAAGATCTCGAGCAGAGAGACCAGCTTCCTCGTTCCTGACCTGATCGAGCCGGTTGCCACGACGTACGTCATGCCTGAAGTGGACTTGAAAGCACTTGAAGGAGCGTTCCAGGCTGCAACCGATAAGGCAACGGATGGTGAGCTTGCACCCATTAGTATGGTGCCCACAACTGCCACCATTGTGTTCCCGGACGAGTACACCGAGACATTTGAGGGTACGAGCCGTATCCCCGAGACAGCTCATTCGGTCTTCGGGCCGGTTCAGCCGTGGATTGTGATTACAGATCCACCTTCCGGCGTCGTGCTGCAGAATGCCACGAGCGTCCACGTGCGAGCGAGTGAGGAGATCTCCAGAGTCTCGCTCGTTATACAGGGTGCCAGGTGGAGCGAGCAGTTTGAGGATACCACACGACCGTTCGTCTTCGCATGGAATGTGAGCCATCCCGCGATGGCTGGCGGCTTGTACCGATTGGAAGCGACGGGCTTTGCTAATAACACCGAGATCCAGGCGGCGAATGATTCGGTAGTCGTGGACGTGAAGCAGCCAATCGCGCCCCCCCTGACCATCATTGCCATGTTGATCGCGAGCATCTCCGCGGGTGCCGTTGCCGCTGCAGGCGTATATGCTGCGGGTATACGGGGTCTGCGCACGCCGAAAGTCAAATTATCGCTCCATCGGAGCGTCCTGGCGGCTCAGTATCGGACCACCTTCCCCGGCGATCTGCTCCGAATCATGTTCGGCATTCTCGCGCTCTCCATCGCCTACACGCTCCAGTGCACGCTGACGATGCGGACGGTGTTCTTTAGCTTACCCGACTTTATGCCCTTCTCTGAGCAGCCGCAACCGTTCCTCCTGCCCACCTTCGCGGGCCTGGCACCGAATGCTTGGGACATATTCCTCTTGATCGTTGCGCTTGTTGGCGTGGTCATCGTGGTTCGTGAAGCAGTCCAGTATTTCTTTGCGCTGCTCCTCAATGCAGAAGTTGGCGCGATCGTTGATCGGACTGCTTCGGGCATGATGTTGGTAACGGCTATCTTCGGCCATCCGTTCGGGTATCCGCTCCGTGCCATCCTGTGGGAAGATCTGAGCCCGCGGATAAAGGGGTTCATCTGCCTCGGGAACATCATGAGCCTCTTCTCATTGCTGGCTTTCTTTTACTATCTGGTCTTCGTGTGGTATCCCGATGAGTGGTGGGTGGTCTGGGTGGGAGGAGTGGGCATCCCGACCGTGGCGATGACCCTGGTCTATTCCTTGATTCCCTTTGTGGGTGAGGAAGGCATGGTCATCTACGAATGGAACCGTTTCCTGGCACTGCTGCTCTTTGTTGTTGCTGGCCTTGCTTATCTGACCTTCACGTTTAATCTGTCAGATCCTTTAACGCTCCAATTCGGCCTCGGAATGTTCTCTTTGAGCTTTTCTGGACTCCTGATTGGCGGTTTACTCCTGTACAGCTTTGTGAAATGGATCAATTTAATTTGAGGTGAGAGAAAAAGAGAGAAAAGGGGTGAGAAGATGGAATGGAAGAAAAAGGGATAGCAAGGGCGAAATGCGCGTCCCGTGGGGCCGTTGTGAGGAGCGAACATAACAAATTCTGCCCGAACTGTGGAGGTACGCCAGGTATATGACGGCGGAGACGGATCAGGTGATCAAGATGCTCATCAAAAAGGGCATCATTGCAGAGGACGAGAACGTGCTGTTTACCGCGAGACAGAAGCGGTGGTATAATTTGATCTGGCCAGGTCGGATCATCGTTACCGATGTCCAGGTGATCTTCTATACCATCACGTGGTTTGGCTACAATCTGGAGACCTATGGCTACGACTTCTTTCACAACATCAGCGTCAAGAAATGGCTCTTCTCCAGTAGTATCACTTTTGTTACTCGACTCGGTGTCGCCAAGATGAGAGGCCTGCCCCATGATGCCGCAAGTGCCGCGATGCAAGCTATCGGAAAGGGCATACGCGCTCGCGTCATGGCACAAAAAGAGCCGTTGCGTACAGAGTCAGCTATCGTGTAAACAGACCCCTCAGGGGTTTGAAGCGGCTTGGCCTCGACCACGGGAGCCGTAAAAAGTGACGAGCACCGGACGGCGCGACTTCAGGCGATGCGAATGGGACGGTGCAGCCGAGTTTAATGACGCACGGTCCCGGACATGCTTCCTGGCGCACCCCGATATATAGAATAGAGAACGTATGCGCGTGTGCAGCTCTAACCGCATGGAGTTAAACAGAAAAAAAGAGAACCGCTCTCCTTTCAGCCGCAGCAAACGTATTACCGCTTTATCGTGACGCCCGAATAGCTGAATGCGCCCTGCTTCAACTTTATCCATTTCGCTTGCTCGATCCCGATCATGTTGCCGCACGGGCATTTTACCTCGGTGCCCTCGCGGACACTGTAGTCCTCAACGATCCGGGCTTTCCAGCAGTGCCACAACCGTCCCGTGCCGAGTTTCTGATACTTGAGCACTTTCCGCCCGCAGCGGATGCACCGTATGATAATCATAAATAACTAGTCCATTTCGTCGCTGATGCCCACTCTTCTTACCGTATGCTGCTTGCACTAAGCCGACGCCAGGCTCAGGCAAAAGACGATGACCGTTACTAAGAAGAGAATAACGAAGGTCTTTTGCACTGGCGCTTGATATTTATGCGCCAGCTTCATCTCTTTACGGTACAGGGCTGTTGTTATAATAACGACTGAAATATAGACGAGGAAGCACCAAACATACACATCCAGAAGAGCATGCTGGAGCTCATGGTTCGCAATGATAAAGGCTGCAGTCAACCCGGTGAACGCAGAGAATAGCGATAAGAAATGCAGTCTTCTTGACCGCTCGTACGGGAATACGATCATTAACATGAAAGAGATGCACCCAATTATTCCCGCAACTTTGATGAATACTACGTTTACTGTCAAATACGAGTCAATGTTAAGCCACAGAGGCACCAGCAACACCGCGAAGATGATCAATCCCGCCTTATAAAGGATCGTTGAGAGACGATTTTTGGGGATTGTATAGCTTAAATCACAATAGTAATGCCACCAGTAATCGTATTTTTTGTAGTACGCCAGCATAGCGAGATGGCTCAGTAAAAAGAAGAGTATCGCACCCAAAATGCCCAGTTCGAGTTCAAGCATACTTCCGCTCCTCCGCCATCTGTTATTGTTTTATGCTTATGTTTATTTCAGCACGTCTAAAAGCGCCACGCGCTCCAATACGAGCTGCTGCAACTTCTCCTCGCCCACTGCGCTCAGCTCCCTATCCGTGATTCCGAAGAAACGCTTCAATCTGGCTCGCTTCGACGCGTCTTGCTCGAATTCTAAGGTCTGCAGTGCATTTTGCTCCTCATTGAGGCCCGTTCTCGTTTTTACTGCCGCTACCACCGCATCCAAATCCGTTTCAGCAGCCGTAGCAACGATGATAAAGGCGATGCGCTTCTGACCCTCAGTGACGCCCATTGCCAGTGCCCGCCCAATCTGCCGCTTTCCTGCGGCATATACCAGGATCTCCATCCCTAACTCGCTCGTGATATTCGTGCCCTTCTTCACCGCCCGCAGCGCCTTCTCTACGGCCGAGTGAAGGTGCGCCTCACTCACCACCAGGTCGGTATCCAGCGCCTGTATGGTCACGGCATGCTGCTCCGCAATCGCTTTCAGCACCGCAAGGAACTCGCTCACCGATCCGATGCTGACGGTTCCGACAAGGATCCTGTACGGTGATTCTCGTGCGTTCTCCAGAGGCATCTTTCCGTTTTCTGTGCTGAATAAGTAAGGGAGTCCTATTCGCGATGAGAATTAATGAATATAGCCACGCTCCACGAGCACTTCGGCATTCAGAATTGACGCGCCAGACGCGCCACGAACGGTATTGTGGCCCTGTGCGATATATTTGATCTCGTTCCCCACGTTTCCGGCTCGGATGCGGCCGACCGAAACGCTCATGCCATTGCCCGCATCGCGATCCAACCGTGGCTGAGGTCTGTCTGGCTCCTCACGGACGATCACGGGCTTTTCAGGCGCGAACGGTGTCTTAAACTCACTGGCGAAGTCCAGAAATGCATCCTTTACCGCATCGACGCTTACTGCATCCTCGAAGTTCACCCAGATCGCCATTGTATGGCCGTCCAATACGGGCACGCGATGGCAGGAGGCGCAAACGGTAAAGGGCGCGTTCCGCACGCCAGCGCCATCGAGGCTGCCAAGTATCTTAAGCGTCTCGCTCTCCATCTTACCCTCTTCCTTACCGATGTAGGGAATGACGTTATCCAAAATCGCCATCGAGCCCAGGCCGGTATAGCCAGCGCCCGAAACAGCCTGCATCGTAGCGACGTGAACCACATGAATGCCCAGCGGCATCAAGGGCTTCAAACTTAACGCCATAACGATCGTAGAGCAGTTTGGATTCGTGACAATAAAGCCATCCCAGCCCCGGTTCGACTTCTGCGTCTCGATCAGTGCCAGGTGGTCCGCGTTGATCTCAGGAATGATAAGCGGCACGTCTGGCTCCATCCGATGGACTGCCACGTTGCTGGAAACGGCGAAGCCTAACTGCGCGCAGCGCTGCTCCACCTTGCTCGCAATCTCGCCCGGTAGTGCCGAGAACATGATCGCTAGCTCCTCGTTCGCGGGCGTGCCGATGTCGTCCATGGGCTGGACGACCATTTCCGCGGCTTCCGGGGGCAGCTCGGAGGGAAGGAACCACTGCGCTACGTCCTTGTACCGCTTACCCGCGCTTCGTTCAGAAGCAAACAGCGCCCCGAGCTCGAACCAGGGATGTCCTTCGAGAAGCTGCACGAATCGCTGCCCTACGCTACCCGTTGCACCCAGAACGCCTACTTTCCGTTTTCTCATAGTTACCATAATTAAAAATCACGAAAAGATTTAAATGTTTGTGCACTGAGTTGTTTATAGTAACGATAAAAGAGAGAGGTGAAGAACAGTAATGGCACGCTTTCCAGAAGCAGAGGCACGGCTCTTCCGGATGAAGATTTGCATGGATTGTAACGCGCGAAACGCGATGAAAGCGACGCGATGCCGGAAATGCAACTCGAGTAACTTACGGATGAAGTCCACACGTCGCACCCGCTAGCACTTCGGAGTTTGTTTCATCTTAGCGCTTATTCTGATCGATGAAAACCGGCAAGGTTATAGCGGTAGCGGGCAAAGGAGGCACGGGTAAAACGGCTATCGCTGCGCTTTTGCTACGGGAACTCCTGAGCGCAGACGGAGACCGGGATATCAGCATCTTAGCGGTAGACGCGGATGCCGATTCGAACCTGCCCGATGCGCTCGGTGTGGCCTGTGAAAAGAGCGTGGGTGACATCCGGGAGCAACTACTGGATGAGAAGCATCGAAACATCGCTCTGGACTTGCGATCGCAGTTCGAGGGCCGGATTTCGGCGATTATGGCGGAAGAGGACCGCTATGACCTGCTGGTAATGGGCCGTCCTGAAGGCCCGGGCTGTTACTGCCCGGTGAATCACCTCATACGCATGATCATCGACACCCTCGCCCAGAACTACGATTACACGATCATCGATTGTGAAGCAGGCCTGGAGCATCTCAGCCGGCGGACCACGCGTGACGTGGACATCATGCTCGTGGTGCTCGATACAACGCGGAAGAGCATCAAGACGGCGTTGCGACTACAGGAAATCGCGCGCGAGATCGACGTTGACGTGAAGAAACTGCTCATCGTGGCGAACAAGATACCCGAAGGCGCGGCTGATGAACTCCGCGCGACTGCTTCCGCATACAGTATCGAGATCGAAGAGATTATCCCGTTTGACCCGTTGATCACCGAATATGATGCGAAAGGACGACCCGTGGTGGAGTTGCCTGATGATGCACCCGCGGTAATTGCGGTGCGACGGATCGTCGAGAAGATCCAGTGAGCTGCAGCTGAGCTGAATCTGGGGGTGCGGCAACAAAATGAAGATCCTGGTGAGTGGCACGGTGCAAGGCGTTGGCTTTCGGCCAACGGTGTACCGGGTGGCGAAAGCGCTCGGATTGCGCGGCTACGTGCTGAACAAAGGCTCGAACGTGGAGATTGGGCTTGTAGACAGCACTGGAAACGGCGATAGCGTGACCGATTTCCTGGATCTGCTCAGTGAGAAGCTGCCGCCGCTCGCCGCGATTGATAAGATCGAAGTTAACGATGAGCCGGTCAAAGGCTATGACGATTTTACGATACTCACGAGCTCGGAGGGGCGCAAGACCTCGGTGACGCCCGTGGACACGGCGATCTGCGATGAGTGTGTCCGTGAGCTCTTCGATCCTGCGAATCGCCGGTATCTCTATCCCTTCATCAACTGCACCTCCTGCGGCGCACGGTTCTCGGTCATCAAGAACGTCCCGTACGACCGGATCACTACTTCGATGCAGGAATTCCGGATGTGCGAGGCCTGCCTCGCAGAATACGCGGACCCGATGGACCGCCGCTTCCACGCGCAGACGACTTCGTGCCCACGCTGCGGCCCAACATACACGCTGTACGACAACGACCGGAGAGTGATTGATGATACTGATCCGATCGCGACCTTTGCACGACTGATTGACGAAGGCGCACTTGGCATCGCAAAGAGCTGGGGCGGCATGCACCTTCTCGGGACGTTCGAGCAGACTGATCGCGTGCGAGCGCTTTATGCGCGGCCATCGAAGCCCTTTGCCGTGATGTTCCGCGATTTGAAGGCGATCGAGAAACACCTGAACCTGACCGAGCACGAGGAGCGGTTATTGACCTCCACGCAGCGGCCGATCGTGCTGCTGGAGAAGAAGGCGGTGTCGGACCCGGATGAAGATGAGTTGGCGGGCATTTCTCCGGGCTTGAGCACGGTCGGCGTGTATGTACCTTATTCCGGGCTGCACCACGTGCTCTTCCACTACCTGAAAGCTCACGGGATACTTATGACTTCGGCGAATGTGCCGGGCGAGCCAATGACGGTCAGCAACGAGGAGGCATTTAACCTCACCGCTGATTATTTCCTGCTTCACAACCGGACGATCGTGAACCGGCTGGACGACTCGGTGGTCAAATGCTACGGCGCGCGAAGCCAGTTCCTGCGGCGATCGCGCGGCTTCGTGCTGACCACACTCACCGTCCCGTATACCGAGCGGATACTGTCACTGGGTGCGATGGAGAATGTCACGTCCAGTATCGCGAAAGATGGCAAACTGTATACCAGCCAGTACATCGGCAGCACATTCCACTACCCGACGCTGGAATTCCTCGCGGCTGGCACGGAGCAGTTGCTGAAACTGCTGGGCCTCGCGATGGAAGACATCGATGCGATCGGCGTGGACATACATCCCGGCTACGCGACGAAGCGGTACGGGAAATCGCTGGCCGATGAATACTCGATCGAGCTCGTAGCGGTGCAACATCACTGGGCGCACGCGGCCGCGCTGATGCTCGATAATGGGGTAGAAGAAGTGATGGCGCTGACTCTGGACGGCACGGGCTACGGCACGGATAAAAAGGCCTGGGGTGGCGAGCTCCTTTTCTCCAATTACTATTCCTTCGAACGCGTAGGCTCGCTGGAAGAGATCCCGCTCATCGGTGGTGAGATGGCGATACGAGATCCCCGGCGGCTTGTGTTCGCCGTCTATTCGCTCCTGGGCCGCGAGCGCGAGGCGCGTCGATTGGTAAGCGATCGTGAGGCGGACGTCATGGCCAAGCTCATGAGGACGGCGCCGCTGACGAGCAGTTTCGGGCGAGTACTGGATGCGCTCGCCTGCTATCTCGGCATCTGTCAGCGGATGACCTACGATGGCGAGCCGGCGATGAAGCTCGAGCGGTATTTAGCGCACGGCGAACCCACATATGCGTTCGAGACGACGGTCGAAGTTGCGGATCGGAAGATCGTGCGAACGCTGCCGCTCTTCGACCAGTTGGCTGACTACCGAATCAGCACGGAGCGGGAGAAAGCGGACGTCGCATACTCATTCGTGGAAACACTGCTGCAGAAGCTGGTGGAGATCGCTGTGGACGTCTGCGAGAGCACAGGAGTCCAGACTATCGGGATAACCGGCGGGGTCTCTTACGATCTCCCGATCGTCAGAATGGCCGAGCGATTGGTGAATGAAAATGGCCTTACTTTTATGACGCACAATCGGATACCGAACGGAGACGGCGGCGTCTCGGTCGGTCAGAACGTGATTGTAGGTAGTACATTTAAGGAACAAACGTAAAGGATGATGTATCATGTGCTTGGGGATACCGGCGAAGATTGTGGAGCTCGGGGAACGTGAAGAAAGCGGTCTGCGGCGACGTGCGAAGGCTGATTTCGGCGGCATCTCTCGCGAGATCGATATCTCGCTCGTGAACGTGGAGGTAGGCGATTACGTCATTGTCCATGCGGGCTTCGCGATCGAGACGATCGACGAGGAAGAGGCGCAGGAGACGTTGAAGATCTGGAACGAGCTGCTCAATAAGTACGATGAGCTCGACCAGGTGGCGTAGCCGTCCGTCGGCTCCACATCACTGGTTTTGTGATTTTCCTTGATACCGGGTGAGCACCACGAAGGCAATCAGTGCGCTGATGAGACCCGCGGGGATGCCGACGAAGAGAAGAGCGAGAAGTAAATAACATCTTCGAGCAACCAGGCGACGAAGAACATGACGGCGATAAAGATCGCGAGGCACACGACGATCCTGAGTATGACGTTACTCGCCTGCTTCATGCCCTTCCACTCACATTTCATGTCAGTTTACGTATAACCTTAACTCCGCATCATTTTAGGGAACATATTCAAGCCAAGTGCCGTATCTAGGTCCCGCACATTCTTTGGAACCTCAGCAATCATGCCACGTCCACCCATTTCAAAGTGGTAGACCTTGCT
>Ga0265594_1000956_pt1 | contig 23233 bp, 23 predicted proteins | sample saktaG_11_FD_190147 | JGI IMG/M metagenome (GOLD analysis project Ga0265594, IMG submission 190147) | Saline water microbial communities from Sakinaw Lake, British Columbia, Canada - sak_2011_5_24_80m | ecosystem: Environmental > Aquatic > Non-marine Saline and Alkaline > Saline ... | reverse complement strand
TTCTTTGTCGATTTTAAACTCTTCGAATTCAAGCTGTCCGGCGCCGGAAACGGAAACAGACGGTTTTCTGATTATTTTCAACTCTGATTTGCCGACAACGTATTTGACCTCCTTTATCTCTTTATCCAGGTTATAAAAAATTTTGAAAATGGTTTTTCCATATTTGTTTTCCAACCATTCTTTGGCAAAAGAATTGGGGGTGGAAACGATTATCTGTCCTTCTTTGTAATCGGTTATACCAGTATCCTTAAACCAGGTGGCAAAATTGGCTTGCGAAATATTTAATTGAATTTGGGCTAAAACCGCCTGCCAAAGTTCTTCTTTTACCATAGATTAATATGACTGTTATTGTCCGCTGATCGGCATTAAGCATTATATCACAATGTCAAAATAAGTAAAAATAAGCAGGAAAGTGCCATACTTGTTGATAAAATGAGGAAAAAGTGTGAAAAACACAGAATGTTGACGGCAATATTTTTTTCTGATATAAATAGCATATGTCTGTCACTTATAACAAAAAAACGAAAAAAAGGAAAAGAACGCACGGCTTCAGAAAAAGAATGAAAACAAGCAACGGCAAGCGGATTTTGTCCAGGCGGAGAAATAAAAAAAGATGGAAATTGGCGGTTTAAGCGCTTATGCTTTCGCAAAAGAACCGGATTCAAAAAAAGGATGATATTGAGAGAATTTTCAAGAAAGGGAAAAGTTTTAAGGAAGGTTCTTTACTTTTGAAAACATTGAAAAACGATTTAAACGCCAGCCGGTTCGGTTTTGTCGTTTCAAAGAAAATTTCAAAAAAAGCCCATATCAGGAACAAGATTAAGAGAAGATTAAGAGAAATAATCAGGTTGGAAATCAAATTATTGAAACCCGGCACGGATAATCTGTTTGTCGCGCTTCCCGGTCTGGAGAAAAAAGAAAAATTCGAGGATTTCAAAGAAATAGTCGGAAAACTTTTAAAGAAAGCCGATATACTGCCTTAATGTTTTCAAAAGCAATTTTAAAAATCATAAGATTATATCAACTGCTGGTTTCCCCTGTTTTGGGCCGCCATTGCCGCTTTTACCCCAGCTGTTCCGAATATACGGCCGAGGCCGTCCGTAAATACGGGTTTTTAGAAGGACTGGCTAAGGGTTTCCACAGGATATTGAAATGCCAGCCTTTTAATAAAGGCGGCATAGATCTGCCTTAGTTTGAAATTTTCAAAATTATGGATTTTTTAATTTCGATATTCAATGTATTTTTATATCAGCCGCTTTTCAACGCTTTGGTTTTTTTGTATCAGTTTCTGCCGGGAAAAGATTTCGGCATAGCCATAATTTCTTTGACCCTTGTTATCCGGATCGCTTTTTATCCTTTAATGCTGAAGTCGATCAGATCCCAGAAAGCGCTTTCCGAATTACAGCCGCGAATCCAGGAAATCCAGCAAAAATACAAGAACGACAAAGAACAGCAAGCCAAGGAAACAATGGCTTTGTACCAGAAAGAGAAGATTAATCCGTTTGGAGGCTGTTTCCCTCTTTTGATACAATTGCCGATCTTAATCGCCCTTTACAGAGTTTTTTGGAGAGGCATGTCGCCGGAAGCCATGAGCTATCTTTACAGTTTCGTACCCAACCCCGGAGAGATAAACCCGACTTTTCTCGGTCTGATAAATTTGGCCGAACCGAATTTGGTTCTGGCCTTCCTGGCCGGCATCTGCCAATTTTTCCAAACGAAAATGATGATGTCCAAAAACAAGAAACCGGCCGGACAAAAAGGCCAGATGTCCCAGTTTGCGGACGTAATGCAGAAACAGATGCTTTATTTTTTTCCGTTTTTCACCGTTTTCATCCTTTGGAAGTTGCCGTCGGCCATCGGGCTTTACTGGTTGATTATCGCCCTTTTCTCGATTCTACAGCAATATTTAGTTTTAAGGCCGTCGTTAAAAACAAAACAAAATGTTCAATGAATCAAAGATTCATTTCAATTTTCAATGTTCAATGAATCTCTGATTCATTTCAATCTTCAATGTTTAATTCAGAAACAATAAAAACTATTGAAAAAATTATCGGCGAATTTTTCCAAAAATCCACTTTTGAGGCGGAGATGATTGAAGTCCGGGAAGAAGACGGAATTGTTTCCGTCAATCTCAGAATCGAGGAACCTCAGATTTTAATCGGCGAAGGGGGCCAAACTTTGGCTGATATCCAACATCTGTTGAAGATAATTCTGAAAAGAAAACTGGTTTCCCTTAATGAAGCGGATTTGGTTTCCGGACCTTTCTATCTTAATCTCGACATTAATAATTATAAGCAAAAAAAATGCGAATACCTGAAGGAAATGGCAGCTGCGGCGGCCGATGAAGTCGCTCTGGATAAAAAAGAGAAAATTTTGCCTGTCATGCTTCCTTACGAAAGGAGAATCGTCCATCTGGCCTTGGCCGGCCGTTCGGATATCGTTACTGAGAGCATCGGCCAGGAACCGGAGAGGAAAATAGTCATACGCCCCAAATCTTGATTTAAGGCACTCGTTTAGGATTTCGAAACGTTCTGTCAAGCTAAATCTTTTTTAGCTTTTTTTATTTTCAAAAGTTCTTCCGGAGAAGTGGTAATGAATTGGTCTTCGGCGTAAGAAGCGATTACTTTCACAGCCACGCGTTTTTGGCCGGCAAAGAAGATTCCTTCTCCGATGTCACATTCCAGCAGTAGATATTTTTCTTCTTCGGTTATGTTGAAAGTTTTTTGAATGGTGGTGATGGCAGCCGGTGATTGCTTCATTAAAAACTGCAGAGAGGAGTTGGTGATGATCGGTTTGCCGTAATCGGATTTCATGAAATCGTTGACGTCTTGGGTGATGGTCGTCACACCCAGCCAGTATTTTCTTCCTCTCTTGCAGATGCCGAACAGGAAAGAAGCGCCTTCTTCAGACCGCATCATCCACCAGGCTTCGTCAACCACTAAAATTCTTTTTTTCAGCTCCGACCTGACCTTGTTCCAAACGTAACGCATAATAATAAACATGGCTGTCGGCCTTAATTCGTCTTCCATATCCCTGATACCGAAAACAACGAGGGGTTTTTGGGTTGAAATGTTGGTCTGCTGGTTGAAAAAAGAGGCGAAAGTTCCTTTGGTGAATTTCCTTAATTTTCTGACCAAGGCTTCCGTTCCCTCCATACCCTCGAGAATCTGTTCCAAATCTTCCATCAAGGGAATTCTTTCCTGCCAGTCGGCCGGATCGGTCTCAAGAGTAATATCTTTGGCGGCGTAGGTTTCGGTCAGCGCCCTGTCTATAATACTGTCTTCTTCCGGCGTCAAACCGCCCAGCATGATTCTCAAAAGGCCAACCAGGTTGATGATGTTTGAGCGGAGGACGTCTTCCGGATTTTCGTCTTCCTGGGGGACCGGCAAATCAAAAGGGTTGATGTGGTGGGGCGAAGACAGGGAAAAATTAAGGAAAGAGCCACCGGTGGCATCAGCCAGATTCCTATATTCGTTTTCCGGATCAAGGATTATCACATCCACGCCGGTCATCAGATATCTCAGGATTTCCAATTTGACCGCGTAAGATTTACCGGAGCCGGATTTGGCGAAAATCACGCTGTTGGCGTTTTCCAGACTGAAACGGTCGAATAATATCAAAGAGTTGTTATGCTTGTTGATGCCGTATAAAATCCCTTCGTTCGAACTTAAATCAAAAGAAATAAAAGGGAAAATGGAAGAAAGGGGTTCCGTATTCATCGAGGTATGGACCTGGATTTGATCCAAGCCGTAGGGCGAGGTTGAATTGAATCCCTCTTTCTGTTGATAAAGGGTCGGTTTGATATAAATCAATTTCGATTCCAAAATCGACCTCAAAGTTATTTCCACTTCTTTTATTTTTTCAAGAGTATTGCCGTAAACGGTCAGATAAAGGCCGAATCTGAACATTTTTTCCTGAGCGGTCTGCAATTTATCCCTAAGATCTTCTAGATCCCGATAAGCCGTTTCTAAAATCGGATTCCTGACCAGGCCCTTTTCTTCGTTTTCCATGATTTCCGCTTCCACTTCCGTCACTTTTCTTCTTAGTTGTTTCAAAATCATTCCCGTGTCAACCGGATGAATGTGAAAACTGATATCCATAGGCTGGTCGAGGTTGATGATGGGAGACAGCCAGGCCGTACTCAGATATCTCGGATAAGAAAAGATGAAAAACGATTTGGCGAATCTTCTGCCCAGTTTCAGATGGTCGGATTTCACCTCGATCGAAGAGGGCGCGATAATATCTTTGATTTCCACGGCCGGCGCTTCGAAAAAACTTTCCATTTCTGCCGAAGTTTTCTTTTTAAAATTGAAAAAAGGAAATTTCATATTATTTTATTATTTCGGGAGGAATTTCCGGATAATAGCCGACTTCCGCTTCTTCCGGATGATACAAGCTCCAAAAAAATTCGATCAGTTCCAAAGTGTTGAGCGGAGTGCATTGTAAACCGCACCTTCTCAAACCGGAAGCCACGAATTCTATTCTTTGCCATAATTGGGATTTGGATCTTTGGAATTGCTCTTCACTGATGCCGCTTTCTCTTTTACCTTTTAATTTGGGGATTTCAATCAGAGTGTAAGGCACGGTGACGAAAAAGCTTTTGGACAGGATTTGCCGGCCGCCGACCAATTCATTAATGAATTTTCTGTATTCGGCGGTTTGGATTTTCATCAGTTCGTTTTTCTGGGACATTTCCATTTTTTTTAACTTGTCTAAATAACCGGTAATATTCAGAATGCGTGATTGAATGACGATTTCAATGGAAAAATCCAAAGAGTTCAGAAAATTCTGAAATTGATAAATAATCGCCTGTTGTTCTTCTTCTGATTTTAAAGCGAAATTCAAGGAGGAAACCATTAAAATGCCTTTGAGAGATTTGTCTTTCAAAAGCACGGCCCCTTCTTTTATCTGTTCGATCTCCAAAAATTGCTGCGTGGATGTTTTAGCCATTTTTATTTTCTCGTTTTGGTTTCAATTTTAGTCTGTAATTTTTTAAGACGGCTTTTGGCCACTATTTTCAAAGGCAATTTTTCCTCGCTTTCCGTAATTTCGTCTTCAAGAGGTTTTATTTCTTTTTTGTAAATATTAATGGTCGGTTGTTCGTTTTTTTTCCAAATATAGATGTTGGAAGTGAGGCTGTATCTTAAAAAATTAGCCAGAACCGAGGACAGGGATTTCCCTCCGATTTTCAGAAAAGCCAAAGCAGCTCCCCCTCCTATCAAAATGATAGAGCAGATCAAAAAAAGATAAAAAGGCAGCAAGAAATAAAGAATAAAACAGATAACGGCAGCCACCCCAATATAAATAACCTGTTTAAAAACCAAAGGTCCGATGATTTTCGCCTCTTCTTCGATGAATTGCGGAACAGTAAATCTCATGATCGAGGTAAGATTAACGGAAATATTAGTTTCCTTTGTTTTTATTATAACAAGTTTTGTCTACCATGCCAAAACTTTTGCATAGGTTAAGCCAGTCGTTGATTCCTAGGTTTTCCGCTCTTGAACTCGGCTTGATGCTGTTTTTCACCAGCCAGTTTTCAATTGTTTCCCGGTCAGGATTTATTTTTTTCAAATTATTGGTCAGCTGTTTTCTCGGTTGGGAAAATCCCGCTTTGACGATTATAAAAAACCTTTCGCGTAATTGCTGCGGAAAGGAGCCGGGAATTATTCTAATGATAACCGAGTCCACCTTCGGCCTGGGCCAGAAAGATTTTTTGGAAATATGGGAAATGATTCTAGTTTTGGCGTAAAACTGGACCGAGACAGCCAATAAGTTCATTCTAGGCGGTTCGGCGCAGATTCTCTGTCCCACTTCTTTCTGGACCACCAAAATCATTTCCTTCGGCGGCCGGTCCTCTTCCAGGAATTTTCTGATTACGGCTGCTGTAAGATAAAAAGGAAGATTGGCCGCTATTTTGTAAGATTTGGGTTTCAGACCGCAGGACGCAGGATTGAATTTCAGGATATCTCCATGGATAATTTCCACGTTTTCGACGTTTTGCCCGGCCAGCAGATTTTTAAGCACTTCGGTTATCCTCTGGTCTTTTTCCACGGCAACCACTTTTTTAGCCAGCTTGGCCAGTTTGACGGTAAGAACTCCCAAGCCGGGCCCAATTTCCAAAACAGTTTCATCGGCTTTAATCCCGGCCGCCCTGACGATCCTTTCAATTATTTCTTTATCCGCCAAAAAATTCTGCCCCAGTCCCTTAGAAGGCAGAATAGCGTGTTTTTTAAGCAGGTTTTTGGCGCTTTTTTCCAACATTAAAGCATTTTAGCACGATTTCGGGATTGTGGATAAGATTCTTGACTTTCCTGTTTGAAAAGCTAAAATGGAAAAAGTTTACTAATGTTGGATTATTTATGTAGTAAATTTTCATATGGGGCGGGGAAAAAAACTTCTCCGGCCGATAGTAAAAAATCAAATTATCTAACAGGAAAAATCAAGGGTTCTCTGAAGAACCCTCCTCTTTGTCTGGGGCTGGCCGCCCTTTTTTTGCTATTTATCGCCCTTATGGGTTGCTCTGGTCCGGCCGAGAAAGTTTTGCCCGATAAAAGCGATTTTCATCTTCTGGAAGAATCTGAGAAAGACGCTTTGTTTATTGATTCAACTAAAATCTCTTTGCCGGAATCCCCGGAATTTATTCTGGTGGATAATTTTATGCTTAAAGCCACTTCTCCTCCAGTGACTTTTTCTTCGCAGGTTTTGGGTTCTTTGGTAGCCGGTTATGAAGAGGAAGACGTTAAGATGGTTATTACCGAATATATCGTTGAAGAAGGAGACAGTTTGCTGTCCTTGGCCGCCAAATTCAATATTTCTTTAAAAACCATTCTTTGGACCAATGATTTGACTGAAAAATCAATCATAAAACCGGGCGACAAGCTGGTTATCTTGCCGGTTTCAGGAGTTGTTCATCACGTTAAAGATAAAGATACGATTTCCGGTGTTGCTCAAACCTATAAAGTTGAAACAGATGAAATAATCGTTTTTAATCACCTTTCGGAAGAAGGCAGAATCTACATCGGAGACATTCTTATTGTTCCTAACGGTACGATGCCCGCTCCCAGTGTCGCTCCTGCCAGCGTTCCTCTGGCTTCAAGCTATTTCTTCGTTCCGGTTTCTTCACCTTATATAATTACCCAGGGACTTCACTGGTATAATGCCATAGATTTTTCCCATGAAGGAAGTGCTTGCGGCAAACCGATTTATGCCGCGGCCGGCGGAACGGTTTTAAAGGTTCAATTGACAAGTTCCACTTCCCGTTGGGCTTTTGGCGGAGCCGGCAATCATATAACCATTTTGCATCCTAACGGAGTGGTGACAATGTACGGCCATATCAACGCCAGTTTTGTCAATCCGGGAGAACAGGTTTTTCAAGGCCAGATTATAGCCCTAATCGGCGGCCAGCCGGGAACTCCGGGCGCCGGGCTTTCAACCGGCTGCCATCTGCATTTCGGAGTGACCGGAGCCAAAAATCCTTTTGCCAGGTAATTTCAATCCTTCCCGATTCTTTAACTAAAAACCGACCATAATTTCATTAAGGTCGGATTTTTTGTTCTTAAGCCGTTAACCGGCAAACTTATTTATTGCTTGGTTTATTTTCTTGGCAGATGAGGCAGGTTTTGGCTTCGGGAAACACTTTCAATCTTTCTTCCGGGATCTTTTTGCCGCATTTTTCGCAGATCCCGTATTCGCCTTTTTTGATTTTTTCCAAAGCTGAATTGATGTTTTTCAAACGCAATTCCAGATTATGCTCAACAGGCAGAAGGTTGCCGTATTCTTCCACTTCGTCAGCAGCTTCTTCAAGGGCGCCTGAACCCGCTCCCTGGCCGTTGAAAAGAGGAAAGCGGGAGTCCCAGTCGCCTTTGAGCTTGTCGTCTTTCTTGGCAAATCCGGTCAGCTGCTTTTCAATGATTTTTTTGGTTTTTTCCAATTTTTCTTTTAACTCTTCGATAAGTTTTTTGTCCATAAAATATTTCGTTATTATTCCGCGTCTATTAAATCGTACAACGGACCCTGGCATTTGCTCATGTCGTTGGCGGCGGCTAAGAAGCTTTTCGTATTGTCATATTGGCAAATCATTTCCTTGCCAATCCAGTTAGGATCAGGGTTAGCAAGGAATTTCGATTTTACCGCACATAAGCCGTTACTGGGGCCGATTATCTCGTAATAATAGGTTATTACGCCTATTTCCGCCAAATCCATGGAAACGATATATTGGGCCGGCCGGCATTTTTCGAATCTTTCTTCGATGCAATTCTGAACTTCTCCGTTCAGGTCGGGGTTATTCGGCCCGATCTCTCCGCAATCTACCATGGTCTCAGCCACCGCCGCTTCTTTCGTCAATTTGTCGATCGTTTTTATCATGCTTCCTCCTGAAGTGGTCAAGACGAGTTTGTCTTTGATTATCGCCCAACAAATGCCGAAATTGTTCGAAGGGAAGGAGGCATAGCGGAAAACATTGTTTTGGTAAGTTGTTTCCTTGAAAACGACGGGGGCAGCAGATCCTTCTTTCCCCAGAATTTCAAAAAGATTTTCAGTGTCTTTTTCCATGGTCGATTCCCAAGAAAGCATTGAATCAGCGAGATTCTCTTCTTTTATTTTTGCTATGAATCCCAAACGGTTAACTCCTTCGTTGCTATAAGCGAACAGGGTGAAATTATCATCCAACTTTTCTAAAATCTCTTCGGGAATTTCAGTCGCTGTGGCAGCGAAAAATTCCCTCAAACCGACGATTTCGTTTTTATCCGTATTTTTAAATAAGATTCTGGCATATTCTTCCTTTCCGAAGGTTTTTCCCAAAATCTGGCTGAGTAGTGTTGGAATTTCCGAGATATCCGTAATTTCCGCGGTTTCCGTGGTATTGGTCGAAATTAAAGCATCGGGGATTGTAATTTCCGGCTTTCCGGGCGTTTTTTCTTCAGCTTTTTCTTCCAAAGAAGGGAGAACTATCGGCTCTTCGGGCGTTTTGTCTTTTTGCATGACGAAAAACAAATAAGCCAAACCGGCCAGTGACAGAACGAATGCGCTGATTAAAGTTCTGACGAACAGTTTTTGGGCAAAAGATGGTTTCTCAGGCGGTTTGGGGATTATGGTTTCGGTTATTCTTTTTTCTGTTTCCGGGCTTTCGGGAGGGAATTTCGTTTCGTCCGCCCTCAGCCGGCTTCTGCCGAAAAATATCTTTTTTTCCGTCCAGAGATTTTCTTCCTGCCTTCTTTCCGCTTCTTTGGTAACCCTCTTTCTTATTTCCTCTTCGATAATTTTCTTTCTTTCTTCCTCTCCTCCTTTTTTTGTTTTTTCCGCTTGGTTTGTCTTTTCTTCGTTAAATTTCGGCTTTTGGATTTCAACCGTTTCTTTTTCTTTTTTCTTTTCTTCCTCTTCCGGGAGCTCGGCGGCCGGAAGTTTTTCTTCTTCTGGCGGAGATATTTTAAGCAGCCGGTCGATTTCAATTAATCTTTCTTTTAAAGGTTTTTCTTTTCTTAAAATTTCCTGTTTTTCTTTTTCCGTTTTTTTCAATTCGATGGAAAAATCTTTTTCTTCTTGTTCCAATTTCCATCTTTTGCCTTCCAGGGCTTTTCTATCATCTTCGATTTTCCATCTGCTTTTCTCAATTTTTTTCTGTTCCGCCGGGTTTAAAGCTTCTTTTTCTTTTCTTTCGATGTTTCTGATCATTTCTTCGGTCGTCTGCTCTTTCGCCAAAATTTCTTCCAAACCGTCTTCGATTTTGTTCTTTTGGCCTGTCAGTTCGTTCTTTTTGTTTTCTATCGTTTTTTCTTTTTCAATCAATTGCGCCAGTTCGTTTTTCAAGCGCGATTTTTCCTGAATAAGTCTTTTTTCTTCTTTTTTCTGCAGAATTTTATCTCTTTCCTTTTTCAATCCTTCCTCGTTTCTCGAAATCTCCCCGTATTTCAACTCAAGACCCTTGATTTGCTCTTTTACTTTTTCTATTTTTTCCTGGATCGTCCATTTGGCGTTTTCCAATTCCCGCCTTCTGGTCGTTGTTTCCCATCTCCGTTTCTCAATTTGTTTTTTCTTTTCCAGAGGGGTTATTTTTTCCAATTCCTCTATTTCCAGAATTTTGTTTTCAACGATGTTTTCTTCTTCTAAAATAGGTTTCAGTTGGGTTTCGAAATTTTTAATTTCCGTCAAAAACTGTTCTTTTTCTCCGTCCAACACCTCTTTTTTCGGAATGAGGTCTTCAATTTCCTTGTTGATGTTGATTAATCTTTGCTCTTCAGCTTTTTCCGCCAGAAGTTTTTCCTGTTTTATCCTTTCTTCTCTTCTGGCTATTCTTTCCTCTTCCTGCCTTTTCTTTTCTTCCTCAGCTTCTTTTATTTTTCTCAGTCTTTCCTCTTCCTGCCTTTTCTTTTCTTCCTCAGCCTCTTTTATTCTCCTCAGCCTATCTTCTTCCGCCTGGGCAGCCGCTCTTTTCTTTTCCTCTTCCGCTTCCTTTATCTTTTTTATTCTTTCTTCTTCCCGTCTTATTCTTTCCTCTTCCTGCCTTATTTTTTGTTCTTCTTCCTGTTTTTTCCTTAATTCTTCTTGTCTTGTTTTTTCGCTTTCTTCTTTCTTTTTTAATTCTTCCTCTTCTTTCAATTTCCTCAGTCTGTCCTCTTCCGCCTGGCTAGCAGCTTTTCGTTTTTCCTCATCTGTTTCTTTTATTTTTTCTTCTTGTTCCGCCCTTTCCTCTCCTTGTCTTTTCTTTTCCTCTTCTTCCCTTAGTTTTCTTAATTCTTCATTTTCTTTTTGGGCAGCTATTCTTTTTCTTTCTTCTTCCGTTTCCTTTATCTTTTTTATTCTTTCCTCTTCCTGTCTTTTCTTTTCTTCTTCTTTCTCGATTGTTTCTGTTTTTTTGATTTTGAGCGGTTCTGTTTCTTTGGCCTTCGGTTCAAATCCGGAAATTTTTTCTCTTTCTATCTGAAAACCACGTTCTCTCAACTTAACGATGTCTTTTTTCATCGTTTTGATATCCTCCCTTTTCAGCAGCATCGTTTTTTCTTTATTTATGAGGTCGAATTCTTCAGCCATTGAAGATGAAGATGAGAATTTATTCTCATCGCCTATTGAAATTGGATTTATTTTTTTATTTCTTTAAGAGACAGGTTTATTCTTCCCTGTTCGTCTATGGAAATTACTTTTACCGGTATAATGTCTCCTACCTTGACCACGTCTTCCACTTTTTCAACCCGGAAATTGGCCAATTGAGAAATGTGGACCAGGCCTTCTTGTCCGGGCAGGATTTCAACGAAAGCTCCGAAATTCAGGATTCTTTTGACTTTTCCCTGAAAGATTTCGTCCACTTTGACTTCATGAGTGATGTTTTTTATCCAGTCTACGGCTTTGCCGGCAGCTTCTTCTTTCTCGGCCGTGATGAAAATTCTGCCTGAATCTTCAATATCTATGGAAACGCCGCACTCGCCGATGATTTCATTGATGACTTTTCCGCCCGGTCCTATTACTTCCCTAATTTTAGCAGGATTTATCTGTAAAATTAATATCCTGGGCGCGTAAGGCGAGAGTTCCGGCTTGGCTTTGGAAATCACTTTGGTTATTTCCCCCAAAATTTGCAGCCGCGCCTTTTCTCCCCGGGACAAAGTTTCTTCCATGATTTTCCTGCCGATGCCGTCTATTTTAACGTCCATCTGCATGGCCGTGATTCCTTTTTCCGTCCCGGCGATTTTAAAATCCATGTCTCCATGATGGTCTTCCGGACCTTGGATATCAGTCAAAATTTTATAATTTCCTTTATTATCCTGCATCAGCCCCAAGGCAATGCCGGTAGCCGGCCTCGGGATGGGCACACCGGCGTCCATCAAAGCCAGGGAACCGCTGGAAACAGAAGCCATGGAAGTCGAACCGTTGGAGGAAAGGATTTCAGTGACTATCCTGATGGTATAGGGAAAACTGTCGAAACCGGGAACCAGCGGCATCAAAGCTTTTTCCGCCAGAATGCCGTGGCCTATTTCTCTTCTGCCTGGTCCTCTCATCGGCTTGACTTCGCCTGAAGAATAAGGAGGGAAATTATAATGGTGCATGAATCTTTTCTTGCCGGTTTTTTCCATGCCTTCGAGCAGTTTCACGTCTCCCGGCGCACCCAGAGTCAGAATGGAAAGGGCTTTGGTCTGGCCCCTGGTGAAAAGTCCGGAACCGTGGGTTCTGGGCAGCAATCCGGTTTCACACTCGATATTCCTTATATCGTCGATTTTTCTTCCGTCTGGTCTTTTTTCGTGTTTGATGATGTTTTCGTGAATTGTCTTTTCTATTATTTTTTCAAAAAAATCTTTGGCATAATCCTCCTTTTCCTTATCCGGGTATTTTTCTTGGATATACGAAACCAATTCCTTTTTCAGGAGATTGGCTTCGTTCATCAGGTCGTTTTTGTTTTCTTGATAAAGGGCCTTTTCCAGTCTTTGACCCAGAAAATTTTCTATTTCTTTTTCCAGTTCCGGATTTTCAGCCGGTGCTTCGATTTTGTCTTTCGCCCGGCCGATTTTTTCAACGATTTCTTTTTGAAAATCAATCAGTTTTTCAAGAAAAGGCTTGGCGAAATCCACGGCTTTCAGGATCGTTTCTTTTTCCGTTTCGTTTCCTTCCATTTCAACCATGTTAATCAGGATTTCATCGCCTTTTTTATTGCCCAAAAATTCGGCCGCAGGAGATTTCAAACCGGCTATGGCCAGATCCAGATTGTTTTTTTCCCTTTCCTGATAAGTGGGATTAAGAATGAATTCTTGTTCGTTCTGGCCGATTCTTAAAATTCCTATCGGTCCGGACCAGGGGATATTGGAAACAGAGAGAGCCAGGGAAGCCGCAAAACAGCCGATAATATCCGGATCGTTTTCTCCGTCCCAGGAAAGGCAGGTGACCACCACTTGGATATCTCTTTTAATGTGTCCGGGGAATCTTGGCCTGATTGTCCTGTCAATGAATCTTGAAGTTAAAATAGCCTCGTCTGAAGGCCGGCTTTCCCTTCTCATATATCTTGAACCGAGAATTTTCCCGGCCGCATAGTATCTTTCTTCGTAATCAACCGTCAGAGGAAAGAAACTCACTCCTTCCCTTTCATAGTTTGCCATAACTGCCGTAGCTAAAACCATGGTCTCGCCGTACTGGACCAAGACATTGCCTGAAGCCTGCTCGGCCAGATTTCTGGCCTCGACCTTCAGTTCTTTCCCACCGATTTCCAGTTTGAATTTTTCGTAAGGCATTATCGTTTCGGTTTGATTGTTTTTAAAAGGTATTTTTCCGGATTCTCTTCCAGGTCGATGAATTCGTCGGCCGTTTCTTTTAATCTGGCGGAAGAAGACCTGCCGAAAGCCACGACCTCCACTCTTTTTCCTTGATTTTTCAGATATTCCACCAGCTGGATGAAATCGCCGTCGCCCGAACACAAAACAATGGTGTCGCAGCTCGGCGCGATTCTGATGGCGTCAACCGTAATGCCGACGTCCCAGTCGGCTTTTTTGACTCCTCCGAAGAATTCCTGCAGGTCCCTGACCCTGGTTTCGATTCCCAATTTGATCAGTGCTTCGAAAAAAGGTTTTTCCTCGCCGGTTTTCGTTCTGACCACGTAAGCGAAAGCCCTGATCAGATTCCTGTTGGAAACAGCTGTTTTTAAAATAGCCCCGAAATTGACGCGGGTGCCGTAACTGTACAGGTTTTTGGCGGAGTGATAAAGATTTTGCACGTCCATCAAGACGGCGATGCGCTGTCCGAGATGTTTGATTAGCATAAAAAAATTTATTTTTTAACCTTTGCCAGTCCTATTTTTTTCATGATGGCGTTGTATCTTTTAATATCCTCTTTTTTCAGATAAGCCAATAAAGCTCTTCTTTTCGAAACCATTTTTAACAGTCCTCTTTTTGAGTGGAAATCTTTGGCGTGCTTTTTCAAATGCAAAAGCAGCTGTTTGATTTCTTCGGTCAGCAGGGAAATTTGAACTTCCGGAGAACCGGTGTCCAGATTGTGCAGTTTGTATTTTTCTATGATTTTTGTTTTTTGTTGCGCTGTCAGCATAATTTTATTTTTATTTTATAAAATCCATGTGCCCCCACCAGGACTCGAACCTGGAACCTTATTCTTAAGAGGAATCTGCTCTAACCAATTGAGCTACGGGGGCAGAGAAGGCGCGGGGGTTCGTCATTATTATATCAGAATTTTATTGAAAATGAAATTGCTCTGATTAATTTTAGCTTATTTCGGAAAATTTTACAAATATAAACGGTTGGTAAGAGAAAAAGCCCTTATACCAGGCTTTTTCTCACTGGTGCCCCCGGAAGGACTTGAACCCTCATCACTGGTTCCGAAGACCAGTACTCTATCCATTGAGCTACGGGGGCTCTGGACAAAATTTCTTTCTTGAAGGAATATTGGCTTTTATATTATGCCATAACGGTCCATTTCGGACAAGGCGTTGAAAAAAAGGAATTTTTAATTTAAAATTCAAATATAACAGCGGAGCGTTAATCAAAATGCAGATACCTAAAGAAGTAAAATCCATTATCGATAAATTGGCAAGGAGCGGCTTTGAGGCCTATATTGTCGGTGGCTGTTTGAGGGATTTTTTAAGAGGCGTGGAACCGGAGGACTGGGATGTGACGACTTCGGCCAAGCCCGAGGAAATCCAGAAAATATTCGTTGAAAGTTTTTACGAAAATAAATTCCTGACAGTGACCGTCCGGACGAAAAGTAAAAGTCCGAAGCTGGCAGAAATCGAAATCACCACTTATCGTTCCGAAGCTAAATACGAGGACAAGCGCCATCCCGATAAGATAGAGTTCGCCAAAACCATTGAAGAAGATCTGGCCCGCCGCGATTTCACCATCAATGCCATGGCTTTGAAACCCGGTCTTAAACCAGCGCCAGTCGGCATTGTCGATCCGTATAACGGACAGAAAGATTTAAAAAACAAGATCATCCGGGCAGTCGGCCAGCCGGATGGAAGGTTCAACGAAGACGCTTTGAGGATGATGAGAGCGGTCAGATTCGCCGCTACCCTGGGTAAGGGCTGGCAGATTGAACCGGCAACCATGACAGCGATTAAAAAAAACGCCCTTTGGATTTCCGCTATTTCCAAAGAAAGAGTCAGAGATGAGTTTTTGAAAATCATCATATCGGAAAAGGCGGCCGAGGGCATCGAACTGATGAGAGAAGCCGGGCTCCTGAAATTCGTTCTGCCAGAATTGGAAGAAGGCTGCGGAGTTTCGCAGAACAAGCATCATCTCTACGACTGTTACGAGCATAATCTGAAATCGCTCGACTATGCTGCCCAGAAAAATTTCAACAAACACGTCAGACTGGCTGCTTTGTTCCATGATATCGCCAAGCCGCGCGCCAAAAGGGGCCAAGGATCTGAGGCCACTTTTTACGGCCATGAAATCCTTTCAGCCAAGCTGACTTATCAGATTTTGAACCGTTTGAAATTTTCCAAAAAAGACGTTGAAAAAATCGTCAAACTGGTCAGATACCATCTTTTTTATTATAATGTCGGCGAAGTTTCGGAAAGCTCGGTCAGAAGATTGGTTTTCAAAGCCGGTTCGGAAAATATGGAAGAACTGCTGCAATTGAGAATGGCGGACAGAATCGGCTCCGGCGTACCCAAAGCAGAACCTTACAAATTAAGGCATTTGAAATACATTATTGAAAAAGTCAGCCAGGATCCTATTTCCGTAAGAATGCTCAAAGTAAGCGGCAAAGACGTCATGGAAATTTTGAAAATCCAGCCCGGACCCAAGATAGGACAAATCTTGGATATCTTGCTCGGTTGCGTTTTGGCCGATCCTAAAAGAAACGAAAGAGAATTTTTAGAAAAGGAAATTAAAAAATTGGGAAGATTGCCGGAAAAAGAATTAAAAAATTCAGCCAAAAAAGCCGGAGAAGAAAGGGAAAAAATAGAAACAAAAAAAGATGAAATGACCAAAGCGAAATACTGGGTAACTTAGTTCATTATTTTTTTTCGGGGTGTAGTATAACGGCAGTATACAGGGTTCGGGACTCTGCGGTCTGGGTTCAATTCCCAGCACCCCGACATTGGGCCTGTGGTTCAACGGTACAACACTACATTCGCATTGTAGTAATGGCGGTTCGATTCCGCCCAGGTCCATATTAGACGATTTGTTTTTCGCTTTGCTTATGATTCTGATTTGGATTATTTTCAGTTATTTTTTGGGATCGGTACCTTTCGGTTACTTGATCTCCCGCTTTTCCGGCAAAAACATTTTAGAAATCGGCTGGAGAAAAACTTCCGGCTCAAATGTTTTCAGGAATGTCGGCAAATGGCAGGGAATATTAACCGGTCTTTTTGACGTAGCCAAAGGATATCTGGCTGTTTGGGGAGCTGCTAGAATCGGCCTTTCTCCGGAGATTCAAGTCTTTTCCGGAACAGCGGCGGTTATCGGCCATAACTGGTCCTTGTTTCTGCGTTTTGCCGGCGGCCGGGGCATCGGCACTTTTATCGGTGCTTTTCTGGCGATTTCTCCGCCGATACTTTTTCTTTCAGTTGTTCCTTTAGTCGTTCTGGCTTTGCTTTGGGACGCGGCTGTCGGCACGCTTTTCTTTCTGGCCAGCGCTGTTTTTATTTCTCTTTATTTGAATCAGTTTGAAACAGCCGGGCTTTTCACCGTTATTTGTCTGGTGCCGATTTTTGTCAAAAGATTGAGTCCGCTTGAAGAAATCATAAAAGCAAAAAACAAAGCTGCTCTGATTGCCAGTCGTCTTTTTTTCGACAACGAGACGGCCAATTGGCAATTGAGGATAAAAAGAATTATTCAATCTCTTTTATTTCCGCCCAAACTCGGCTGGCAGGCGGCCAAGTTCGGAGCCAAGATGGCCAAGAAGCCGATTGAGAAATGGGTTTTCAGAAACCATGAAAAAATAGTTACGGAGATCACCATTGACGATTTCAAAAGAATGATGATTGCCGCTGCCAAGAAAATCGTGGCGCATCAGGAAGAAATCAACAGGATCAACGTCTTTCCGGTGGCGGACAAAGACACGGGTTACAATCTGGCCGCCACTTTGCTGGGGGTCGAAGGCACGATTTATCCGAAAAGCTATTCGACTTTCCGCGAACTGACCCAGGATATCAAGACAGCCGCCATGATCAACGCCCGGGGCAATGCCGGCATGATTTACACCGGCTATGTCATTGAAGTTTTGGACAGGATAAAACATTTGGAAACGATTGACGCTTTCCATTTGGCTCTGGCTATGAAAAAAGGGATAAAAGCCTCCCGCCTGGCCATTCTCGAGCCGGTTGAAGGCACTATTCTGGATGTTATAAAAACAGCCGGCCAAAAATCCTTTGAATTCGCCAAAATCAGAAAAGAGAAAAACATCATTAAAGTGTTGGCGGAAGCCCATAAAGCCAGCCAGATTGCTTTAAAAGAAACAAAAGAGAAGTTGGCGGTTTTGAAGGAGAACGACGTGGTTGACGCCGGCGCCCTGGGTTTCGTGAAAATTCTGGAGGCTTGGATAGAAAGCTTGAAAGGAATGCCGGTATCGTCCGAAAGTAATTTTTCTTCTCCCTCTTTTGTTGCTATTCAGCAAACAAAAGAGGAATTGAAATACAGTAAAGAGGTTGTTTTGATGTTTGAAAAAACTCCCGGAACAGAGATGGAAGATTTGAAAAAAGAATTGTCTCTGCTCGGCGACAGTTTGGAGATCTTGGAAACAGCCGGCAAAATCAAACTGCACATCCATACCAATCAGCCGGAAGCGGTCCTGGATAAGTTCAAAAACTTGCCGGGGTTTGAATCAAGAGTCGAAGACATGGAAATTCAGATTGGGAGAAAAGGGAAAAAACCGCTCGGTTTGGTGGTGGATGAAGTTGCTGATTTGCCTAAAGATTTTTTGAAAAAAAACGATATCTTCGAGGTACCTTTCTTAACCAGGTTTCCGGACGGGGAAATTATTGTTTCCAAAGAAGAAATTTACGGAAAAATGGAACAAGCTTTGAAAGCCGGAAAACCTTTGCCGACCACTTCAGCCCCTTCTTTCCAAGAGTTTTTTTCCGCCTTTGAAAAAGCTTTTGAAAAATTCGAAAAGATCCTGGTTATCACGATTTCCAGCAAGCTGTCCGGCGCTTACAGTTCAGCCAGGATCGCCAGAAGCATTTATAAGAAACCGAAAAAGCTCAATATATATGTATTTGACTGCAATACGGCTGAAGTGGCCGAGGGTCTGGCAGCCGTCAAAGCAATCGAATTGATTTCGCAGGGCAAAAAAACCGAAGAGATCGTGGAGATACTGAGAGGTTTCTGTCCTAAGATTACACTGGTCGCCTGCCTTAGCGATTTCAGATACGTGGTGCGCGGCGGCAGATTTAAATTGCCGAAGATATTCGTCGGCCCCGTTTTTTTTATCCAGAAAATAGGAATCAGATTTTTAGTCGGATTAAAGAACGGCAAGCTCAGGTTTTTCAGCGTAGCTTTGGGTAAAGATGCGGCCGGAATTCTGGCAAAGGAAATCGACAAAAAAAGAAACGGCCGGAAGATCAGATTGGCCATTGCTTACGCCGGCCGCCGGGCAGAAGCTGATAAGTTCGAATCTCTTTTACGGGGAAAACCGGGTATAGAAATTTCATTCATCTCCCCTGTTTCGCCGGTGGTAGCCACCCATACCGGCCCCGGCGCTTTATTGATAGGCTTTTATCCTGTTGACGAATGATTTTATTCAGTTATAATTAAATCAGTCCGTTCAGAAACGGACATATTTTTTAAAAACCGAGCCCTGTTGAAGCAGGGTGAAGATGAAGGGAAACTCGAAGAGGGAAACTTCATCGCCTATTATGGATATAAAAAATTTCATGTCGGCCATTTCCCAGATTGCCGAGGAAAAAGGCATTACCAAAGAAAAGGTTTTGGAAACCATTGAAATGGCCATTGCCGCCGCCTATAAAAAGGACTACGGAAAAAAGGGACAGATAATCAAAGCCAAACTTGACCCGGAATCGGGCGAGGTTGAGTTTTGGCAGGTAAAATTGGCGGTTGACGAAAAAATGATTTATTCCGAGGCCGAGCTGGCGGAGATGGAAGAGAAGGAAGAGAAGGAATTGAAGGAAAAGAAAAAAACGAAAGAAAAGCCGGGAAAACAAGCTGAAGAATCTTCTTCGGCCGAAGCCGCGGAAAACAGGAAAATCCGTTTCAACCCCGAGCGGCATATCATAATTGAAGAAGCCAAAAAAATAAAGCCGCAGATCGAAGTTGACCAGGAATTGGAGATTCCTTTGGAATCGAAAATAGATTACGGCCGGATTGCCGCTCAGACGGCCAAACAGGTTATTCTGCAAAGAGTCAGGGAAGCGGAAAAAGAAAGCGTTTTGGCGGAATACAAATCGAAAGAAGGAGAAATAATTTCCGGTATCGTCCAAAGAGTCGAAGGAAGGAACATTTTCATGGATATCGGCAAAACTCTCGGCGTTATGCCTAAAGAAGAGCAGGTGCCGAGAGAATTCTACCGGCCGGGACAGCGCCTCAAGGTTTATCTTCTGAAAGTCGAAGAAACGCCGAGAGGGCCGGTGGTGATTTTGTCCCGGGCTTATCCCAAACTTATTTCCAAGCTTTTTGAACTGGAAGTGCCGGAAATTTCTTCCGGCCAGGTTCAGATAAAGTCGATTGCCAGAGAAGCCGGTTCCAGGTCCAAGATTTCCGTCAGCGCGGAGATGGAAGGAGTTGATCCGATCGGCAGCATGGTCGGGCAGAAAGGTACCAGAGTCATGGCGGTGATCAACGAATTGGGCGGAGAAAAAATAGACATTATAGAATATTCTCCGGAATCGGAGAAATACATCGCCAATTCCCTGTCTCCGGCCAAGACCTTGGAAGTAAAAATAATGCCGAAGAATAAAGCCCAGGTTATTGTTCCGGAAGACCAGCTGTCTCTGGCTATCGGCAAAGACGGACAAAACGTCAGATTGGCGGCCAAATTGACCGGCTGGAAAATAGACGTTAGAGCACCGGCTAGGGATGAGGATAAAGAAGAAGCGGCGCCGGTTGCGGAACAGGAAGAAGAAACGGAGAAAAAAGAAACCAAAAAGAAAAAAAGAGAAGGCGAAGAGGATAAATCCTCTTCTTCGACTTCGTCCCGTAAACGGGACTCGGTAAAGAAAACTGAAGTTAAAAAAGAAACCAAAAAGAAACAGCCGGCCAAAGAAGTCGAAAATTAACCGCTTGCTTTTTTGCCATTTTATCTGTTTATTGTATAATCAAATAAGTTAGATGAATCTCATACCTACGGTTATCGAAAAAAGCCAATATGGAGAAAGGGCTTACGACATCTACTCCCGTCTTTTGAAAGACAGAATCATTTTTTTGGCCGGGCCGGTTACCGATCCTTTGGCTAATTCCATAATCGCCCAGATGCTCTTTTTGGCTTCCAAGGATTCGAACAAGGGCATCCAGCTTTATATCAATACGCCGGGCGGTTCGGTTACGGCCGGCATGGCCATTTACGATACCATGCAGTATGTCAGGCCGGATATTTCCACGGTTTGCATCGGCCTGGCTGCTTCCATGGGCGCCACTTTGCTGGCAGCCGGAAAAAAGGGCAAGCGTTTTGCCCTACCCAATTCCCAGATTTTGCTGCATCAGGTGGCTGGCGGAGTCACCGGTCAAGCGGTGGAAATTGAAATTACGGCCAAGCAGATTATTAAAATCAAGGAAAAGCTCAATAAAATTCTGGAAAAGCATACCGGCCAGTCCCTGCAGAAAATCGAAAAAGACACTGACCGGGATTTCTATTTATCGGCCGAAGAAGCCAAAGAATACGGTTTGATAGACGAGGTTATTAAACCGAAAGAATAATGACGAAAATGAAGACAAAGAAAAACATTTGCAAAAATTTACTAACGCTGTCTATTTTGGCAGTGTTATTTTTTTCTTCCATACCGGGATTTGTCCAAGCCGCCTTGGTCCCTTGCGGCAGGTCTGAGGATGATCCTTTCACCAGTATTGATGAAAGCCAAGCTTGCCAGCTTTGCCATGTTTTCGTCCTGTTTGACAATATCGTTGATTTTATTCTTTTTGAAGTTGTTCCCCTGTTGGCTGTTTTAATGGTAGTTATTGCCGGGGTGATATTAATGACTGCATCGGATAACCCCGCCAATGTCAATAAAGCAAAGGACGTTTTAAAAGCGGTTGTTATCGGCCTTGTTCTGATTTACGGCGCCTGGCTTTTAATCAACTTGTTTTTCCTGGTAATTGGATTGGCCGATTGGAAAATGAATGAGGGCTGGTTCAATTATCCTTGCCCTTAAAATAAGATATCTGCTATAATTATAAAAAGGTCATTCAATAATTTATTTTTTATCAGAATTATAAAAAAGATGGATAAAAAAAATATCGGAGTTTTGGCAGCAGTTGGTCTAATTTTTCTTTTAACAGGTTTCGGTCTCGGCAAAAGTCTCCAAAAACAGGTTGAACCAGCTCAACCGACTGACAATCAACAGGAGATTGATTGGCTGAAATCGCAATTGGAAGTATTTTATCCTTCCCTGCCCGAAGAAGTTTTCCGCCTTTCCGGAAACGTTGTCCAAAAACAGGACGAATCTCTGACAATGGAAGCTTACGTCAGAGTCAGCCAGTTTCCTTTGCCGGAAGGCAAAGAATCGGAAAAACAAATCATTAATGTCAAATTATCCGGAGAGACGGAAATTTACCGCCTTGAATTGATTGTTGACCCGTTGCTTTTGGAAGGCGCTGCAGAACCTTTTAAAAAACTAGCTTTAAGGTTTGAAGACATAAAAATAGGAGACCCGATTACCATCATTTCTGGAGAAAATATCAAAGACAGAAAAGAAATCACGGTCAAGGAAATTCAGATTAACTTTTAAAGCTGTTCGGAATAATGCGTTTGAATTTTTCAAAAAAGAATATCTTGTGTTTCTTTGCTTTAGTTTGGATCGTTTTTTCCTTGATTTATATTTTTTGGGACCTTTGGAACGATTTTAAAAACGTTCAATTGTCAAACGCTTACCAGCAGGGCGCAGCTGCTGCCATTGATAAAATAATAGAGGAAACCGAAAAGTGCCAGATTGTGCCGATTTTCAGCAATGAAAAAGAAGTCCGGCTGATAAGCGTCAGTTGTTTGGAGGAAAAAACAGCCGAATAACAGAAGCGCAAGTTATCCCCAGTCCGAATTTTCCGCCCTTTGAATATGTTATTATGAAGAATAAGGCAAAAACAGGCTTAATCAAATCCGATGCCCAAAATTGATAAAAGAATTATTATGGTAATTTTAACAGCAGCGATTCTATTTATTGCAGTGATTACCGCCTGGGTTCTTTTTTCAGTTCAGAAGAAAGAGCCGTCGGCCGAGGAGAATGAGGAAGAGAAAATCACTCAAGATCTTTTGGAAGAATTGACGCCAAAAGATGCGGAACCGTCAAACCAGGAAGAATTAGACGATCTTTTAGAAGAATTGACCCCGTCCGAGCCGAAAGCGGTCGCGGAAGAAGAACAAAACGAAACAGAAGATTTATTAAAGGAGCTTACTCCTTAATAACATGTCAAAAGCAAAATATTTAACCGAGCTTCCAAAAGAAGGGAAGGTAGAGAAGAGGATTTTATTCTCTTCGATCGCCCTTATTTCAGGAGTTTTAATAATGAGTTTTTGGGTCGCTTACCTGGCTTTTGCGGATGCGCCGGCAGGCACGCCGCCATATTGCCCTAGCGGTTATGCCGGTTGCGATGCTCCGCTTAATGTCAGTATAAACGCCCAGTCAAAAGAAGGGGCTTTGGTTATAGCCAATAATTCCGCCGTGACCACCGGTTTAATCGTCCGCTACGGCAAAGTCGGCATCGGGACGACGGGGCCTGGAGCTAAGTTGGATATTAGAGAAAACACTGCATCTGATTCTGTAATATCATTAATTATTAATAATCTCAATTCATCTACTGCCGGTGGAGGCATCGGATTTGGAATAGAGGGAGGTTCTACTCCAAAAGGAGCTATATTTTATGATGGCAACGGCCTTGGTTGGAGTAGAGGAGACATTGTTTTTGCTCAAAGAGATGAGACAGATAATAGTGCTTCGGTAAGCACGGCAGATGCAGTAATGACTATTAAAAACAACGGCAACGTCGGCATCGGTATGACGCCGGTGTATAAACTAGATGTTTCAGGCGATGCGCGCTGGTCAGGAACCCTACAGGGCGGAACAGTTCCCTGGGCAAGATTGTCCTCTTTCCCCAGCGCCTGTTCTGCCGGCCAGTATGTTTCTGCTGTCGGCACCACCTTG
>Ga0265594_1000954_pt1 | contig 23253 bp, 25 predicted proteins | sample saktaG_11_FD_190147 | JGI IMG/M metagenome (GOLD analysis project Ga0265594, IMG submission 190147) | Saline water microbial communities from Sakinaw Lake, British Columbia, Canada - sak_2011_5_24_80m | ecosystem: Environmental > Aquatic > Non-marine Saline and Alkaline > Saline ... | reverse complement strand
CAGTTTCTGGTCTTGATTGAACAATAAACAATTCTCCGGTCTTTCCATCTTTTGCCCATTCTATATCTTGCGGCATCCATTTCTTTTGAATTTTTGAATAGTGTTCTTCGATAATAACTCCCCATTTTGCTAAAGTAAGAATTTCATCATCGGAAAGAGAAAATTTCAATTGATTTTTTTTAGAAACAACGACTTCTTTAATTCCTACTTTTTTACTATAAATATACTTCTTTGTCTTTCTGCCTAAATCTTTTCTAATAATTGCTTTATATCCCTGTTTAAGCGTGGGTTTAAAAACATAAAATTCGTCAGGAGTAATTAATCCTTTTACTATCATTTCCCCTATTCCAAAGATAGAATTAATTAAAACTACATTAGAAAATCCTGTTTCTGTATCTAATGTAAACATAATTCCAGAAGACGCTAAATCAGAACGCACCATTTTTTGAACTCCAGTAGAAAGCCCAATATCCATATGCTTAAACCCCTTTTCTTCTCGATACATTATTGCTCTATCTGTAAACAAAGACGCATAACTGTTTTTAACAGCTTTTAGTAATTCTTCTTCCCCTCTTACATTCAAATAAGTTTCATGTTGGCCTGCAAAACTAGCTGAAGGAAGATCCTCAGCTGTAGCAGAAGAACGAACTGCCACATCTAAATCATTCTGTTTATATATTTTACATAACTTCCTATAATTTTTAATAATATCTTTTTCCAAATCTTCAGGTAATGGCGTATCTAAAATTAATTTTCTTATTTTCTTTCCTGTTTCTTGAAGACTCTTGATACTTTTTGGATTAAATTCAGATAAAAGTTTTTGAATTGTTTTTTCAATTTTTCCTTTTTCTAAGAAATAAAAATATGACTGAGCAGAGATAGCAAAACCATTAGGAATATTTATTCCTAATTTTGTTAAATGGCAATACATCTCTCCTAAAGAAGCATTTTTTCCTCCTACGATAGGAACATCTTTAATATTTATTTCCTTAAACCACAAAATATATTTTTTCATAATTGATATAATTTCAATTTTTAATTGTTATTTGTTTTATGCCCTTCAATGAATTTCTTTATTGAACGATCGTATGTTTTTTCCGCTTCTTTAGAAAAACAACAAGCAGACAATTCATCATTTTCTAAATGATATTTTATGCACTCACAACAAATTCCTTTTCTAGGACAACCTGGATAAGTACAAGGGCATGTTTTTAAATTTTTCTCTTTTTGACATTCCATAATTATTGTAATAAAGTTATACACAATTGGACTTGACAAGATTCAAATATTTGCTATACTAGGAACGCTACTGTCTAGAGAGATCAAATAGCTTGCTATCTGGTTTCAAAGGGCAGTAGCATTTTTTTATCTCTCTTTTAATAGTATCTCTGCTTCTCTTTTGAGGGCAGAGATCTTTTTTTCAGGAACACCTGTTTTTTTTGAAAAATTCGTTGTATTAATTTTTAATAAATCCTGAACTAACATTAATTTTTCCTCAGAGAATGTTGTTAATAAATTACCTGTTAAGGATGGAAGAATAGTAATTGGATAAAATCCTTCTGATTCGATAATATACTCCAATCCTCTAGAATCCGGATATTTCCATCCTAACAAATCTATACCAGTGCATTCAGAATATTTAATGATTTTACTTGTGAACTTAGTATTAGTTACAATAATCGGTCGTGCTTTTAACTTTTTTGATTTAATTCTTTTAAAAAGATCGCCTAATTTCAAATCTAGAAAACGAGCATAATGAATTAAACCAACTTTTAAATCAACTCTTCCTCCTGGCAAGCTATGATATTTACATTCTCCAATTAAAATATATTTTTCTTCTTCAGCCAAAAAATCAATTTCATGACGAACACATTTTCCTTTAATATATTTATTAATTTGAACAGAAAAACCTAATTGCTTAAAAATATCAGAAACATATTTTTCAAATGGAAAACCACTAGGGCCTAAACGTCTCATTGCTTGTTTCAATCTAAAACGAATTCTGCCTCGTGGATATTCTTTTGACAAAATTTGTTCAACCCGTTGAAAGATTTCTCTTGTTGATATTCCAGGATAAGCTTCTTTTTCAATAATATTAGCTATTTGTTTTGCTAAAATTTTTGAAGCGCCAACTCGTTCAGCGCTAATACAAATTTTTTTCCATGAAAATGATTCTTTTTGACCTGAATTATTGATAACATATAGTTTCTTCATATTTTTTTTATTTTACTTTACTTCCAGGTGATACTTCTCCTTCTGGAACTAATAGAACAGGTCCCTCAGGAGAATCAACTGCTAAAAGCATGCCTTGGCTTATATAACCTTTTATTTCTCTGGGCTCTAAATTAGCTATTATAATTATTGTTTTACCCACTAATTCATCTGAAGAATAATCCTGAGCAATACCAGCAACTAATTGTCTTTTTTCTTCACCCAAATCAATATCTAAAAGAAGAAGTTTATCTGCTTCTTCTATTTTTTCTGCCTTTAAAATTTTAGCAGAACGCAAATCCAACTGTTGAAATTGATCAAAAGTAATTGTTTCTTTTCCAGAAAATGGTTTTTTCTTTTGGACTCTTTTTTGAATCTCCTCTTCATTCATACCAAAATGATGAGCTATTTCATGCCAAACTGTTCCTTGAACAATTTCTTTTATCTTTTCCTCATCACCACCTGCTGCATTTTCAATATTTTTTTGAAACAAAGTTATTTTATCTGGCGCTGCTCTATTGTAATACTGTCTTTTAATTTGAGGAACGCCTTCATACAAACCTAAAATACAACCACCAGAAGAATAACCTAATTGTTGTTTCTGGAATTCACTTGGTTTATTCTGCACTATAATAGCGACGTTTTTTAATTTATTTAAAAACCGATAAGGAAGTTTTTTTAAAGCCTCACTTATTAAATCTTCAAATTTTTCTTTTCCCATATTTATGCTTCTAATTGTTGAATTATCTCTTCAAAGATATCTGGAGGAATAGGAATAGGATCACCTGGTTTAGTTATTCCAGGATATTTCCATGCACTAATAACCTTTATTTTATGACCTTGCTTACTAACAAGTTGATACATTACCCAAATCTCATAAGGATGTTTCTTAGAACCAGCTTTTTGCATTGAAGCTATGGTCTTTGGAGCAATTCCTTCTTCCACCCTTTGCGGATTTCTTATTACCCGTTTTACTCTGCTTTCAGAAAGCATATATTGATGCATTTTCGCTTCTGAATGCTTAGTCCAAGCAAATAAACCTCCTTTATCCTCTTTGTGTTTAATAAAAATCATTTTATTTCAAAATCAATTAACCCATCGTCTTTTTCTATACTCTCTTCTATGTTCTCAATATTGTCCTTAAAATAGTCTTTTAAATTATTTATCAAACTTTCCATGCTTTCTTCTAACCCTTCTATCACTAAAGTAACACTTCCATCATTATTGTTTTCTACCCAACCAGCTAAATTATATTTTTCAGCTAACATCTTTGCTGCATAACGAAATCCCACGCTTTGTACTTTTCCTTGAAAAATAAATTTCTTTTTCATCCTCCATGTTTAAATATTATAACATCTCCATCCTGCACCTCATACTCTTTACCTTCTAATCGAATCCAACCATTTTGTCTAGCAGCACTCCAATTACCTGATTCTATTAATTTTTTCCAATCAATAACTTCAGCTTTAATAAATTTATCAAAAAAATCACTATGAATAACTCCACCAGCTTGAGGAGCTTTAAGGCCCTTTCTTAAAGTCCATGCTCTAGTTTCATCTTCCCCAGTTGTCAAAAAAGTTATTAATCCTAATAAATCATAAGCAAGTTTAATTAATAAATCCAATTCTGATTGTTCAGGAAGCCCAAATGATACTCTTTCTTCTGCAGAAAAACCAACAGTTTCTAATTCTATTGCTACATCCATAATTAAATATGGCCATTTATTTTTATTAAAAACTTCTAAAATATGTGCTGGAACTTCACCTTCCTGTCCATTTAATAAATATATTTTTGGCTTTAAAGTTAATAATTGATATTTATTAAGAATTTTCTTTTCCTCTTCATCCCATACTTCTTCATACAGGATAGAACCTTTTTGTAAAAAATCTTGAGCTTTAATTAATGCTTTCTTTTCTTCAATCGCCTCTTTTGCTCCTAATTTAATTTCCTTATCTATACCTGAAAGTCTTTTATCTACTACTTCTAAATCTTTTAAAATTAACTCCATTTCTAATGTTTCCTTTTCTAAAAGCGGATCTATATCATTTAATGTATTAATAATCTTTTCATTTTTAAAACATCTCAAAACATAAACAATAGCATCAGTTTCTCTAATATTAGCTAGAAATTTATTTCCTAATCCTTCTCCCTGACTTGCCCCTTTGACTAAACCAGCAATATCAACAAATTCTATTGTTGTATAAACCTTTTTTACTGATTTACTTAAATCTGTTAATTTATCTACCCGTTCATCTGGCACAGCAACAACACCGACATTTGGGTCGATTGTACAAAAAGGATAATTTTCTTTATCTACTTGCTTTTTGGTTATTGTTTCAAAAAGAGTAGATTTTCCGACATTAGGCAAACCAACAATTCCAATTGATAAACTCATATATATCTATTTTATATTAAAATAGGGCTGATAACAATATCAGCCCTTAAGTTCTTAAAAAATTTTATCTCAGAAGATCAACCTTTGTCTTCCTTCTACTTTCAAATGGTTTTGCATTCATTGGTTTTTTAAAAAAACTAATGTCCCTGAACTGCTTTTTCGGCTCTCCTATAAACTTTCCAGACCTTTCAACTAAAAATTTATATAACTCTTTTGAAAGATCTCTTGGGAATCTATTTAATAAACTAATCTCCTTTTCAAATGTCGCCACAACAATCCTTTTGTTTAATTCTTTATCTTCTATCACGACCTCAATTAATCTTTTCATTTTTCTTCCTCCTTTTTTTTATTTTACTCAAATCTATTTTATTCTATTCTCCTTGCCTTAATTACTAAAACCACTACATCGTCCTTAGGAAATTCTGTCTTTAATTCCTTTTTTAATTTTGGTAGACGATTTCGTTCGATACAAAATTTAAAACTATCAACAGAAGAATGTTCTTTTCCTAATTGATATACAGCACAAACCAAAAATCTTTTTTCTTGCCGTCCTATATTATTTGAGAGTACCTTCTTTTCTAAACCTGTTAAAGCCCTTTTCATATTAATCACCTCCTTTTTTTTATTATATATTCTTACATAATGTTTTATTAATTCTTAAAAACATCCTGCCACAAATAATATAAGTAAAATATTGAAATAAACATAAAGCAAGTAAAAACAATCAAACACATAAGAACAAACATAGAAGCCAAAGGAATGCCAACATATTTCAATTTTGATATGAATTGTGTCAAAAGTAGAGCCTTAGTAATATAAAAATTGTATGCCACTTTTGATAAAATACACAAAAATATGCAGCAAAAAATGAAAATACTTTTCTTTTCTTCACTAGGCATTATATTCCATCTCCTCATATAAAAATTTTCAAATTACAAATTATAGAAATATAATAACATATTATAAGATTGGGGTCAATAACCTACTCTAAACTAAAACAGGGCTGATAGCAATATATCAGTCCTGTTTTTATTTAATTCAACTTCTTTATATTTAAAAATTTTTTGACCTATAAAAAGAGATCCCAGAGAAATAAACAAAGATACGGTAATAGTTTCCGGCTTTATAAGTCCCAATAATACCATTAAAAAACTATAGGATAGGCCTGATAGAATACTTAATAATATTGCCTTCCTTTTTAATTTAATATACAAAGAACCAATTATCGTTAGAGCCAAGATAAAAGTCATACTAGCTAATGATAAAGCTACATTTATTATATTTGAATAAAATAAAGCTATAACTAAAGCGAGGGCAATAAATAAAAATATCCCTAAACGAGTTAAAGACACAAGGTCTTTTTTATTAGTTTCTTTGGCTCTTAATCTAGAAATAAAGTCCTTAGAAAAATTAGTAGCCAGAACAAATGTTATCGTATCTATTGTGAACATAATTGCTGCAAATAAAACAACAAGGGCTAAACCAGATAATCCAGCAAGTAATAAGTATGATACGCCATAAACAAGAGCTTCTTCAGATAAAATATTAGGAAAATTTGCTTTAGCTGCAAAACCAATCATAGATACCCCAAGATTAATAACTGGAATAGTAATAGCTGAAATAATCAAAGATCTTTTAATTGTCTTGAAATTTGCCCCTGCGTAAATACGTTGCCACATATCCGCACCAATTATTACAGTAATTAATCCAAATAAAAAGAATGATATAGACATAAAGCCACTTCTAAAAGGATTAAATTCTGAAATATTAATACCTTTCCCAGTGGATAAAAAAATAGCAATTATTAAAAGCGGTATCAAAATAGCAAAACATTGAAAAATATCTGTTCCAACAACCGCTTTCAATCCTGCTGCGAGTAGATAAAGAAAAACAACTATGGTTACAATTAAAACAGATAATACATAGCTTAAACCGATTATTTTACTTAGTAGGATACTACCAGCGATTATTTGAATAAGTAAAAGAAGAAAAAAGGTTGATGTAATAGTAAAAGCTATTAATAAACCAACGCTCTTCCCGTATTTTTCGTAGAAAAAATCACTAATGGTATAAAACTTCTTTTAATCAGATATTGATTTTATCTTTTTTGTAACAAAAATAAGACATAAACAACCACAAGCAAGTCCTATAAACCCCCAAAAAGCAGAAATTCCATATAAGAAAATAGCTGTTGTAAAAATAACAATAGCATTCCCTCCAATAAGCGAAGCTACAATCGTAGATATCAAAGGAAATAAAGAAAGCTTTCTATCAGAAATAAGAAAACCTTCTGTGGTCTGTTTTCTTGCTGCAAATAAACCTATAAGAATAATTATTACGAAATAGGATATGATAAGAAATGTATCAATTGTATAAGACATAATTAAATAAACCTAATACAAATTATAAAACAAAACAGGGTTGATATTGTTATCAGCCCTGTTTTATCAAATCCAATCTTTTTATTTTTTAAACCCTCTTACTAAAAATGCCGCTGTTAATTGGAGCAAGCTCCTCAAAACAACGGCACCTTTAGTGTAGCAAAGAAAAATGATTTGTCAAGTACTTCAATAAATCCTCCCTTATCCTATCCTATCCTATTCTATACTAACTAAATTATTCTTCCACACCCATTAGTTCTGTTAATCGTTGTGCGTACTTTTGCGCAATATCTATAGAACGCTCTGAGTCATTACTTAATGCTTCACTATAAGCTGTAATATTTTCCTCGGTTACCCCATATGTATTGTATAAAGCTTCCATATGCGCTACCCAACCAGTTACATCTTCTACATTCTTTTGAGCGTAATAAGAACTCTGAGCTGTTATTTCCACAAAGATATCGTCATTCATTTTACCAATATCTCCTGTGATAATATCTGTTGACTCCGTATCTTTAGTGGTAATCGTAGTAGATTCAGGACCAATATTATTTCCCATACCATTCCATATAAATAAACCAATGATAACGACGATAACCACTGCTATAATTATTAAAGTCTTTTTTGAATTCATTTATTCTATTTTTTATCTTATAATTTAATCTTAAAAAGGATTAATCCATTCCGACCTTTATTAATATATTATACCAGACTTGATCAATTATTTCACAAAAGAACACCTTTAGTATAGCAAACATTTAATCATTGCCAAATTCTACACCAATATTGAAATTTTTATTTCAGTGAATTGCCGCATTCACCACAAAAACTGGTTCCGGCTGGATTTTTTGCACCACATTTTGGACAAATAACTAAATTCAAAGGAGCACCACAATTGACACAAAATTTACCAGTTCCAGCAGGTTTGCCACAAACTGGACATATTGTTTGTTTGCTTTCAATCGATCCTGTAAAAACTTTAGTTGCTTGAGCTTTTGCTTGAATATCCTCGGCTTTTTTCTTTGCCCTTGCAGAAGCTACTTCTACAGCTTCTCTCGGTGCACATTTTGTACAAAGGCCTTCTTGCTCATTCCAGCAATTTTCACAAACCCATTCAGTGCATTTTGGGCAACGATGAAAATGCGCCTTGGCTTCGGTTTGAGAAAGTTCAAAAGCAACATCGTATTCTTTGCGCCATTGTGGAGACATTCCAGTATGCTTTTCAGCTATCACATCAGTTACTTTTTCCGCTCCATAACCGATATTGTGTTTTCCAGCCATTTGAGCAACAGCACCCACTAGACCGCCTAAACCCTTAAAAAATTTTCCTTTCTTGTAAGATTTTGATCCGACAAATTTTGTTTTATAACCCTCTTTGCAAATAGCACAAAAAAAAGTAAACTGAAATCCTGCTTCGGTTGAATTATCAGCAAAATTATCGGTAAAAGGTTGTAAAGCCATATATTTAATTATTATTTTTTATTTTTTTTGACCTTTCTTTTTCAGGGGTTGTCCGCATTTTATACATTTATCACTCAAAGGTGGTTGTTTTTGACCACAATGAGGACAAGAAACTAAAAGACGAGCGCCACAGTCTTCACAATAATCACCAAAAAAGGTAATTTTCCCACAAAATGGGCACACAATGCGAAGGTTTTGACCGCAATGACTACAAGTTTGCCAATCTTTTTCAACTGGCTCATGGCATTTAGGACATCGATAAGGACCTAAAGGATTTTCCTTCCCACAAAATGGACAAACAGTAGAGTTTGGCGGAATTAACTTTCCACAATATTTACAAGGATGTTTATAACCCACCGTCGGTTTATTCGCCTCTTGACTCCCAGTTGAAACATAAGGCGGAGTAATTTCTATTTTTTTTTCCTTTTTGTAATCAAAAAATGCTAAATAACCAGGAACAGCAATACCTACAACTGGGACAATGATTAAAATTCCAAGCCAACTTGGTTTTCCTCTTCTTTCAGCAATTTTCATTAAAACGATAATACTAATAACAATATTGACAATTGGAATTAAAATTAGAACAAACCACCATAAAGGTTTTTGGGCAATCTGAAGCATCAGGAAGATATTTGCAATTGGTATCCAAGCTAACCATCCATTAGGAGTATTAGTTTTCTTAGCTAACAACTGCAAAGAAACAGCTAAATAAATATACAAAATAAGCCATAATATTAGATAAAACCAGAAATACCAACCAATAAATAATCCTCCCAAAACTATTGGGAAAGACCAACCCCATCCTCCTTTAACATTACAAGTCGTATCAGTAAAACATTGTTCTTCTTTATCACAATTTTGAGGTTCGCAAGTTCTTGTTTGATACATCTCATCTTTCTGACAATCATTTCCAGCGCATTCTTCATTTACCCAAGCCGAACACTGACAATCTTCTGCCTCCACGCATTCTCCACTTTCACACTTATTGCTTTCTCCGCAATAAACAGGAGATGACCATTCTAAATATTCATCATCATCATAATTACCGCATTTTTGATAATTAAAATTATCAAAGCATTTGGTTTGATTTAGATTACATTCATTTATAGGAGGAACTGTAGTAGTAGTTGTTTTAGTTATTATTGTAGAAGACACTCCGCATTGATCATTACAATTTTCAGTTTGGTAACAGGTCTTTGTTGTAGTTTTTTGACAATTTTCTAAGGAAGTAAATTCACCAGTTAATTTACAAACTGTGTCTTCACAAGTATAAAATTTTACTAAAGGAACCGAAGTTTTAATATTTAATTTATAATTCTGAATCTTATTAGAAACCTGAATATATTGAGTACGCCCAACTCTCAAAAAAATATCAGTATCTGCAGCTGGGGTCAAGGAAAGAGCAACAATGGCTCCTGCATTTGGGGAACTTTCTTCTTTTATTAAGGATCGATTCAAATCAAAAATTTTCAAATCCATCGCATCTTCTACTGGTGGAATCAATTTAAATTCATAAGTTATCCCTTTTTCAACTGGAACTTTATAGTAATCTATATAATCGTCTCCTGCCCAACTTGCTAAACCGTAATCACCTCCCAAATAACCCTCATAATCACCTGAGATAATACTTAATACTTTATCAAAATCATCACCAGCGTCAGTTTGACTACCAGCGTCATAATAGTTAGCCAAAGAAATTTTCAAAGAAAAAGAATCTATTTCCCATTCATTAGAAGAAATTTTAATGTAATACTTGTATAAACTCTTATCGGCATTAGTCAGCCAGTCAATTTGAAAATCACTTCCAAAGCCAGAAGTTATTTTTTCTTCGCTTTCATCAAAAATAACCATATCCCAATTGCCTCTCTCCAATTTAAGTTGAGATTCAAGCTGTTGTCCGGCTTTTACCTCAACATAGTAATATAATTCCTGCCATTTTGTCATAGTTCCTCCTTGATAAGTTCCCTGCTCTAATTTAACTGCTGTTTCAAAACTGCTACCACTAGTTGGTAAGGATTGTTGAGCAAAAACCGAACTAAAAGACAAAATTCCAACTAAACAGAGAACTAAGCTCAAACAAATTTTATTTTTTTTGGACATAATTTTTAATTATTAAATTATTTAACAAGACCTTTATTTTAATTTTATTTTATTTTATTTTTAATAACAAAATTATTCAATCGTTTCGTTTTCAGTTATTTCCTCAATTTTTTGCCATTTTTCTGAATCATTACTACTATTGACGTTAAATGCGAGTAAATCAGTTACATCTTTCTGCCACTGCTCGTTATTTCTATGAATAACCCTACCTATAAAAAGATCCCGCATTAATTTGATTTCCGGGATCTTAGTCATAGAAAATTTATATCTTACATATTCGGGTTCATCTAATTTTTCTTCTGATAAATAAATTGGTTCTCTTCTAAAGTTAATTGCTAGTAAACCCGAATTAATTTTTGAAATTAAATCATCAATTTGACTATCTATCTGCGCTTTATCGGTTTTCTTATATTTATTTCTACCAAGAATCCTAAAGAAATAAGTTGCCCGGCCGGTTTCTTTTTCACCGACTGTTTCAAAAGCAATGACATTTCCAGGTTTTGATTTGTCTTCACTGTAAATAGGAATAAAAAACCAAAAATAATCGCCGGTTAATTTTCCCATCAATCCCTTTTTAAAACCAATATAAATTTTATTTTGCTCTTCTATTGATTTTAAAAATTCGTATTCTTCCTTCGCTTCAGTTTTCATTAATACCATTTCCAATTTTTTAAAGAATTCCGGAGAAACCGCCTCAATATCTTTTTTGCTTACTGCTTTTCCTTGCTTGATTAAACCGGAAAGTTTATTTAAAGTGGAAAAATCAATTTCTGGCCAGAGACCTTTAATAAAATTCTGGACATTCAATACAATTTCATTTAAACAACTTTCTAAAGTTTCTTTGAATAAATCAAATTTTTCTCCAAGCTTTGAAATAATAACTTTTCCGCCTTTTTCTATCTTAATTTCAATTTGAAAATTATCTGTTTTGACTTTTAAAATGTCGCTAAAAGAAACTTTAAATAACTCCCCTCTCTCGGGTAAAATGATTAAAGAAGTTTGATAAAACTTAAATTCGGCTCTTCCTCTCTGTTTTTCTTCGCCTGACTCATCTAAATATAAAAAATCGGCCTCAAATCCAGATTTTTTTAATGTTTCCTGGAATAAGAGGTCTTTTAAAATTATTTCATTTCTTAACTTAATAAAGATTTTTATAAAATCTTCGTATTGATATCCGAGTTGAGAAATCACTAATTCTTTTTCTTTGTTTAAAAAGAGCTTCAATGTATAATCTTCTAAAACTATATCAATAACCTCCCGATAAGAAAAAAGATATGTTTCATAGTTTTCCGAGAAAATAGAGAAATTTTCTTTGTTCAAAACTATTTTTGCCGGCGTGTTAGAAACTTGAACAACACCTTGGGATTTTAAAATAATATTGGCTGTTAATTCTAAGACCTTTTTCTCTTCGTCCTTTTTATTAAACATTGACATAATTTTTTTATTACTAAAAAATCATATTTTGATATGAAGCTATTTGCTATTATTATATAATTATAGTCTATTTCTTAAGCAAGGTCAAAAGCCTATTCAATATTTTTTCTATTTCTTCTCGATTAATATATCCCTCTTTGGCTAAAATGCTATTTACCGGAAGAATATGAGTAGTACGGTAGGTTTTACCTTCAATCTTTTTCGTTTCAATTTTAGTTTGAGTTTTTGTTAATGAATGACAAAAAGTATTCCCAAGAGGAAATGTTGCCATCGTATACAGCATGGGCCCACTAACTACAAAATTCTTAACTCTGAGCCCTAAACACATCTCTAGATATTTTGATGGCTTAACTTCTAGCCGGGGAGGAAGTTTGACATAAGCGTCAAATCCACCTCCACCACCCACTTCCATTGTTTTACCTCTACTTTTTACTGACTTCGGAGCCGAATATTGTTTGAATTCTGGATTTTTCGTTTTCAGAAAAACCGCTGGAAAGCCCAGATGTTTTCCTTGATAGTATTGCATTCCAGTTTCTTCTTTTGATTTCTTATATTGTTCTTTCATTTGTTTCGAAACTTTTTCTATTTCCCCTTTCATTTTAGGAAAATCTTTCTCAAATTGTTTAAATTGCTCTTTGGGAAGTAAAGATTTCATACTAGATTTATAATAATCACTTTTTAAAAGTTCCCCCAAATTTTTAATTTCCACATTTTCCAGGCCGGGAACAGGTATTTCAGTAAAACCTTGAGTTGGTAAAATCTGAAGAGAAAGTAATTGAGCTTTAGCTGATTTTTCGTCAGGAAATTTTGCTATAGAAATAATGATATCTGAATCATATTTTCCACTAATATCCACCTTCGCTTTCTGATATCGATTCTTTAAGCTTTGAATAGATGCTGGTGTGACACTAGGCGCCAGACCGCTTTCCGCCATTACAGTCATCACTTCAAAAAAATCTTTCAGCCCTCGTCCTTTCCTAGTTGAAATTCCATGATAAACGATTGATTCAGATTCTGATATGGACTTACTTTCTCCTAAACCCTTCTTTAGCTCAGGAGTCATATTTATTTCTGGATTAATGTGACCGATTTGAAAATTAATCTGATTTTCGCCTCCTATACGAGAAATTTCCTCCCAATTTTTTGTCGGCAGCCAATTTTTAGGAATCAATTGAGTAAAAGATTTTTTCATAATCCTTTTTATTTTACTACGTAATTCAAAAAAAATAAAGTCAATGCTCATACTATAATAAATACAAATATCGAATCTTAAATAAATATAAATAGATATAAAAAAATGCCGCTATTTCAAGGAGCAAGCTCCTCAAAACAACGGCACCTTTAGTATAGCAAAGAAGAATAATTTGTCAAGTTAAATTGTGGATAACTTTGTATCTAAATAAAAAGACCTATTATATTAAATATGACAGGCCCTTTTAAAAAATTACTTATTCAATAACTTCACCATCTATTGGATCTACATCACCTTCTGGAAGATCCATAGCTTCACTATCTACAGGCAAAACATCAACATCATCAATAACAACTTCTTCAGTAGTAGTAGTTGTTTCAGGAACTGGTATAGGTTCTTCTGATTTATTAGCAATCATAATAATAATAGCTATTACTACTATTGCAATTGCTACTAATACCCATTTATTTTTCATAAAAATATATAAAATATTTTAAATTTTTTATCGACCTCTTTATTTAATTTCCTTCTACATTTAAAGTATAACTTTATTTGAGATAAAAATCAAGGGTTTAGAAATTATTAGTGCGCGTGTCTGGATTCGAACCAGAGACCTTACGAATGTGAATCGTACGCTCTAACCAACTGAGCTACACGCGCACTATACCTATTTTATCTCAACTGTAGCACCAGCTTCTTCCAATTTTTTCTTAATTTCTTCTGCTTCAGATACAGCAATATTCTCTTTTAATGCTTTTGGAGCAGCATCCACTAAATCTTTTGATTCTTTCAATCCTAAGCCCATAATTTCTTTTATGGCCTTAATAATCTGAACTTTTGATTGTCCAGCATCTTGAAGAATTACAGAAACTGATTCTTTCTTCTCTCCACCTTCTTCTCCTTCAGTACCACCAGCTACACCAGCTGAAGCTACCACTTGTGGAGTAGCAGAAACACCAAACTTATCCTCCAAGGCTTTAACTAAATCTGCCAATTCCATAACACTCAATTCTTCAACCGTTTTGATTATTTCCTCTAATTTTTTAGAAACTTTTTCTTCTTTTTTCACTTCCTTCTTTTCTTCCTTCTTTTCTTCCTTTTTTACTTCTTTTTCTTCTTTTTGTTCTTTTTGTTCTTCTTTTTGTTCTTCCATTATAATTATATTTTACTAAATTATTAAACGAACTATTTTGTTGCTTTTACTCTCTCCAATACTACAACTAATTTCTGAATATTTCCATTCAATGTATATAATAAGTGTTGCATTGGAGAAGCTATTGAACCAACTAATCGACCTAAAAGTATATCTTTTGACGGAATTTTTGCTAATCTTATTACTTTTTCCGCATCTAAGAATGCTCCTTCTGTTATTCCGCCTAAAATCTGAAATTTATTATTTTTTCTAGAAAAATTCCAAAGTGCTTTAGCTGTGTTAATCGGATCTTCAAAAGCAAAATTAAATACTAAAGAGCTTGCTTTATCATCAATAACTTCATCCATATAACCTTCTTTAGAAAAAACAATTTTAGCTAAATTCTTTTTTACTACCCTTACCTTAGCATTACCTTTTTTTAATTCTTGGCGTAATTCATTCATCTTAGAAACCTTTAACCCCAAAAAATTAACAAAGTAAATTGCCTTAGCATCTTTAATTTGCTCTAATAACTCTTTGATAATTTGTTGTTTTTTTTCTTTAGAGATCATAAAAAGATAATTAAAAATCTGTGGTTTTCCACAGACAAAATATAAAACGTTAAGTTTATTCCTTACCAGGGCTTATGCTTAATCACTGCCTGATGTCTCTGGAAACTTTATTTAAGTATATATTATTTAATTTCTTTGTCAAGTAAGGGGTAAGGCAATAGCAGGAGGAAGTCAAATCCATTAAATAGAGCCTGGAGTCGGACTTGAACCGACAACCTATGCTTTACGAAAGCATTGCTCTTCCATTGAGCTATCCAGGCTTTATTCATATAAAATACCAAAAATCACAAGAATTGTAAATACGTTTTATTTGTGCTAAAATTCACTAAATTATGAAAATTATAAAGACATATTTAGATTATGCGGCCACTACTCCGGTTGATTCTCGTGTATTAAAAGAGATGCTCCCTTATTTTACAGAAAAATTTGGAAATTCTATTTCTTTGCATAGTTTTGGCCAAGAAACAAAAAAAGCTCTTGAAAAAACCCGTTTAATAGTGGCAAAAACTCTTAATGCAAAAGATAAAAATGAAATAATTTTTACCAGTTCAGCAACAGAGAGTAATAATTTTGCTATTAAGGGAATAGCTTTTGCTAATCAAAATAAAGGCAAACATATAATTATTTCATCAATAGAACATAGTTGTATTCTCAATAGTGCTCAATGGTTAGAAAAAAAAGGATTTAAGGTCACAAAGATAAAAGTAGATAAATACGGATTAATAAATCCAAAAGAAATAGAAAAAGCAATAAGAAAAGACACAATTTTAGTATCAATTATTCATACCAATAATGAAATTGGAACAATTGAACCAATTGAAGAAATAGGAAAGATTTGTGAAAAAAAGAAGGTATATTTTCATACTGATGCAGTTCAAAGTTTTGCAAAAATACCTATTGATGTACAAAAAATGAAAGTTGATTTATTAACTGCTTCTTCACATAAACTCTATGGACCAAAAGGCGCAGCTTTATTATATATTAAAAAAGGAACAAAAATTGAACCATTAATTCATGGCGGAGGTCATGAATTTGGATTAAGATCATCAACAGTTAATATTCCAGCAATTGTAGGATTTGGAAAAGCAGTAGAAATTTGTGAAAAAGAAATGAAAAAAGAATCAAAAAGACAAATTAAATTAAGAGATAGATTAATTAATGAAGTTTTAAAAAAAATCCCTGATTCTTATCTGAATGGCCATCCAAAAAAACGATTACCTAATAATGCCAACTTCTCATTTGCTTATGTTGAAGGAGAAGCAATTATGATGGATCTAAATTCGTATGGTATTGCTGGTTCAACTGGTTCTGCTTGTTCTTCTGAAAAATTAGAGGCTAGTCATGTCCTTTTAGCATGCGGATTGCACCCAGAACAAGCTCATGGTTCTTTAAGGTTAACTATGGGAAGATGGACTAAAGAAAAAGATATTGATTATCTACTTAAAACATTGCCAAAAACTATAGAAAAATTAAGAAAATTATCTCCATATGTACAATAAAAAAGTTCTACAACATTTTAAATCTCCCCATAATTTTGGAAAAATAAAAAATCCTGACGGGATTGGTAAAGTCGGAAATATTATTTGTGGGGATGTAATGTGGGTTTATATAAAAATAGGAAATAATAAAAAGGGAGAAGAAATAATCAAAGATATCAAATTTGAAACCTATGGATGCGTAGCCGCTTTAGCAAGTAGTAGCATAGTCACTGATTTAGCAAAAGGAAAAACTATAAAACAATCCCTGAAGATAAATCAAGAAGAAATGATAAAATCCTTGGGTGGTTTACCTCCAATAAAAACCCACTGTTCTATTTTAGCTATTGATGCTTTATTAGAGTCAATTTATAATTATTTAATAAAAAACAAAAGGATAATTTCTGAAGAATTAAAAAAACACCATGAAAGAATAGAAAGAGAAGAAAAGATAATTGAAGAAAAATATAAAGAATGGACTCAGGTTGAAGAAAAAATCCATGATTCTAAGGAATAAGCAAAATAAGAAAATAGTTGTGGGAATGTCTGGTGGAATTGATTCTTCCATGGCTTTAATATTGCTTAAAAAACAAGGATGGCATCCAATTGGTGTTTCCTTAAAATTACCTATCTGGCAAAACAAATTAAATCCCTTAAAAGAAAACCCTTCTTGTACTGAAGGATCTTTAAAAATAGCTAAAAAAGTTTGTAGAAAATTAAACGTCCCCTACTATACTATAGATGTAAAAAGAGATTTTCAAAAAGAAGTTGTTAGCTATTTCATTTCCGAATGGAAGAATTTAAGGACTCCAAATCCCTGTATTGTTTGTAATCCTAATTTTAAATTCAAACAATTATTACAATGGGCAAAAAAACATAATATTCAACATATTGCCACTGGCCATTATGCACGATTACGCTTAAACAATAAAACAAAACAATTTGAGCTTTTAAAAGCCAAAGATAAAAACAAAGATCAATCTTATGATTTATGTTTATTACCCCAAAAATATCTTTCTCACATCATCTTCCCATTAGGTAATTATACGAAAGAAAAAATTCATGAAACAGCTCTCAAAGAAGGTTTTAAGCTATTAATTAAGAAGAAAGAAAGCCAAGATTTTTGTTATATCGCAGGACAATCACTTTGTCCCTTTCTTAAAGAAAAAATTGGAGAAAAACAAGGCCCAATTCTTAATTTAAAAGGAAATATTTTATCTAAGCATCAAGGACTACATTTTTTTACTTTAGGCCAACGAAAAGGAATAAAATTATCCAATGGCCCATATTTTGTAGCAGGATGGGATAAAAAAAGAAACAGCCTTTTTGTTACTAAGAATAAAAAAACTCTTTATAAAAAAGGGTTCTTTATTTTTCCATATCACCTTATCTCTGAAAAAAGATTATCAAAACCTATTAATGTACAGATCAAAACTCGATATCAACAAAAATTATCTCGAGCTCGCTTAATTCCAGAAAAAAGAAAATTAAAAATAGTTTTAAAAAAGAAAATTTTTGCTCCTTGCCCTGGCCAATTTGCAGTATTTTATCAAAAAGATAAATGCTTAGGCGGTGGAAAGATTATTTGAGCGGGATACGAGAATCGAACTCGTGCCTCAACCTTGGGAAGGTTACATACTACCATTATACGAATCCCGCAATCTTTTTATTTTTTAAATTTTCCTATCAGGTTATACCAAATCTGAACAATCTTAGAAAAAAAAGAATCAGAAGATTTTTCAGATAAAGAATTAGAAGAAGTGCTAATTTGAATTCCAGGATCAGAAGAATCTTTAGGAGGTAAAACCATTATAACGTCCTCCCCTTCTTTTTTTAATCCTAGCATTAAACGCGCTGTTTGCTCAAACGCTTCTTCTCCTTTTCCCTCTTCCAAAAGTTGTTCAAGTTTTTCTTTTTCTTTTGTTAGGCTACTTTTTGTTTGTTCCAAATCTTTTGATTCACTAATTAATAATCGATACATTTGCAAATCCCCCTTTATTCTTAAAGAAAAAAAGAAAACAAGAGCTAAGCAAACTGTAATTAATAAGAATTTTTTCATATTTTAGCTTGATTTAGAAAAGATTTTAAGAAAAATTTCTGGAGGAATTTGAAGATTGGCTTGATCTAATAATCTTTTCTTTCCTTTTTGTTGCCTTTTCAAAACCTTCATCTTCCTTGTTATATCACCTCCATAAAGACCAGCCGTAACATCTTTTTTTAATGCTGATAAAGTTTCTCTGGCAATAATTCTTCCAAATGCTTTTACTTGAATAGAAACAGGATAATTTTGATGAGGTAAGATTTCCTTAAGCTTTAAAGCTAATTTTCTAGCTTCTCTTTCAGCTTTTTTTTCAAAAATTATTCTGGACAGACCTTCAAATGTTTTACCTGCCAAAACTACCTCCAACTTTTCTAGTTGCGTTTCTTTATATCCGAATATTTCATAATTTAAAGAAGCATAGCCAGAAGAAATAGATTTTAAATTATCATAAAAATCTTTAATGACTTCTTCCAAAGGAATCTGACAAGTAATAATCAATCTATCGGAAAGGCTAAGCGTATTAACATCTTCACCCCGTGAAGTATTTATAAGTTTTAAAATTACTGATAAATATTCTGTAGGCGTAATAATTTCCATTTTTACCCAAGGTTCTTCACAAGAAAGAATTTGATCTGAACGCGGCCATTCACTAGGATTAGTAATAATCTTAGCTGTTTTATTGTCTTTTAATAAAACTTTATATGGTACAGTTGGATGGGTAACAATCAAATTCAGCCCATATTCACCTTTTAAACGTTCTTGGGTAATTTTTAAATGTAACATTCCTAAAAATCCTAAACGATATCCTCTTCCTAGCACTTCTGAATTTTCAGGAGTGAAATAAAGAGCAGAATCATTTAATTTTAATTGGGATAAAGAATAACGAAAATTTTCAAAATCCTGTTCACCTTTTTTCTTAATAAGTGAGACAGGTCCACCCTTAGCTAAATAAAAACCAGCATATACCATGGGTTTCGGATCTTCATATCCAGGCAAAACCTCAATTGGTAGCTTCTTAGCTATCGTGTCTCCTACTCTTACTGATCCTGGATCTTTTAAACCAGTGGCTATCCATCCTATTTCTCCAGATTTTAAATTTTCCTTTGATTTCAATTCTGGACTGAAGTAACCTAAATCTAAAACATCACTCTTTGCTTTACTAGCGGTAAAAGCAATTTTTTCTCCTTTTTTAATTTCCCCTTCTACAACACGAATATAAGCTATTACTCCTTTATAATCATCATAATGAGAATCAAAGATTAAAGCACGAAAGGGTAATTCTTTATCAATAATTGGATGAGAAACTTCTGAAATAACTTTTTTTAGTAATAAATCCACATTCTTACCAGTTTTGCCTGAAACAAGGACAATATCATCAATTGTCGTGTCTAATAAATCAGCTAATTCTTTTTTCTTATTTTCTAAATCATAAATATCTAAATCAATTTTATTGATAGCACCGATAATTTTCAAGTTTTGCTTTTTAGCTAATTGAAGATTAGAAAGTGTTTGCGCTTGAATCCCCTGAACACCATCAACTAATAATATAGCCCCTTCTACGGCAGCTAAAGCGCGAGAAACCTCATAAGTAAAATCTACATGGCCCGGAGTATCAATAAGATTTAAAATAAAACCATCATAATTCATCTGAACAGGATGCATCTTAATAGTAATCCCATGTTCTTTTTCTAAATTCATTCCATCCAAATATTGCGGTGTTAATTTGTTCTGAGAAACAGTGTTTGTTAATTCTAAAAACCTATCAGCTAAAGTAGATTTACCATGATCTATGTGTGCAATTATGACAAAATTTCTAATATTTTTACTTTTTTGGTCCATGTATTTTTTGAATAATAATGCTTTTCAATTCGTTAATTTCTTTAATTTTAAACCAATTACAAAGAATTACAAATACAACAAAAGAAACTATAAAAGCAACAAGGGCACATAACGCTAGATTGATTACTTTATCTATAGGAAAAATCCCTTTTAATAAAATTAAAGATAAATAAGCTACTGATCCGCTTAATAAAGAAGCAGCCGTTATTTTTCCTAAGGAATGATAAAACTTTTTTAATAAAGAAATAGGAACATCTGTTTTCAATAAAAAGAAAAGAATAAGAAAATAAAAAAGATAAGTAGTAGCCACTGCAACAGCTAAACCAATAACTCCAAAAGATAATCCTAGCTTATAACACAAAAAGAAACCTGCGGAATAAGAAATTACACTGGCAATAAATGGCCTCATAGCATCGCCTTTTGCAAAAAATACTCTTAAGAGAAAAGCGTTTACCCCTTGAAAAATCATTCCAAAAGAAAGGATAGAAAAAACCTGTATCGTATTTACTGTAGAGGTCCAATCAAATTTTCCATAACCTAATAAAAATCTAATAATTGGTTCACGAAAAACAAAAAACCAAACAGCTATTGGAATGAGAAAAAAGAATATTTGTAAAAGGGTATTGATAGAAGTTTTGATAAAATCCTCATATTTTTTCTCAGCATTTAATTTTGACAGACTAGGAAAAGCGGCAATAGCAAAAGACAAAGCAAAAACAGTTTGAGGTAAATTCTGAATATCATTAGCAAAATTAAACACTGTAATACTTCCCTCCTTTAACATTGTAGCAATAGAAATAATACCTAACAGAAAAACCTGATAGGCAATAATTCCTAATGAACGAGGCACCATCATTAAAGCTACTTTTTTTAGACCACTATTCAATTCTCTGAAAATAGAAATATTAAAAGTAAATTTATAACCTGTCCCAATGAGAGCTGGAATTTGAACTAAAATATGAAGAATAGCTCCTAAAACCACTCCCCAAGCTAATCCTTTTAAACCCATTGATGGAACAAAGAAAAGGATACCGATTATTATTCCTAAATTATACATTACAGGCGCTAATGCACTAGCTAAAAACAATTTAAATATTTTTAAGACACTGGCAACAACAGATGAAATCCCCATTAAAATAGGCTGAATCATCATAATTCTTGTCAAAATAACAGCCATTTCTAATTGCTCAGAGCTAAAACCTACTAAAAGACGAGATAAAATAGGTTCTGTAAATATGGCCACTAATAAAGCCAATAACCCAACGAAAGAACCGATAATTAGAATAATGGCATTAGAAAATTGCCATGCTTCTTTCTTGTCTTTTGCCCAATACTGACTAAAAATAGGAATAAAGGCAGCTGAAATAGCTCCCATGATAAAAATATTATAGATTAAATCAGGTAAACGAAAAGAAGCATAGTAAATATCTAAATTTCCAGAAGCACCAAAACTACTCGCCAAAAGCGCATTTCTTAAAATACCTAAAAACCCACCAAATATTGCCAAGCTACTTGTCAACATTGCAGCACCAAAGATCGTTTCAGATTTATGATTCAATATTTTTTTAAAATCAACCATCGTAAATTTAATTAATATTCTCTCTTAAAATTAAGCATCATATCGCTTTCTAATGAAATTAATTCATTAAAAGGAAAAAGCGTAGGAATTATTTTCACATCATCAGGCATTACAAGTTGATAAGAAAATTTTACATCCTGCCCACTCTGTTTCTGGACTTTTAATCCCCAAGATGAAAAATCAGTCCAATCATTAGACAATTTATAAACTAACTTAAAAGGTTTGGCTGATAGTTTTGTCCATGTAGCAACTACTGTCTTTCCTCCTTCTTCATAAATTTCAATTCCAATATTCTCATTTCTTATTTTTGTTTTTGCTATTAAAGATAAATCCTCATCTTCTTTATATCCTAATTTTTTATAATATGATAAAGTGTTTTCATTTTTTTTCAAGTAACAATTTTCTGCTCCTTTTATTGTTACCCCTTTAGGAAGATAAATTTTTAGATAAGTTTCCTGTAATCTGTCTGTAGAATTACAAGGAGGAGCGTTGATTGTTAGGGTGTTTATTATTTGGCCATCAGAAATAAATTCTGTTTTTAATTTTATTTCTTTGTTTCTTCCATCTTCAGAAAAATTCTGATTAAAAAGATTAAAAACAACTCCCAGGTAATTATCTTGGCTTTCTTCTATTCTTCCCGTCCAATTTAAAAAATCAAAAAAATACTCTAACTTATCATCGATAACATAAAGTTGAATTTCCTTTTTTATAAAAGCATCTGTTAAAACATCAGGAATTTTAGAAAGAATCTCTGGAGAAATTTTCCTTAATTTTGTTTGTAATGTTTCTAAAAACACTGAAAAAAGCTCTTGTTCTTCTCGCATAGGAGCAGGTTTAGCCCCTTCTTGAATTTGGTTTTTAAAAAAAGAATAACAATTATTATGATCAATAATTAAGTCATAATTATTAATTGTTACTGGACCAATAATCTCCAATACATCACTTATTATAGGAAAATTAACGACAATTACTCCATCCAGCAGAGGCTTCTTTTCAGTACTTGAATAAAAGCTTAACATCTTTTGAGCGCTTGAAGGATAATCAAAAAACCAATTACTATCATGAAAAGACCATTTATCGCTAATGGATTGTAAGGGATCAGGAGGAATAATTTTTTCTAAAAAAATCTCTTCTAAAGCGAAAATATTATTTCCTGAAAATTCTATTTTCCCTTTATCAAAAGTTAAGATTGCATAAGCTCCTATAAAACCCCCTGTTGGTCTTGGTATTGCTGATTCTTGAAATAAAACAAGATAATTCTTTGGTTTATTTTTTCCAAAAAATAAAAGCCAATTTTGTAAATAATTCTTCTTATCCTTTATATAATCTATATTATACTTATCCAAATAATTTAGACTTTTATTAATATCTTCTAAATAAGATAATGAATTCTTGTCTTGTTGCAACATTAAACTAAGCAAATATCCATTATTTATCTCTT
>Ga0265594_1000953_pt1 | contig 23255 bp, 20 predicted proteins | sample saktaG_11_FD_190147 | JGI IMG/M metagenome (GOLD analysis project Ga0265594, IMG submission 190147) | Saline water microbial communities from Sakinaw Lake, British Columbia, Canada - sak_2011_5_24_80m | ecosystem: Environmental > Aquatic > Non-marine Saline and Alkaline > Saline ... | reverse complement strand
TAGCTTTTAAATTTCATTTTTAAAGGTTTTCTTTTTTAATATTTATTTTTTTACTAATTTAGATTATCTTTTAGAGAGAACTTCTTTCTCGTATTTAAGTACTTCTTTTATCCACTCTTTATCTGTTAAAACTCCCATTGACAAGCAGTAGTAATCCCAAACTGCTCCAACTGGCATAAGCTTCAAATTCTCCATGAAACCAAGTCTTGCAAACAAATCCCCATTTTCTTCATAGGTTTTTATAATGTTTATAGGTTCTAAGAGTGCAAAAAGAAGTGCTTTTAAAATTGTCCTCTCCCCAATAACCCACGCACCAATTCTATTTATGCTTCCATCGAAAAAGTCACTTGCAAAATATACCTTGTCTAGAGCATCGGCCCTGATAATTTCCTGCATGATTGCAGCGACCTCATTGCTTAATATAGGAACGTGATCACTATCCCATCTAACTCCCCTGCTAAGATGCAATAGAATACCCCTAACAAATGGAATAACTGCTGAGATCTTATCAGATACTAATTCTAGTTGATGATAATGTCCAGTATCAAAGGTAATAAGCTTGTTGTATTTAATTGCGTAACTTAGGTAAAATTCATGTGATCCAACAACATAACTTTCAGAGCCAATGCCAAACAATTTACTTTCAAGGGCATCTATAGTATTTTCTTCTGGATATGGAACTGAAAATACCTCATCTAAAGAATTTTTCAAAATATCTCTATGAGCTAATCTACTTACAGTCAAGTCTTTGCTGCCATCAGGTATCCAAATGTTGTTAATACAGATTTTTTTAAGCTCTTTACCTATATAATTTGAAATCTCTCTACATTTTTTTACATGTTCAATCCAAAAATTTCTTATTTTCTTATTTTTACTTGCTAGTGTATATCCGCTTTCAGCTAGGGGATGAGAAAATAAAGTGGGATTAAAATCTAAGCCAATATTCATTATTTTTGCCCATTTTACCCATCCTTTAAAGTGTTCCGGTAATATTTTATTTCTATCAATGAGTCTTCCTTTAAAATCCCCATACATTGCATGGATATTTAATTTCTTTTTACCAGGTATTAATGAAAATGCTTTTTCAATGTCTTTTTTAAGCTCAGCGATATTTCTTGCTTTACCTGTTTTGTTTCCAGTTGACAATATCCCGCCACCAGAAAGAACAGCATCTGGTTTTTCAAAACCGCCACAATCATCTCCCTGCCAGCAATGAACTGAAATTGGAATGTCTTTCAATTTATCTAATACAATATCGGTGTTAATGCCAAATTCTTTATAGGATTTTTTTGCTAGTTCGTAAGCTTTTTTAATATTATCATTCACGGTTATATCCTTCCTAATAATCTATGCTTTCAATTTCTTTAATTAAAGGGCGTAAATTTTTATTTATAGAATTTTCACTATCTTCTAATTTGCTTCTAAACAAAAACCAATTTTCCTTATGTGTAACACTGCCGTCTGGAGGTATACCCTCTAAGCCTCCAAGAGTTTCAATTTCTAGGATATCTGAATCTGTATAAACTTCCATATTGCATCCAAAGTCTGCATATTCTGCATTAGAGTCATATTTAGATCTTTTTACGAATAGATTTCCATTTAGATAATAAGCAATCCATCCAAGTGTATTCATTACACCAATCTTTTGCCTTGTTTTTATTTTTGGATCTTGTTTTAACTGAATATATTTTCTTCCCCAGGTCCACCTAGGGTCACTCATATCTGTATATGCCCACAATACTACAGAACGAACAGGAAGAATATATTCCTCCCAGGTTCTATAAGGTTCCTGGGGAATAATTGCATGACCACCTATTTCCATTACTGTGATTGCCCATGGAGCAAGTTTAATATTCCATAGATTTCTGTTGATTATTCTGTGAGTGATTTCAACCATGCAGTTAGTCGGATCTAATGTTATTTCAATTACCTTTTGAACTTTTGTTGTTCCCTCAACATCCTGCGAAAGTTTTAATATTTTGCCATCCCAATTATATTTTAATAGTGAGTTATCAGGAAAATAACTTCGCAGCTTTCCTTCAGGTGCATGCCATAACCTATGACCACCATATATGCGCCAAGCATTCCCCCCTGTTTTACCCAGCTGTTCCGAGAACTCTTTAAACAAATTTTGTTCACCTACAAAGCCAAAACGAATAATTCTTGGCCCCACATCTGTTGTTATTACCAGTTCTATTTTTTCATTTGAAAGATATATGCAGTTTTCCCAACCGCCATATTTATATTTTTCTATAAATTTTATTGGTATCACCTCTTTATTAAGTTAAAGTTATTTAATTAAAATTTGACAGATATTTTCTTACTTTGAACATTTGACTAGTAACATTTATATTTCTACATCTTGCTATTGTATTCATTATACACCCGTGTTCCCAATCTCTACTATACAGAAAGTTGAAAGCTTGTGTCAATTAATTTTGTGTTTTTGTCATGGCGTACTCCTTTCTTGTTTTTAAATAGTTGTAATGAATTCTGAAAAAATAGCCACATGGAAAGAAACGCTTAAAATTTTTAGGGATACTAAACTGCAGAGTATTATAATATTCAATATTAAAATATTATTTAAACATCTTGTATATCATAAAAATTATATGTATAATATGATGCAGGTGATTATTATGAGAACAACAATTAATATACCAGATGATGTGGTTAGAGAAGCAGAAACCTTATACAATACAACAACCAGGTCTAAGGCAATTGAAAATGCATTAAAAGACGCTATAAGATTTAAAAAACTCCAATTATTTATGCAGCTAAAATCAAAAATTCACTTTGATGAAGAAGCCATAAGAAATTTAAGGGAAAAAGAAATTGATGAAACATAAAATAATAGTTGATACTTCAATTTGGATAGAATATTTTAAAAATACTTTAAGCAATTCTAAATTTATTGAAAAAGGTTTAAATGAAGAATTTGTATATATTACTGGTCCAATTATTTCTGAACTCCTCCAAGGAGTTAGAACACAGAAGGAATATATAATGCTTTCCCAAAGTATAGGTGCAGTCCCATTCCTTAACTGCCATTATAATGACTGGATAACTGCTGGTAATATTTCCTTTAATTTAAGGAAAAAAGGCATAATAATACCATTATCCGATATAATAATTGCATCAGTAGCTATTAGAAATGACGCAAAAATATACACACTTGATAAGCATTTTAAACAAATACCAGCTATAGATTTGTATTATTAATACATTACACACAGAGGGTTTATATTAATTCATTTTTGTAAAGAGGAGAAATACTAATCCAATATTAAATCCCACATGTTCAAGCCCTTAATCCTATATATAAAGCTCTGCTCAACATCTGGTCTCTCGTCCCCGTCCCATTTATACTTAAATCCATCGTAGTAGTAACTTCCCCAGTCCATTGTGGTATTTTCATAGAGGTATCCAGGACCCTTCTCGGTAGCTATATCCATATAGTAATTATTTGATAGAAATTCATCTTCCATTGTTATGTCTACAGGTATCCAGCCATATCCTGGAAACTTAACTTCAACCCACGCATGTCCAACATCTATTTCATTTTCACCAAAAGACAGAATGGTATATATAGGAATTCCAGCTGCAAGTCTTGCAGGGATACCAACAGATCTTAGCAGTGCAGTATACAGTATTGCATAATCAGCACATACTCCTTTTCCCACCTCAAGTATTTCTGATGCATACATAAACTCGTAATCCCCTTCTTCAGCTCTTGGATAATCATAATGAAGCTCGCCTGTAACAAAATCATAAAGCTTTTTAGCTGCTGCCACAGGATTAGTTTCACTTCCGATTACATCCCTTGCAGTTTCATATATTGCAGGACTGTCTGAATCTACAAACAAATCATCTTTTGTATATGTCTTTAGATCCTCGTCGTCAGCATCGTATTCCAGATCCTCATTGCTTGTAATAATAAAACTAAATTCATACATTGTTACATCGCTTTCAATAGTAGCAATTAATTCTTCCCCCACTCCAAGCTCACCGTCAAATTCAAAATGGGTAAGTAAGTTCCAGTTATCATCATAATACTCATCTGTATCTTTAAGGCTTGGAGTACTGCTATTTATTATCTGGTAAGGAAAGTAGGTTTGAGGCGTTCTCATAAAACACTCAATATCAGTAAGTTTTACAGGCCCATTATTTACAAGCTTGTATTCAACCTCAACAGTAAAGCTGTGCTCTGCTGTAGGAGTTGTGCATAATTCTTTTTCTATAATTTTTACAGTTTCAGTTACCTCATCACTTTCAACATCATCTGAAACAACCAAGGTGACTTCATATTCTCCAGGTTCTTCAAACATACAGGAAGTAGATTCACCATCTGAGTAGTAGCTGCCCTCTACTTCCCAGCTGTACTCCAGCTCATCCCTGTCAGGATCAAATGAGGCAGCTGCTGAAAAATATACAGGGTTTTTTGTCTCATAATAATCTCCGCCGGCTTCATCTCCAAACACATCAATATATGCTTTAGGCGGGTAATTTACATTCTCATCAGTATCTATAAAAAACCCTTCCTTTTTTGCTGATTCATCAGATAGTCTCACGATTAGCATACCGTTAAAACCGTCAGCCATATATCCGTAATTTCCACATATAGTTATATCATAAGAATCACCTATGGTATTTAGACTGTCCACAATGAAAGGACTGGCACTATCTTCTACATCAACTGCATAAAGCCCTCCATCTAGATCAGAAACATAGATAAAACTATCTATTGCATCAATTTCCCATGCTCCCCCAGGAATTACTACTTTTCCTAAAACTACAGGATTTAAGCTATCGTTTACATCTATAATCTGAAGGCTGCTGTTTTCGTATTTCTCGGTATCAGGATTAAAGACATTGCTCGATACATACACAAAGCCATCCATAGCATACATTCCCCAGGAATTGCAAGGTACTGAAGTCAAGCCAACTATTACAGGAGCTTTCTTATCCTTTATATCAATAACATAAAGTTCACTTTCTTCTAAATATTCATCTTCTTCTACATCATACATATTAGTATTTATGTAGGCAAAATTTCCTTTGACACATACGCTGGCTGGGGCACCTGCTACTTCAATTGAACTAACCATTTTGGGAGCAGCCTTATCTTTTATATCCACTATCTCAAGTGCACTTTCTACCTCGTCTTCTCCCCAGATGTTCGTATTAATATAAGCAAAATCTCCTTCTATGTATAACCCGTATACGGTCTTTTTATTATTCTCACCTGTATTATATTCTCCTATAACTACTGGATTTCTTTCGTCTGATATGTCTACTATATAAAAACCGCACTCAGTATAATAATCCTGCTCTCCTGTTATCCAATCAGCATATGAAATATATGCATAGCTGCCATCAACTATAACTATGTTTGCTGCAGTAATTCCGGAACACTTTCCAATAATCTCTGGATTTTCCTTATCCCTTATATCTATTATATATATAACCCCAAGGTCATTTGTAAGATAAGCATATTCTTTTCCCACATCAACATCTATTGCCTGGCCCGGAACCTTTAATGTACTTACAAGATATGAGGCTGGGGTACCCGTAAACTCTTGGGGAGTGGTAATTACTTTCTCTGGTTCTTCTTCCTCAGTAACAGGCAGTTCCTCATCAGGCAGCACTTCTTCCTCTTCAGAAATATCCTCTGAAATACTACCCTCTATGCCTGAAATTATATTTTTAATAGCTTCAGGTATCAGGCAGCAGGACGTAAAACTAAAAGCAGAGGCAATACTTAAGCTAATGATTACAGCCGTCACCAATAGTAATTCTAATATTTTAAATCCTTTGATTTTCATTTCTTAGGTTATATATTTTATGTACTTTTAGTTATTATATGAATAAAAATTAGTAAACTTGTATTTATAATTTGTGGCCGCAGTATGGGCAGAAGCTAAACTCTTCTTTCATATCTTTTTCACATTCGGGACATACTGGCTTTTTAGGTATTATATTTTTAGCTCCTTCTTCTACTGCAGAAATCCTTTCTTTTCCAACATCGTCCTCAGTTAGCTCAAATTCTTTTTGTAATATTTTTAAAACTGTTACTTCATTCTCAGAGAGTTTACCATCTTTGGTAAAATTACTATATACCTCCAAATAAAGCTCTACAATATCTCCCTTATCAAATTTTTTTAAGGTTTCTATTTCATTATCCCTTAATTCTTTGAATATAAATATATTATCCTCAATAGTATCAAATTTTTTATCCAGCATTTCATCACAATTTTCACAATACGGCGAATCTGTAGAATCAGGTATTAGTTTACCGCATTCTGCACATTTCCTTTTCATTTGAATCTCTTTTTTACCCTCTTTGTTTTCAGCCATTTCACCTCTTTTTCTCAAATTTTTATAATCTTCCCTATCCGCAAACTTTTGTAATTTTTAACCATCAATGCCTCTACGAAAATGCAATATTTAATTCATTTATTTGTCAACTTTGACATATTATCACAAAATTTTTAAAATTTCTTTTTTTAATTGTTTTTAACTATAATAAGCATAACAAAATAAATAATGGGATTAAATAGTAAGACTTACGTAATTTTTGCAAAGATTAATGTTTAAAATGAGTAAAAAAAATAAAATAATTATAATTTCTGTAGTTATTATTACATTAGCCAGTCTTGCGTATTTCCTTTTCTGGTATTTTGGCACCAGAGGTAGTACCGGGGAGTCCGCTGAAATAACTGACCCATATAAAATCCCAAGGGATAATATGGTTAATGATCAAATCATTGCAAGGGGTATTAAAGACAGGGAAGTACTTGATTCTATGAGTGTTGTTCCCAGGCAGGATTTTGTAGATGAAAATTTAAAAGACAGCGCTTATACTGACAGGCCTCTTCCCATAGGTATGGGGCAAACTATTTCACAGCCTTATATTGTAGCACTTATGACTGAGAGTTTAGAGCTTTCAGGTGATGAAAAAGTTTTAGAAATTGGGACTGGCTCAGGGTATCAGGCAGCAGTATTAGCTCATATAGTTAATGAAATTTACACCGTTGAAATAGTTCCTACCCTTTATGAAAATTCAAAAGTACCGTTGGCTGATTATCCAAATGTTATCCAAAGCAACCATGACGGATATTATGGATGGGAAGAGCATGCCCCCTTTGATAGGATAATAGTTACCTGCGCACCTGATCATATTCCACAACCCCTGGTAGAACAGCTTGTTGATGGCGGAATTATGGTAATACCTGTCGGTCCTCCTGGATGGAATCAGGTCCTGTGGAAAGTAATGAAACAGGGTGATGATGTTATTACTGAAAAAATACTTGATGTTATTTTTGTCCCATTAACTCGGGGATTTGAATAAATTTTATATAAAAAAAATTAGTCCTTTAGCTAATTTAGTAAGAGCTAGGTCTTTAAAAATTCAAAATAATTATCCCTATTAATCAGCTGGACTGAACTACCTGGATAAGATTCTATAAATAATTTTGACTTTCTAAAAGATTTCTTTCTCCATTTAAACTCAAACCCAAAAAGTTTATCGCTTCCCTCTTCTAAATAATCAATTTCCTGGCCCTTTTGAGTTCTCCAGAAATAGGTATTTCTTATCCTATTGTGATTTTTATTAAATTTTATTCTTTCGCTAACTAAAAAATTTTCCCAGAGCGCACCTACATCTTGCCTTAAATTAAAAGGATTTAAATTGTTAATAATAGCATTTCTAATTCCTGTATCAACAAAATAAATTTTCCTTAATTTTTTCAGTTCACTTCTTAAATTTTTACTATATGGTTTCAATCTAAATATAATAAATGCTTTCTCAAGTATAGATATATAGCTGGATACTGTTTTCTTATCTATCCCAATTATTCTGGCAATTTCGTTAAAGGAGACCTCATTTCCTATTTGTAACGCTAAAGCCTGTAACAGCTTTTCTAAAACCTCAGGATTCTTAATATTTTGATATTGCAAAACATCATTATACAAATAACTTTTAGTTATTTCCCTTAATAATCCTACAGTATCATCTTTTTGTAAAACTACATCAGGATACATTCCAAATATAGTTAAATTCTCTATAATTCTATTTATTTCTATTTCTGAATAGATTTCCTTAAGCTCCTCCAGAGAAAAAGGAAAAAGATAAAACTCATATTTTCTACCAGTTAATGGTTCAACAATCTCATTAGAAAGGTCAAACGATGATGAACCCGTAGCAATTACCTGAATCTTTGGATAATTATCAACTATTAATTTCAATGTAATACCAATATTTTTTACTCTCTGAGCTTCATCAATCAGCACAAGATTATTACTGCCAATAAAACTTTTTAACTCGGTAGAAGTCTTCTTTGTCAATGCCTCTCTCATATCAGGTTCATCACAATTAATATATATTGATTTATCGAAATAATTCTTCTGTATTTCCTTAATAAGAGTGGTTTTCCCTACCTGTCTTGCACCATAAATAACTACTAGTTTACCTTTAAATAAGCTCTTTTCTATGCTAGCCTGTATCTTTCTTTTAATAATTTTCATCTAAAACTCCTAAATACCTATAAATTAGGGGAATTAATTCCTCTAATTCTATACTATTTTGGGGAACAAGTCAAAAATCACTTAACACTTGACATTATAGACTTATATTTGTTATATTCTTAGTAAAGAAATACCTTTACAGGATGAGTTATTATGTCAAGGCAAACAAAAATTATAAATATGTCCCTTCCTAAAGATCTGTACTCGGACTTGGAAAAAATTTCAACAAACAGAGGGGTTTCCAGAAGTCAAATACTAAAAGAAGCTCTGTATAGGTATATTGATGACCAGAAAAGATGGACACAGATCAGAAGATGGGGAGAAGAAACAGCAAACAAACTAGGAATAAAAGATGAAGACGATATAGAAAGAATAAGAGATGAATATTGGGATGATAAACAGAAAAAGCTAAAAGAATAAAATGTTAAAAGTAGTCTGCGATACAAATATTTTCATATCTGCAATCTTGTTCGGAGGTAAACCAGAATTAATAATCAGGCATTCAAAAAGTAAAAAAAACGAAATTTTAGTCTCTCAAGATATATTAGCTGAATTGTCCGGTATTTTAAAAAGGAAATTTCACTGGAATGACTTGCAGATAATGCATGCTGCTGACAGCATTATAAGAAATACTACATTAATCACTCCCAATAAGACTATTAATATTATAAAAAAGCACGACCCTGACAACCGCATTTTAGAATGTGCAGTTGAAGGTAATGCTAGCTACATTATCTCTGGAGATAAAAATCATCTGCAGCCATTAAATGAATACAGGGGAATAAAAATTATATCTCCTGCAAAATTTTTAAAAGAGTTTGCAAAAATTTAAGGTAGGCAGCAGTCATGCAATCCTAAATTTCCTATATGAAAGGAAAGCTGCAATATAAATAAGGGCAGCAATACTAATAACAATTGAGAAACCAAAATGTATGGCAATAATTACTGACACTACAGATCCCACAACCGAGCAGCATCCATTAACAGCCCAGAGCCACGGAATAATTTCTCCCCTCGCCTCTTTGGCCTTTGATAATCCTGCTGGAAAAGGAATGCCCATAAAGAACCCAAGTGGTATCACAAGAAGAGTTATGTAAATAAACCTCTGCCACAGCACCTTAGAGATTATAAAATTGCAGATATAACTAAAGCTTAAAATAAATACTGCAATATAGGCTACTATTGCTATAACAACCCATTTTAAATTTATCCTGCAGCGGCTGCTTAGAAAAGCGCCTATGCCAGCTGAAAGCATCAAGCTAAAAAACACCAGTGCAAATGAATATGCAGGCTTTCCCAAAATTAATATAAATTTCTGTATAAGAGGAATTTCTATAAAGAAATATCCAAACCCGAGACAGAAGAAATAAATTAAGAACCACCTATCTCTTTTTATACTTATATTTACCCTTTTTATTTTAAGTGGAAGAATTATTAAAAGAATTGAAAGAATAATAGCTATAATAAGGGCTGCAATTAAAATTAGATACCCTCCTCCACTAAAAGGCTGGGTGGATTTTCCAAAAAACCTTACAATATCTGGAACCTGTCCAAACTTGAAAAAATCATAAAAGAATGGCCTGTCATCTGTTGAAGGCTTTATATTAAAATAGTAACTGCTGTAAAACTCTTCCCTGCTGCCGCTGCTGCCTTCAAGCATCTCTTTATAATAATTGTAAAAATATGGCTTTTCTAATTTGTTATAAATATTTACATTATCTTCTTGTGCATGTTCGTAGTAAACTATATCAAAATTTAGCTCACCAACCTTCTGACCAAGACTATCTATCTCCTGGGGTAAAAACTTATCCTTTTTAAATAATGTTGTAAGAGTTGACCAGCTCCTGAACGCAAATATTTTATCCCGGACCTCATCTATACCCTGCCCTTCGCAGCTATCAATCAGCGTTGAAAGCACTTTTAAGTTTTCACTTGGTGGAAACTGAACCCATCTCGTTACTGCTAGTATTCCATCTCCATCTAGTATTTTTATAAGATCAGCAAAAGACTCTGATGTGTATAGGTAATTTTCATTTAAACTATAAGCACCTGAAGAAATCGGGTGGAAGCTGTCTGCTAGACTGAGAATTATAAGGTCAAATCTCTTGTCAGTAATTTTTGCAAAGTTTCTGCTTGAAGTCTCAAAGATAGATACATTTTCCCCGTTGTATATATCCCCATTAAAACTACAAAAATCTTCCTTCATCAAATTAACAAACTGGCTGTTGTTTTCAGTTACATATATATTTTCACTGTTAAAATGCAGCGCTCCTACCACATCCATTCCTCCTCTTGGTTCAATAACAAGAATATTTTCAGGACCAGGTTTTGCAGTAAAGATCACTGAAGCTGGCAGGTAATCTATAAAATCAAGTTCTGTAAAATCTTTCCCGACGGTTGTAATTGCAGATAGATTATCTCCATCTATGGTAATTCCAAGCTGTGATGGCGGGATATCACCATATTTTAAACTAATTCCAGGAGCTGACTTTATGCTCTGGCTGTCAACTACATCAATCTTTGAATAAGAGTTTTCAACTGTACGCAGCACTACCGAATCAGGATATCTAAGTACTGTGGGGAGGCTTTTGTATGGAGACATCCTGACATTTATAACTTCAGGAAAATAAAATAAGACTCCTGCAGTTGATACTATAAAAATTAGGGCAAGCACAATAAAAACCCTAAAATATTTCTTACCTGTAAGAATAAAAGTTGCTGCAATTCCTACTACAGATGAAGTTATAATAATTCCAATCCTGCCAATATAAGGAACAAGAAATAAAAAGAGAAGCGACCCTGCTGCAGAGCCAATTAAATTATAAAAATAGGTAACTCCTGGTTTTTCCTTTATGAAAAAAACATATCCTATAAAGGAACCCCCAAAGAAAAAAGGAGTCACTAAAAAAAGGTAATACGCTGCAAGGTAAAAGATTTGCTTTAGCTCCCATGCAATCTTAAAAGAATCAAAAGGAATAAGGTTTGTAATTATAAAGCTTACAATTATTGATACTGAAAATCCAAATGAGAATATAAGGAGGATTAGCGGCTGATTCTTAAATCTGTTTATGAAAAAATACATAAAGCTTCCACTGATTCCAAATCCAAGCAAAGCAATACTTACAATTAAAAAGGCAAAATGATAGTAATCAGATATGGAAATAATCCTTAAAAGGCAGATCTGATACAGAAAAAGTGAAAAAGATATTAGAAATAATGAGATATTTATTTTATTTGAATACGAAACAGATAGCTTGTATTTTGATGATAGATTATTCATGGAAATAAATTTTATGTCAGTAGCCATCATAAAAAAAGAGTGTGCAGCATTTTGAACCCTTACAAATCCTATCTTTTATTTCAAATCCTATATTGTCTCCAAATTCTTTTGCCCATACTGAATATTCTACGCTGCATACAGCTGAGCCAACTTTCTGTGAAAGATTTTCTCTTCCAGATTTTATCATTGTGTTATGCCACGGGCATTGATCTACAACTATTTTTAAATCCTTTCCCTGATTTATTTTTTTTATCTCGAATTTAAATTTGTCCAGTCTCATCTTTATTTTTATGCACTCAAGTAAAGCATCCATGCCTTGGTCTACTTTTAGTTTTGATTTTAGAAATCTTGCCTGTATTTTTGGAAGGATCTCCCACACTTTCCTGTCAATTTCAAGAGCTTTATTAAAACCATATTCTTCTTCAACTTTTATAAACCAGAGGCCATCTACTTTTGTGTAGCAGTTATAATAATATTGCAATAATTCTTTATTTTTTATTTCTTCCATCTCGTCAAATAATATAATAAATACATACAAAATTATAGACACACTTTGAAGATATTATCTCAGCACCTATGTCGTAAGAAATTTTGCCTAACTCAGAGTAGCAATCTACTGCTTTTTTTATAATTTGTCTAATAAAGATTTGATTCTAACAATATTTTTACTATTTATTTTCCTGGTTTTATTTCTCTATAACTTATCTGTGATAAGGCATCGTCGATTTTTTCTATTCCTCCTATCCCGTAAGCAGCCATAACAGCAGCACCGAATACTGTGCTTTCATGAGCAGCAAGCATCAGTGGCTTTCCAAACATATCTGCTGTTATCTGTGACCAAACTTCGCTTTTTATAAGTGCATTTCCTGACCCTATTAGATAGTCACTTTCATATGATCCTATTAGACTGTAAAAATCAATCAGGTCCTCCACTACCCCTTCCATTACAGCCCTTGCTCTATGAGCTGTACTCCTTACATTTTTATCATTACCATAGAATCCAAAATTCCTGCCGGGGTTCAGTCTTGTGGGACCGGTTGAAAACTTCAACCCATCAGCTCTATTTTTAACATTTCTTGCAAGATTATCTAATTCCTTAAAACTTAATCCTTCCTTATCGCTTAACCATTTATACTTCTCCCCACCTCCCAGACTGGCACCAACATAAGCATATTGGCTGTTAATAAAGCTTCTTGTATCAATACCCGGTATTTTACTGTACTTATCAGTTATTTTTGATATCTGGGCTCCTGTTCCTATGTTTACCAATACCGGTGATTTTGAAGAAATAAGGCCTGAACCTATAAGGCTTATCTGGTTGTCCCCTCCACCAAAGATTATTTTTATTTTGCGATCAATACCTAGATACTCAGAAATATTCTTTGATATGTTACCTGCAATTTCATAAGTATTGTGGACCTCCGGTAAGATATCATGGGGCAGCTCAAGAGTATCTATGACTTGATAGTGCCAGTTATTTTCCCTTGTATTAAATAGACCCGTGCTGCAAGCATTGGTTTGGTCAGTTGAGTAATCGGTTTTTCCAAGTAGTTTTGCCCTGATAAAATCTACCGGAAGAACCGCTTTTTCTATACTTTCAAAAAGCTCTTTGTCGTTTACCCTTATGTAAAAAAGTGTAGCTCCCAAAAAACCACTGGCGATTCTGTCCACTCCCAGATCATCAATGTTTATATTTTGTAATTTTTCATTTATTAGGTCAGCAGTAGTCTGACCCGAATAATTTTTTAATGGCCTGTTACATGAATCATCCTGCCAGTTGATTATTGGACCAATTACTTTATTCTGTTTATCATATAGAACTGTTCCATGCATCTGCCCGGTCAGCCCGATAGCCTTAATATTACCTTTGTTGGAAAATCCTTTTAATGATTCACCCAAAACTTCAATAGTAGCCTTCCATAGCATATCAGAATCCTGTTTTGAAGAGTTATTGTATGATATGGATGCATAATTTATTAATTTGAATGTCTTTAGATCCAGTATAGCAACTTTTACTCCAGAGGTACCAAGATCAATTCCTATGGTATAAGACTTTAAATTCTTCATTTAGCCTATTTGTTATTTCAATATATTTCTTAAATGGTTAGTCCACTTTGTTTAGTGTCTGAATCACAGTATAAATGTATAATATTGTTAGTTTTGAACAACTTTCTTTAATAAAAAATCAATTATTAAAAAAATCATTTTATTACCGTTAAAGCTTACCTAAAAGCTTAATGCTCAGTACTGTTGCCCTAATAGTATGGTAATTTGTTTTCCAGGAGTTGCCCATGTGGTGCCAAATTGCTTCCCCCTCTCGTGTAAGAAGAGGCCACCACTCGCCAATTGAATGATTTATTACTTTGTTAAATATGAAATCGCTGACATTTTTATATGTGTCCCAATATTTTTTAATACCAAAAAGCTTGCACGCATAAAGTGTGCCTACCATAGCTTCCGCTTGCTGCCAGAATTCTTTCTGCATGTCGGTTACATGACCATTATGCAAGCCTTCCGTATAAATTCCGCCATATTTATAGTCAATACCAAACTTTAATGTATGATTTAGAATTTTCCTTATCAGAGGCAAATATTTATCCGTATTGATTTCCAGTTCTTCCAAAGCATTAATAAGCAGCCACGTAAACTCTATATTATGCCCGTAAGATGTTATATCTTTGGGATTGCTTTTTAGCCCGTTATCTTCAAATCTGTCCAAACCCCATACAACATCTAATTTTGCATGTGGGGCCACCTTCCAGTCAAATGTGAACTGGGGTATCCCTGTACCATAACCAGGGTGGAGTATCCTGTACCTTATGATATCAATTATTTCCAATAGTTTATGCCTGTAAAAATAATCCTTTTTACACTTAAACATATTTGTAAATGATTCCATTAGATGCATGTGAACATCAAAAGTTTTCCTGTCATTTCCGACAAGGTCCGGGTTTGCCAGATCCCAATTTCTTTCCATCATTTCAAAATACCCGCCATTAAAAGAGTCAGTGCAGTATTTTATAACCAGATTGAATGTTTTCTCTGCATAGTCCAGACTTCTCTTATCTCCTGTCGCCAGAAAATGCTCACATAATGAATAAATTGCAAAACTTTGTCCGTATAATATTTTTTTATCATTCAGTACTTTTCCCTGCCTGTCCACCATCCAGTAAAATCCGCCGTTGGCTTTATCCCACAGTTTTTCTATTAAGAAATCTACCCCTCTATCGGCAAGGTTATCACATTTGTTGTTGCCATAGCCATGCCTGCAGGCTAATGAAAAAGCATAAATTACCCGGGTTTGTGAAATCAGGGATTTTTCGTTGACCTGGGTATCTCTACCATGCTTGTCAAAATGTGTTATAAAACCACCGTTTTTATTATCCAGACACCTCTCCAGCCAGAAAGGTAAAAGTTCTTCTTTCAAATATTTTTCAAATTTTAATTTTGATTTTAAAATTTCACCTCTTATCAAAAGGACACCTCCTAAAACAGCCTTTTTAAAATAACAGGTTTAGTAATTTTTCAAACTGTGAAAAATCAGGTATTATAAGATGCGCCCCTGATTTTACAAGCCTCTCCCTTTTCCCAATATTGAGGCCGTATCTCCTTATTTCATCACTTGCTACTCCTATGGCTATCCCTCCATCCTTCCTGCATTCATACATCTCTACCGGCCCATCCCCAAATACTGCAAGTTCCTGGTTTCCCAAATGGTTCTCCTTTATGATTTTTCCGATAACCATTTTTTTTGAATATTTCCATATATCATCCAGCGCACCATAAATGCCGCTATTAAAAAAATGTGCATAACCCAGTATTTCTGCTTCATTTTCTACGTCTTTTTTATCTGTGCCACTGGCTAGATATAAATATAAACCCAAATCTTTTAACTTTTTTAAAAAAGCCGAAGCACCCTTTATTATGAAATCACCAACGTTTAGCTCACCCGATTTAATTTTTCCAATCCGCTTATTTACCATTTTCATTAATTTGTCATTATATATCCTCTTATAGCCGAACTTGTCCAATATCTTATTTTCAGGTACCAGCTTAAATTCTTTCACAAGTTTCACAAGCTCTTCCATTTGCAATATTGTCTGGACACCTGTAGATTTTCTGATATAATTTTTTACCATTCTCTTAATCCTTTTTAGGAACACTAAATCAATATCATTATATTTATCTCCACAAATTGATTTAACCATTGTATCTTCCATTATCTTTTCCCATCCCTGCCTTAAAACGCTTATGGTCCCGTCATTGTCAAAAATCACATGCCTTATTTTCCCCTTTTTAATTTTTCCCAAACCGGTGCAATTTTCAAATTCAGTCCCCTTTATATATTCTGCTTTCCTATTATCTTCTGCAAGTTCCGGCAGGTAAATATATCTTATTCCTTCAGAGGCTTCAACAATCTCATTGATAGTAGCTGTACCCGTCCTGAATATTTTTTTAACTGTTACTAAAGCAGCTATATTTGCAAATTCGGCTGATTCCACCGGCTTTAATTTAGAGGCAAGGCATAAAGCAATAGCGCTTACTACTGTATCTCCTGCGCCCACAGGGTCAGTTTCTTTTAGAGTTTGAATACCCGGTATAATCGAAAAACCATTTTCATCTGCAACTGCCAGGCCTCTTTCACCCCTGGTTACGAATACCGGTTTTTTAGATTCTTTAAAAAGTTCAGTGGATTTTTCTTTAATAACGGATAAATCTATTTTCCCGCTGCTGCCTAATTCTATTTTTGCCAGTTTGGCAATTTCTGCCTCATTAAGTTTCCTGCAAGTATTTTTAACCAAATGGCTGTAAAACCTGGTATCAGATAATACTATCTTATCGCTATGCTTTTTTATTAAGCTATTGATTCTTCCTAAAAAACTAGTATTTTCCATACTGCTGGGTATCTGCTGGTTAAAAATTAAAATGTCATTATCTTTAAGTGCCACGTCTATATAAGTAAGGATTTTTTCTTCAGTATCTTTACTTATTCTATTTAGAAAACCAAAATCTATCCTATTCTGTTCTTTTCCGCTAATATACCTTTTCCCGAATGTAACCGTATCATAATTATCATCCTGTATTACCATATACTCCGAATTAATGCCGAGCTCTTTAAATTGCCTTAGGATTTCCCTACCAAATATGTCATTGCCTAATACCCCAATAGGTAAAATAGCTTTAGATCCTAAAGCTGCAAGGTTTGCTACCACATTCGAGGCACCTCCTAGATTGTAATAATGGTGTCTTACCGCCTGACCGACCAGCCCCGTTTCTACAGAAACTTCGGAATATCCGGGATCCATAATCCAGTATGAATCAAGGCAATAGTCCCCGTATATGGCAACTCTTACATTTTTAAATCTTTCCCCTATTTCCTTTATTCTTTCTTTATTCATTTCTTTATTTAAAAATGGTCTTCGACCAACTTACAAATTAAATGGTATGCTAACTGATGTATTTCCTGTGCCACGCTCGTAACCCTGGTACCCGAGGAAAAACAAATATCTGATATCCTCTCCAGTTCGCTTCCATTGGTCCCTGTAAAAGCTATTACCTTTGCCTTTTTTCTTTTGGCAGCTTTTGCAGCTTTTAATATATTGGGTGATGACCCGCTGGTGGAAAAGACCCAGAGTATGTCCTTCTCTTTAACAAGTGCTTCTACCTGTCTCGAGAAAATACTGTTAAAACCAAAATCATTCCCGATACAAGTCAATACAGAGGTGTCTGTAGATAATGAAACCGCTGGAAGAGCGATGCGGTTTTTGGTAAATCTTCCTATAAGTTCTCCTGCAACATGCTGGGCATCGGCAGCTGACCCACCATTCCCACAAAGATAAAGGTTGCCATTATTCTTTATGACACAGACAATAGCTTCAGATATCTTAAAAACTATATCAAAGCTTCTACTTTCAAAATCATTAACCAATTTTTTATGCAATTTTAAATATTTTTTTATCTCTTCTTGCATTTTTTCTATTGTCATTTTAGATTTTTAAGAATCTCCTTATATAGTAAAGGTACCGTACTCCTCTGGTCTCCTTTTATATATACGCCCTTTCCCCCTAAAGATTTTGGAATCCTGTATACCAGACTTTTCTGGTCCCTGAAATAATAGTGCTGGGAGCACTGGTCAGATACATCTTTTGAATAATCATCTCTTATATCAAAATCCGCGATTAAGAAATCCTGTGGTTTTTCCCCAGCGTTAATGGCCATTGATACTGCTTTTAATATCACTTCAGGGCCAGTTACCGCACTCCCGATATTAATAATAATTCCGCCCTGTGTAAATTTTGTTATTTCATTTACCAGTATAAGGAAATCCCTGCCAGAGCATCCCCCCTTGCATCTGCCGTCAAAAGTATAATGCTGGTCAATAACATCAACCCCAATTCCTACGTGTACTGTATAGGGAATATTTATTTGATAACAGTTAGCTGCCAGGCTGATGTCGGGGTGTTCAAAAACAATATTTCTATTATTATCCGGCAGTTCATTCATTACCATTTTTAAGAAAGCTTTATTCGATATAAATTTTCCTATGGTCTCGCCGAGCCCTAACTTATTTCTGTCGCCAATTTCTATTGCCTTATTTATATAATTAAATTCATAAGCCATACCAAACTTACCTTTTCCTAGTTCACTTTCAACATCTTCGCTTGTCCTTCCTGTAAGAGCTAATTCAAAATCATGGATCAGAGTTGCCCCATTTCCGCCAATTAATGTAACTAATCCTCTTTTGGCCAGATCGATAAGAACAGGTCCCAGACAGTTTTTTATAAGGTGTGCCCCTGTAAAAATAAGGACAGGCTTGCCATTTTTCCTAAATTCAATAAGTTTTTCCCCTAAATTCCTTATCTTGGCGGCCACACCCGGATATACGTTAAAATTACGCTGCCTGTATTTAGAAATATCCTTAAAATCCTCTATTTTAACTTTGCTGACTCTTTTACTCACCGGGTATGTTTTTAAATTTTCCGGCTTAAAGAGCTTAAATTTTCCTTCATATTCCATTTCTAGACCACTTTTTTAAATTTATGAAGTCTGAATATATTACAAGGGTTATCATAGAACAGCATTCTGGCTATCTCTTTCGCTTTATCAATTCCAAACAAACCTTCATTAACTTTGACGGATAAAGCTTTCGCCACATTTTCTTTGGCAATTTGTAAGTGCCCATATACTCCATCTACAAACAAATAATCTCCACCAAATGCAGATATTTTATTTAGGGGTATAGTATCAAACCACTCAATAAGACTTGCTGTAGCCATATTGGGTGATACAATATGTGCCCAGCACATATCTATATATACATTTGGAAAATTTTTAGCGAGCACAGCTAGTTCATTTTGATAAGGGTAACTAATATGGAATATATCGAAAGTAACATCAGGATATTCTAAAAACAGATTTGACATTAATACCGGATTGGAATTGGAAAGTATATTTCCGTTCCCTTCTTGTATCCCGGTGTGCACTTGAATTATATAGTTCTTTTTGTTTGCAATATCCAGGATAAAATGGAACATATAATCCTGAAACACTTTTCCGGTCCCGGCTGTCTTTTCAAGCCATTCCGGAATGTGTTTTTTGCTGAATATATTGTTAAAATCTTCCTCTGCCCTGCTTCTGGAAACTCTATCATATTTTAAAGTTCTCTGATAGGCCAGTGGATTTTTTAATGCCACTGCCCCGAGCTTATAAGCTTTATTTATCAATACTTCTGTAGCTTCAAGCCAGCAGTTAAATGAAGTTATCCTTATACCTGATTGCCTCTCTACTTTTTCAATAATGGACCACAGGTTCGGGCATACAAAATCACTTATGGCATAAACAGGGCTGTAAAAATTCCTATCGCAATATATGCTTCTCTCTTCACGGGGGTCATATTTTTTACCAAGTGTTTCCACATTAAGCAGACTGGTTTCTATTTTGCATTTTTCTTTTAGGACCTTGTGGAAGTGCCCGGGTTTTAAAGTCTCTAGAAACTTTGCATTTAACTCTTCTATCGTAGAGCCGTCAATCCTTTCAACATCATACAACCCTTTCGCAGTAATATCCAGGGACCTTCCATATCCCGTAAATCTTGAAACTTCCCAGTATTTCTCCACTATCTTCCATTTTTCCATAATTGGAAGTTTTCCCTCAACCACCCTTGTATAATCTTCTTTGGTAAGTCCAGATGATACAAGATCCCGGTCAAAATAATGTAGCAGGTATTCTTTTAACAGGTCAGTTTCTTTATCCCTGTCTTCTTCGTTCGAAGGAAGATGTTCGTGTGTGTCAATAATTTTTATAGTATTGATATAGCCTAATAATTCCAAGTATATTTTATCCATTCTTCTGCCTTTCCCATACAGCTAAATAATAATTTACTTTTATATATCCATAAATTATTTTATTGGCAACCTATGGTGTTAATGTTAATAATAATAAATACATGAGACACGACAATAAATGAGTTAAATATTAATCCCATACAGTTGAAAAATTTATCATTTGACTTAATACAAGGCTTACCGAACCGATTGGCCCAACATATTTTCCTAATTTCGAGAATGCAATTTTAGGTTTTATATCAAGGTATGGAAATATCGCTTTCCCTATTTTATCCTCGATATCACTAATAAATTTATCAGAGGCTGCTATGTAATCGCCAGTAATAATAATTATTTCGGGATTATAACATAATATAGTATTAGCAATTGTTATTACAAACCAGTATATTATATCATCCATTACTCCCTCTACAAATTTATCTCCTTCTATGTATGCATCAAATATATTTTTAAGTTTAATCTTAGTTTTATCCCCATTTGATTTTGTATATAATACTGAATCCTTATGATCTAAAATATTGGATTTAACGTTTTCCTTAAGGTATCTGGTGGAAATCATTACTTCAGCACACCCTTTTTTCCCACAAAAACATTCAGGACCATCAGGATTTATGGTGGTATGGCCTATTTCTCCTGCTATAAAATCATTACCCCTGTAAATATCATTCCTTATAATAATTCCTGCCCCAATTCCCTCAGCTGTATCAATAACTACAATATTTTTGTATTCCCTTCCCATACCAAATATTTTCTCTGCACACACAAGTATCCTGGCGTCATTGTCTATATATGTTTTTACTCCATATTTATTTTCAACAATCTCAGCAATATTTATGTTTTTCTTCCAATTTGGGAAATGAGGAGCAAAAACAAGTGTCCCACTCTTATTATCAACAATGCCATGCATTCCAATTCCTATACCTTTTAAATCTTTTTTATCAATACCGGCTTCTTCAATCACCAAATTAAAGCTTTCAAATAATTTCTTGAGTATTGATTTTTCATCACCGTTGCCCTTAATTTTTATTGCGGTTTTACTAAGGAAATCAGCATTATAATTAGTAAGGATTGTAACTATTTCATGGATCCTTATCTGTGAACCAATTACATAACCATGGTCCTTGTTAAATTTATACAAAACCGGCCTCTTGCCGCCTCCGGCTGCAGTTTCTCCCAAGCCTGCTTTTACAATTAATTTATCCTTCCTTAAGGAATTGATAATATTTGACATAGTAGGTTTGCTTATATTAGTTATTCTTGAAAGTTTTGCCCTGGATATCGAACCTTTTTCCCTTATTGTATTAAGGACAATATTCTTATTAATTTTTTTAAGTAAATAAGGTTTTCCTGAAATTCTCATCTTCTATTAATTCACCTCTATAAATTTAACTAAAACATCTTTTCTTAAATTATTTATTATTCAAAAATCTTTCAAAAATTAAGTTTATATCTTAAAATATTATTTGTAAAAAAATATAATATATATAATTATTTTTTCTTTTTAGCTGTTACCACTACCTTAATCCTTTGTTAAAATCCCATACTCCTTTACAGTTTTAATCATTGTAATAAAATTCTCAATGGGAACATCCACCTGGATATTGTGGACTGCATTAAAAACATAACCCCCGCCCTTGCCAAATATTTCCAATCTTTCCAAAACCTCATTTTTTACTTCTTCTCCTGTACCAAAAGCAAGTGTTGTTTGTGTATCAACTCCACCTCCCCATAAAATAATGTCTTTACCATACTTTTTCTTGAGAGCTTTTGGTTCCATTCCATAAGCGGTGCATTGTATTGGATTTAAAATATCAAATCCAGCCTCAATAAATTCAGGTATTAAAGGTTCAATTGCCCCACATGAATGAATAAATACTTTCCAGTTTGTATTATTATGAATCCAGTCATTTAATTTTTTGTGGAAAGGCTTAATTAGCTCTCTGTATGTTTCAAGTCCAATAAATAGCCCATTTTGTGTTCCAAAATCAGCAGCAGTAGTACTTATAATACTTATTTTATCACCAACAGCATCATGGATTTTTTCCAGGTTTGTAATTCCCTTTTCACACTGGACATTAAATATATCAAGTATGTAATTCTTTCTCGTGATAAGTGAAATATACCAGTCTTCAACATTTCTTATGCCTTTGGGGTTTTTTAACGCAGAGCCTTGTATATGCACCATATCGCAAAAACTTGTTCCTCCAAAATCACCTATTATTACATAATCTGTATTATTAAAAAGAAAATCAGCTTTCTTTTCCAGATATTTAAGATCTTCGTCCTTTACAATCTTAAACTCTTCCAAATTATCATTTATATTTAAATTACTTTCGTCTATGCTTTCCTGCCGCTGAATTAAATCAAAGTAATAACCGTTTCTTGGCATGCATGCGCACGCTCCGATACTTGTATCGCCTTCGGGGTATTGCAAAATGCTTCCGTCTTTTTCTTGTTTTGTATTAAACTCTCCTGGCACAAGGACATCTGTACCATCAAATAATTTCCACCTTTTCCAGTTGCTGTTTTCAAATCCAAACTGGTTTCTTTTGCTGGAAATGCCAATACAATCCACTCCTAAAAGCACTTTTAAATCATCAGCTATCTCTCCAAGCATCTGAAAAGGTTCTACTACTTTTACAGGTATCTTATTGCTGAGCCCGTAATATTCCCGCAATTTGTTTACAACACTTACATGGATGCCTGACTGGAAAGTACCCCCAAAATCAACAGGAATCCTGTCAGGCTCTTCATGTTTTAAAATTTTTTCAATTCTTTCCCTTGGGTTCATTTCCTGGTGTACTTATTTGTTCTCATATAAAAATTTGATAATTCATCCTTTTTATTAATCCATTATATTATTAAAAGCAGTAGTACATGCCTGGTAGTTTCTTTCCGGCATTCCCACAGAACTATATTCCTCAATCCAACCTATTAAGCCACCTTTCTTACTCCCAAGCTTTGAGTAGAGCCTCCTTGCCTCATTTTTTATATCCTCGGGAGTTCCCTTGATTGATACAGTTTGATAACTGATAGGCATCAGGAAACACTGCTTTCCCTTTAAAACTCCGGATATATAGTCTAGGTCAACAACATTTGGTTGC
>Ga0265594_1000952_pt1 | contig 23263 bp, 27 predicted proteins | sample saktaG_11_FD_190147 | JGI IMG/M metagenome (GOLD analysis project Ga0265594, IMG submission 190147) | Saline water microbial communities from Sakinaw Lake, British Columbia, Canada - sak_2011_5_24_80m | ecosystem: Environmental > Aquatic > Non-marine Saline and Alkaline > Saline ... | reverse complement strand
GATGTTCTATCCGTTGAACTACGAGCGCAATATATAATTATTTGGTTATCCATTTTATAGGAATCCCAGCCCTAGGCTGGTCACCCGTAGCCCTTTGGGCGTAGGGTGAGAACCCATATTCTCGGCTTAGAAGGCCGATGTTCTATCCGTTGAACTACGAGCGCTCGTTTTCACTACACTACAGGGACAATAAAAAAAGAATACCAAAAAAAAGCACATTAGTCAAACAGACGCTCATAACTTGAAACTCATAACCCACGACACATTTATCGTTCGTTATGAGTTATGAGTTATGAAGTCTATTTTTTCTATACCAGATTTCTAATCAATCTGAGTATTATCGACATCTGCAATTTCCTCCACAATTTCTTCTTCAAGATAAAATAAATCTTGGTACTTTTTCTCTGATATTTTTGAAAAATTTTCTTCTCTAATTTCAATTTGATTGATTGTGTCATGAAGTAAACCTTCTTCTATTTCTATACTATCAGAAACCGTCGGATTAACATCTGCTATTTTGGGCATACCGCACAGACACATAATCCCCACTGATAGTAGAAAAATAAAAAGACAAACAAGATAAATCTTTATTGTTAAATTTGTCTTTTCACGGACGAAACCTACCATGCTATTAATAATTTTGTAAAACATCTTATTTCAAATCCTCCTCATTATTGATAGTTGATTGATAATAAATAGGAACATTGAGAATTATTTCCGCTTTTGAAACATCATCATTTTTTGTTGCCAAAAAAGTAGTCTCTTCAACCTCTACTACATATGCAAGATTTTCTACACCATCAACATATTGCACGATGTTGTTAAATTTTCCATTGATAGAATTCTTCAAAACAACTTTATCCTCCGCTTGTCTTGAAATAGAGATCTCTTGATTAACGTTTACCTGATCTGATAAATTTTCTAAAAGCACGATTACTCTAATAATTTCATCGCCCGAAAGAAGTTTTTCTTTAATCTTTTTTATATCCTCTTCATTATCAATTAGCCCTTTTTTTAAATTTGTCAGACTATTATTATAGTTATCAATTTTTTCCATAAATAATCTTCTCTCTTCCGATCTTTCAGATGCCCTTTTCAATGTTTGAATACTTGGAATAAAGAATGCAGAAAAAGTGAACGCAACTGCCATTATTGATCCAACAACTGCAAGTATAAAAATTTTCTTTTCTTGATTATTCATTTAGATTTTTCACCTTAAAAGATATGGTAAATTCTATATCAATCTGCTGCATCACATTAGACATCGGCAGATAGATGTCAAAAAAATCATTATCCTGTTCAAGCGCTTGCTTGAATCTAAGAAACCCTGATCTTCCTTCGCTAATTCCTCTAATAGATACAGAATAATTTTCACGCACAAATTTTAGAGACAATATCTTTACCTCTTCGGGAATCATATCGGCGATAACTGAAACTATATTAGCTACTTCCATATTGCCACCAAGAGAATTATTCAGAAAACTAATTTCATTATTTAACGCAGAAACTTTTTTATTAATTTGCTCTTCCTGATCAACATCTCTTTCTATGGCTGGCAATTCTTGCTCATCTAAAACATCGTTAACACTTTTTCCCCAGAAGAAAAATATCGCAGAAAATCCTGTTATGAAAACCATTGAGGCTATCGCGATAAAAATAATAACTCGCCTTCGCACGTAAAATTCCCAATTCTCACGCCTAATTTTATCAATTAAATTAATCTTCATAATTTTCTCATTGCAAGACCCAATGCTACATTAAAATTACACAAATCTTCTTCACTCGTTTGTTTTCTTTTAATAATATCTTTCCACGGATCCCCTATAATTATATTTTCCGAAAATTCTCCTTTCATTTTTCCCATTACAGATTTTAAGTCAGACCCGCCTGATAACACAATTTCAACTTTTGTATTATGCACAATATGCTCATTAATAAAATCTACCGCTTGATGGATTTCCGGAAGAATATCTTCTCGTCCGCTTTTCTGAATACTTGAAGTAAATCTCACTGCTCCCCTCTGAACCATCGTAAGAATCGTCTCTTCTTTGTCAATGTTAACCGCTAAAAAAGCGTGATTTCTTTGATTTTTTAATGCCCGTGCCAAAGCTATTGAATCATTTTCAGCTGCTGCAATTTTAAACCCAGCATTTTCTAAACATTCGGAATACTCATCAGCGATTCTTTTCAGGATGGCTGATAAAAAAATTTTCTTTGTATTTTTAATTTCATTTCTTTCTATAATTTCCCAATCTAAATATGCATCTTCAATCTGAATAGGGATATTAGCTTCTGCTTCCCAACGAATTGATTCGTTTAATTCCGATCCCTCAAGATCAGGGACATCTACAATCTTAACAAATGTTTTTAGTTCTGGGAAAGAATAAATAACATTACGAGCAATCCTCTTTTTCTCAAGAATATTTTTTAATGATCTTTCAAATTTTTCTTTATCTTTTATCTCACCATCTTGCAAAACTCCTTCGTCTAATTTCTCTTCGCAAATTTTAACAAGAACAAATTTATTTCCTCTCACTTTTAATTGAACAGCTCTTAGAACCTGATCTGAGATATCTAATCCTGTAATTGATGGATAAACTTTAAAAAAATTAAGCATCCCCATATAAGTTATTCTTCCTCCCAATGATCAAAGCTAATTAAAGGCGCAAACCCGCTTCCAGTTCTTAATGTATCGTTTACAACATCTTCATCAAACACTAAAAATATCCCTTGCCAGATTCCAGACCATTGAACTTCCTGAGCAATAATTTCTCCTTCAAGATAAAAATCGTTTTCAGGAGAAAATATATTGAAATCATTCCCAGCATATATTACCCCATTGATAGAAACATCATTTACACATGTATTGATAGAGATGTTTCCCTTAGAAAATACACCGGCTGGACTTCCTGAAATATGACTAACTGTTAATTGAGCATCATTGTCGGTACATGGATCCCACCATTGCCAGATATTCCCTACTGTGATAGAACCATCCGTCGCCAACGCTCCGTTAATTGTCAGACCTTCTCCCCTCTCAATACTTACAGCTCCTGTCACATACACTGCTCCATTAAATGATAGTGTTGGATTTTCAGACAATAATGTGTTAAATTCTTCGGCTGAATAAACTTGATTTACGGCTTGAGCTCTTGCTTTCATTGACAGACTATCACCAGAATTATCAAACCCAACATATGGTGACTCTAAAGCATCTGGTACTGGTGGATAATTCTCAGCAAATATCCCAATCGCAAAAACGTCCGAATTAGAATCTATAGTAACATCTCCCATCGCTCGCACATTTTTTGAAACATCCACATCACTCCAAAGACGCATATTCATATCGTTATCCGCATACATGTTCCCTGTTATATTTGCTACTACTCCAGCAAAATCCAAATCATTACTGACCGCTAAAACTGTAAAATCCATATCAGGAATTTCTACTACTACTCCACTATCTTCACCGTCGCCGCCGCCATCTTCTCCACCGCTGTCTTCCTCTTCTTCCTCCTCAACATCAACAGCTTTGTAAACAAAAGTATTTACAGTTCTGCGTGCTTGAGTATCTACCCTAATAATCTGTTTTCCTAACGAAGAAAGATCTGCCTCGCCTACATCATCGTTGGAAATTTGAACAATATATGATCCGCCCGTTGAAAAAAGATCTGTCCTTTCAAGAGTTTTTTCCCACTCTGGATCGCCTTCAAAACCTTCTATCCATTCAGGATCATTTTGGATTCTCCAGATAGCTTCTTGGATTCCAGATTCAGCATTGTAATACGCCTTAATTGACTGTGTCTGACTATCAGTCATTTGATTTTCCGTAATTGACATTAATGCAAACCCTCCCGCAAAAATTAGGATTACAGAAATTAGAATTACAACAATAATAATAGCAAACCCCTGAGAAGATAAATTATTTTTTTCCCGACACCCAGCCATATCAATCAATACCCCTTCCCAAAACAGCAGTAGCTAAATATAAATTCAAATCTAATTTAGATAACATCAATTTCATATGAACAAGATGCCCACCAAAAAATCCTAAATCAGAAATGTTTTCTGCTATCACCTGATCTTTTACAACACCCCACACAGGAAGTTCTCCCCCTTCCCCAATCGCTCCACAAACAACATGAGTTTTTTCCGGGTCAGATTCAAAATAGTAAAATCTCTCTTCCCGATTCAAATTGCCATTGGACATATAATATTTTACATAATTGATTTCTTCCGCATCGTGCCCATTCCTAAAAAGAATTTCTGTTGGCAAATCATCTATTTCCTCTTCTGGAAGTTCAACTGCAATTTCTGAAGTCTGTCTAATTTCTCTACTCATACGATCTATAGCAACGCGCCCATTTTGCACTAATTCTGCACTCAGACTTTTTCTCCTATATGTCTTAACCCCCATAAAATAAATACTCCCCGCTACGACAATAATTGTTGTTCCAATTCCTACTGCCAACAATGTTTCCATCATTGTAAAACCATATTTTGTCTCGCTTTGTCTTGCCGTAGTTCTTTCGCAAAAGAACGTAAGCAGACCGCGCCGTATCTGCCTAAAGCAGAGGAGGTGGGTTTTAATTTTTTTCATCATTGTTTCGCAATTAATAATACTAAATTTTCTTCTTTTTCTCCTTTGCGATTAGGCCAAAAAACATTAACTTTGATCTTTTTCAACCCAGTATCAGAAGATGTTTTTTCTAAATTTGTATCCATATAATCAACTTCTACTTGATTTTCAAAAGCGTAAAAATGACTTTCGGAATCATTAGAAAATTTTTCTCTCTCACTAATTCCCTCTGATATATTATCATACCCTAACGCAATAGTTTCTTCCAATTTTCCTTGTGCGAGTGCCATCGCCATCGTTTCTTTTTCAGCATTGTAAGATAATTCTATTCCCATAGAAAAAGTTTGTGAAACAGCTGTAAGCGCGAGAGCCACAATCACTGCCGCAACCATCACCTCTATTAAAGTAAACCCTAAAACATTTTTTTCTTGCATACCTTTTTCCCTTGTCCTCCGTATCCGCCCAAGGCGGAGAAAGAGGATTATTGTTTCTTAACAAAGCCTGCTGGAGAAATTTCAACCACACATTGACTGCCTTTTTTGTTTTCTAAAACGATAGACCCAGCATCAGTGACAGAACCAAATGGCACAAACTTCACTTGAGAATCTTCTATCCCAACAATTTCTTTGATGAAGACATTTTTTTGTAGTTCTCTCTTTTGCACATCAAACTCTGTGACAACTCCGGGAGTTTCAGTATCTGGTTCTTGTCTGATGATCGTCCAATAATTTTGGTCTGTATTGATTTTTACGACATGATTGTATTGTTGAGAAACCGCTTCCTGCTGAGCCATCTTGAGAGATGAAACAAGTGTGTCGCATTCTACTCTTAAGCTAGCTGATTCAGAAAAATGACTTAAAGATGGAATACCTATTGCTAAAATGATTGCAAAAACTGCAATTACTGCCAGAAGTTCTATTACAGAAAATCCTAAAATATTTTTTTTATCTTGCATGAACAACATAGCTAAAATTAAATCGCTCCCATAAGAGAATACATTGGTTGAATCATCGCAAAAGCGAGAAAACCTACAGCACAAGCAATAACAATCATCAACGCTGGTTCTATAATAGATGACAAATTTTTCGTAAAATTATCTATGTCATCCTCATAAAAATCTGCTAGTTTAGCAAGAATACTCCCGGATGTTCCTGTTTCCTCCCCTATTTCCGCCATCTGCGTCACCAACAACGGATACAGTTCATCAAATTCTTGAAGCGCATCATGAAAATTTTTCCCTTTTTGTATTTCATCCGCCACTTTTTCAAGAGACATTTTATAATAGATATTTGGCAAAGTCTGCGCTGTTGATCTCAAAGATTCTGACAATGGAATACCTGCCTGAATTAAAGAACTCGCGATACGAGCAAATCTGGCAGAATTTATTTTCTTTACCATGTCACTTATTTTGGGAATTTTGAGAATAATAAGATGGAATATCTTCTTCCCGCGACTACAAGATAGAAAACATTTGAACATGATTCCCACAACGATAAGAAAGATTATAGCTACAACAGAATGGTTTTTCATCCATAAACTAACATTGATAAGTACTCTCGTTGAAAGAGGAAGAGTGACTCCTAACTCCATAAACATGTTTGCTAATTTAGGAATGACTAAAATCATCATAGCAATCCCCACCACCACCATTGCAAAAACAACCATCAACGGATAGGCCATAGCTCCCCTTATTTTTGCCATTAAAGAATGTTCTTTCTCTAAATGCTCTGCAAGCAAATCCAAAGTGCTATTAAGATTACCTCCCTTTTCACCTGCCTTGATGATGTTTATAAAAAGATGACCAAAAACTTTGTTATGCACTTCCATACTATCTGATAAACTTTTTCCTTTTTGAACATTGTCGGCAATATCTTTTATGATATCTTTAAGTCTTTCTGTGCGTGCTTGATGTTGTAAAATCCCCAGTGATCGTGGGAGAGTAATCCCTGCATCAACCATAACGGCCAAATGTCTAACAAAGAGCATTTTATCTTCTAACGTCACCCATGCAAATTTATCAAACCATTTTTCAAATTTAGATTTTTTATTTTGATTTACTTCTTTGAGAAGAGTGACTGAATATCCTTCTTTTTTTAACCTATCATAAACTTGCATTCTCTCATCTGAAGAAAATGTTCCATTTTTAATTTCTCCCAAATTATTTTTCGCGGTGTATTCAAATGTTTTATTCATCTTTTTGTTGTTCTTAATACTTCTTCAATAGTTGTGATTCCTTTAATGGCTTTAGCGATCCCATCTTCAAACATGGTCGTCATCCCTTCTTTGATTGCCTGATGTTCAATCTGATCTTCAGAAACCTTTCTCCCAATTAGTTCTTTTATTGTTTCCGAGACTTCCATGACTTCAAAAATTCCACACCTACCTTGAAATCCATCTGCACACTTATCGCACCCTGCACTTTTGTAGAATGTCGCTTCTTTAATCCCTCCACTTTTCAGTATTCCCTTTCTCTGTAATGACTTTTCCACTCGATCTAAATCATCATTCAATTCAAGCGCATCCATTGTCATTTTATCAAGTTTGTATTCTTGCCTGCAATTAGCACACAATCTTCGGACGAGTCTCTGTCCGATCAAAACATTTACAGAAGAAGCAATTAAAAATGGTTCTACTCCCATATCTATGAGACGCAACGGGGCACTCGCAGCATTATTAGTATGCAAAGTAGAAAATACCAGATGCCCTGTCATCGCTGAATGGACAGCAATTTCAGCAGTTTCATTGTCTCTAATTTCCCCCACCATTATGATGTCGGGGTCCTGCCTTAAAAGAGATCTTAAACCATTTGCAAAGGTAAACCCTATTTTAGCATTAACCTGCGTTTGATTTATTCGTGGCATTTTGTATTCTATCGGATCTTCTATTGTCGCAATATTGACTTTTATGGCATTGAGAATATCTATGATAGTATAGAGAGTTGTTGTTTTCCCAGACCCCGTCGGACCAGTTGAAAGAATCATCCCCGAAGCATTTTGTATGTTTCTATGAACTATTTCTAAAGTTTCCCCATCCAATCCCAACCCCTCAAATGTGAGTCCTTTTGATGATTCATTAAGCAAACGTAGGACAGCTTTTTCTCCACCAAAAACAGGAAGGATAGAAACTCTCAAAGCAATTTTCATATTCTCTGAATCAATTTTGAATCGTCCATCTTGCGGAAGTCTATGCTCATCAAGCTTCAATTGAGCAAGCACTTTAATCCTCGCTATTAGACCAAGCAACGCTTGTCTCGGAAGAGTCATTGCATCATGCAAAATGCCATCCACTCTGTATCTAATTATAACGCTTTCATTTTCTGGTTCAATGTGGATATCGCTCGCTCCCTCGGAAATTGCGTGATTTAGAATAGAATCCAGAACTTTTACAATTGGGAGGTCCTCCGCCATCTTTTGCAAATCTCCCTCCTGAGTAATATTTTTTCCCTGCTTGAGAATACTCTGAAATTCGGCTTGCAAACTTTTCTCATATTGCCCCAAAGCAAACTCAATCCCCTTTTCTGTTGTTAAACATGGGGCTATTTCCATGTGAGACTTTTTCTTAATAAAATCTATCGCTTGCAAATTATCGGGATCAACCATCCCAATTTTTAAAGTATTTTCATCACAAGCAAATGACACGATCCTATTTGTTCGTGCAACCTGTTCTGGAATAATAGAAAGGATTTTCTGATCTATCTTTTCTTTTTCCAAATCAACAAATGGAAAACCTAAAATATATGCCTCTAATTTTTTCAGCTCAATCTCGCTCATTACTCCAGATTCAATCAATTTCTGTTTCAAATCTTTACTTTCATTCTCTGCCTGTTTCGCAACTTTCTTGAGTTTCTCTTCTGTTAAAATTCCTGCATCTAAAATAAATGATTTTAATTTTTTTTCTTGAACTCTCATTCTATATTTACTTTAATATCTCTTGAACTTTGGAAACTATATTTTCCAAACTATAATTTGATTTTACCAAATAACAAACATTTTCTCCACTCGCCATTCTCCCAACATCAACATTCTCCTCTAAATTCGTTAGCACCATCACGGGAATTTTTTTTAGTTTTTTGCTCGCACGAATTTCCTCAAAAATCTTAAAACCATCCATTTTAGGCAGAATGATGTCTAATAATATCAAATCGGGAGCGGATGTTTTGCACTTCTGCAAACCTGTTTCCCCATCCAACGCACTCACAACTTTAAACCCTTCCTGTTGCAAAACTTCTGACAACGCCTTCTGAAGAGTAATTTCATCATCTATAATTAAAACTGTTTTTTTATTCATAATGTAAGACTTAGGAATTAAGAATTAAGAATTAAGAATACGGACAAAAACATCGCTCCTTAATACTCAATGCTTAATACTTATTTCTTGAATCTACTATATATCATATCGATTATTTATATACGACGACAGAACCCAACAAGCCAGTTTTCACTGAGTTATGTCAGCTGACTATCTAAACCGTCCACTTCAGATCGAATCGAGACAGGTCGGATCGTCCCTTAATTTTTAATTCTCGTTACTACAATTACTTCTCGAATGGAAAGGCGCAATAGAACACCGTCCCTTTATCTTCCTCTGATGTAAACCAAATTTTTCCACCACTACTTTCAATAGCCGATCTCGCAATAAACAATCCTAATCCTGTTCCGATGACTTCATATTTTTTCACATTCGTGCTTCTAAAAAACTTCTTGAATACATCCTTCTGCTGGTCTTTAGGAATCCCTGCTCCATTGTCTTCAATCCTCAAAACAACATTATTCCTTAATCTTGATACAGAAATTTTAATCTCTCCCCTATTTCTTGAATACTTGACCGCATTGTCTATCAAATTCTGAATTGCCACTTTAATTCTACCCGGGTTAATCGTCACCATAGGTAAACCATCATCCACAGAAAGAGTTAACTGAACTCCCCGGATTTTAGCAATTAGATTGTACTCCTCCACAAGTTGCTGAACAATTTCTTCTAATGAAATCGTCCTTGCAACTCCTATCATCGTCCCCGTGTTAATTTTTGAAACATCCAAAAGATCGTTTAACAGTTTAATCATCCGCTTATCATTAATCTGAATACTTTCAATATATTCTTTTTGTTTCTCACTCAAATTTCCTATACGAGAATTCTCCAAAAGATCAGCCGCCCATCGAATGTTTCCAAGCGGAGCCCTTAATTGATGGCTGGCAATACTTACAAATTCTGATCTTATTTGATTAGCTTTAATAACTTTTTCAGCAGCTTTAATTAGAATCATGCCAATGGACATAACAGCAACATTTGTAACCGCCAAACTCAAAACAGTGAAAATTGGATCACCTAATCTGCTTGCAACAAAATATATCAAAATGGTTATTAAAATATCAAGGAAACCGATCAAAATAAAAAGGAACGATGGACATTCCCAAATACCAACACCATTCTCACGGCATTGTTGAACTAAATTCGCACTATCTAAAAACTTCCTCAAGAAAGATTTTTGCTTTTCTTCCCCCATAAATATGTTTTTATTTCTTCATTTGTTATTATACCATAAAATTGACGCGGGGGAAACAAGATGTTAGAATACATTGTGCATAATATACGGGGTGTAGCGTAGTGGCCTATCGCGCCTGTTTTGGGAACAGGAGAACCCGAGTTCAAATCTCGGCACCCCGACCAACCTACGCTCTGCGGAGCTTCGGCTGGCAGGCCAATTCCAAATATGCAATTTTCAACCATTCGTATTGTACTGCGAGCATCGTATAATGGCTATTACTTCAGCCTTCCAAGCTGAAGATACGGGTTCGATCCCCGTTGCTCGCTCTGTATATAAAAAGAATTCACAATTTAAATTGTGAATTCTTTTTATATAGCAAGTCATCTACAGAGTTAACTCTGTAGATTAATATATTTCTTATTCCGTCGTCGTCCGTCGTTATTGATAGATAGAGTGCGCTACAAGAGCCCTATATCTACCCGCGAAGAAACAATTTCCGCCGCAGTTAAGCCTGTAATGGCAAAATGAAATTTATTTTGCACTGTGGCGTAGAATATTTGGGCGTAATTTGTTTTTGGATTGTAGCCCGCGCTAGTGGCAAAACATCACGAACCTTTTGATAAAAATTGGCTTCCGATGTTCTAATTCTGCGAATTCTTTCTTCCCATTCTTCAAAGTAAGTTTTAGCCACACGACCTTCAGCCAATCGTTCGTCATCCATTACAAATCCTTTTACTATGTACTCCTTTAACTTCTGTGTTGCCCAAATACGAAATTGGGTGCCTCGCAATGATTTTACGCGGTAGCCGACGGATATAATGACATCTAAATTATAAAAATTGACGCCATATATTTTTCCGTCCTTGGCAGTATGCTGGAATTTCCGGCATACTGAATTTTCTGCTAATTCTCCCTCTTTAAATACATTTCCGATGTGTTCCGTGATAGTTTTCCTATCCTTATCAAAAAGCTCGGCCATTTGCTTTTGCGAAAGCCAAACGGTCTCATTTTTCATCCGCACCTCAATCTTAGTCTCGCCGTCCTCGGTTTTATAGATGATGACTTGGTTGTTTTGATCTTTGTTGGTCATAATTTTTACCCTTTGCGAATATTTTTGACGGTGATGTTGGTTTTTTGAGTTGGTTATTTAACATCCTGTAAATCTCTTAATTTTGTGCCTTTATATTTAAAATAATTTGCACCTGCATAAGCTCCGCTATTATTTAACTTTCTTTTTTGTCCATATTAAATTCACCAACAATTTTTTTCACTAATTCAAGAACTTTTTCTAGTGAAATATCAATTTTTTCATTTTTCTTAATTTCTATCTTTCTCTTTCCCTCTAAATTAATATCAACCGTTTTTGTTCCTTCTGAACTATTATAAAGACTGTCTATTAAAATTCCGTAATTTTCATATAGATCGTTGCTTTTACCCAAATCTTTATTGCTTTTTAAAACAACCCAGCTATCTAAAATTAAATTCATTTTCAGTACCCCTAAATAAGTTTCGCTCACATAGTTATCGTCTAACAACCAACCGACATTTTTGATGTGATCTCTTTCCCTGCTACTCAAATCCAATTCGTCAAAACTAATGTTTTTCAACACCCTTTTAGTGACGAGAATGTTGTTGATTCCTAAATAGTAAATCCTCAGGACATTTTTCATTTGTAAGTAAAAATTATGATTACCCTTTTTATTAATTTCGTCTACTAGATCAATGATCTTATTTAAATATTCTGTTAAGTCCATAGTTATAAAGTTAATGTTTATTAGATAACGAGCTAAGAATCGTCTTTATTTATCAATTGTCTTAAATCATCTTTCAGATTTTCAATTTCTCCTTTCATTATTTTTAGATCTTGTTTTTCTATATATTCTTTCTGTTCATTGACTATTTTAAAAAATTCAATATATGCATCTTCCTTATGATGATAGGCATCAAGAATAAAACCGGCGAAACTTACAAATAGAACAAACGATATCCCCATAACAATCAAGTTTAATGATTCGATTTTTTCGTTCAATCTTTTGGCTCCAATCTCTGCATTATTATCATTAGGAGTTTCTCTGTCACCCACTTCGGGATGTGAATTATCGTTTAAAAAATTATCCTTATTTTTTCTTTCCGTTTTTCTATTTTTAAACAATATTCCCTTTATTTTTTTTCTTTGTGAAATAATCCATACAATTAAACAAATCTCCAAAAAAAATCCAAACCACGTAAAAATTTCTATTAAAATATCCATTACTTTTGTGCTTTATGAATTAACTTTCTGTCCATATAAAATCTATCTCTCTATTTTTTTTCTTATGTCTAATAAAAATTCGTTTAAAAGTTTCTTTGCCATTTAGGTACGAACCTTGTCCGTAAATTCCATTTGGATCTTGATCAACACCTCTATTTGCTCCAAGTAACTCAAACTGCTCCGGTGAATACTTATCTAAAAAACTAATCGGCACGCCCATTACGCCGTCATAATCGCTCGGGATAGAATCAGTAAACGACACCTCTATCGCATCGTAATTATCATATTTATCATACGCTTTTTTGCCTTTAATTTCTTTATGTTTGCTGTATTTCAAATTTTCTTCCATTGTCATAAGCGGCAATGGCTGATGACGACGTCCGTGATCAAGATTGGTAAACCAACAAACATTTCTAAATTTTACTAAACCAGTTTCAGGAATATAAACTCCCTCTCCATTTGAGTATAGAACTCATCATTCTTTGCCCGCTTTGCATTTGTAAGATTTTTGTTTGCCATATTTTATTACTAATCCTCTACCCCCGGTTACAATACCACCAAGTAACCAAAAAGAAAAGCCCTATTTCATTAAAAAATACACATTAATTTATCCGCCTTGTATGCTCGCCTTGGGTGAGGGTGGAAATGCACATTTTATTTTAGAGATTCTGTATTGACTGAGCCACAAAAATTGCGTATATTATCTATGTAATTATAGCAATTAAATTATATGACTATGTCGCAAAATAAGCCTCCAATATATGAAGATAATAGGAAGCTCTCTCATTCACAGAACTTTTTCAAAAATGAAAAAGATGTTCATGAATTAATATCTATGACAGATATTTCTATTGATGATACCGTTATAGAAATTGGTCCAGGAACAGGAGTAATTACTAATGTTTTACTTAAAAAAGCTGGAAAAGTAATTGCCGTTGAACTTGATCAAATTCTTTATAATCAACTAAAAGCACGCTTTGAGGATAATCATAATTTGGTTTTATTAAATAAAAATTTTCTTGAATGGAAACCAAAAAACGAAGGAAAATACAAAATATTTTCAAACATCCCTTTTAATACTACTGCCGATATTATTAAATATATTATTGAAACAATTAACCCTATCCCAATTTCAACTTATTTGATTACACAAAAAGAAGCAGCCGAAAAATACATTTTGCAAAAAGATAATAAAAACTCTCTTTTATCTATAGTATATTATCCTATTTATGATATACAAATAATACAAAAAATTTCTAATCTTGTTTTTAAACCAAAGCCTCGTGTTTCCATAGTTTTATTATCAATTAAAAAAAGGATAAATCCTTTAATTAAATTTGAACACTATGCTCTATTTAGAGATTTTGTATCTTTTTGTTTTACTTCATGGAAAAAGGATATAATGGAAAATTTGATATATTTGCTTTCAAAAAAACAGGTATGTAATTTTAATAATCAGCGTCTTTTGAAAGACAAACCGTCACAACTTAATTTTGAAGAATGGATTTTAATTTTTAATTATTTTCGAGATAATTCTGATAAAAAAGGATTTAGTAATATTTTTGGATCATGGGAAAAAATTAAAAAACAACAACAGAATTTATCTAAACGATATAGGAGCACGAATTTTATAAAGAAAAAATAATTATTGAATTATGTCTTCTATTGTATTGATCAACTTTTCAAAATCTTGTGTAGATTCTATATTATTAAAATGAATAAAATTATTTCTGTCTATATTTTCCTTAACTAATAAATCGTTGTCTCCGATCATTATCAACGGTTTACCAATATCTAACGCTAACCCAATTTCACTTAATGTTCCATATTTTCCAGTAAAAGCTAAAATACAATCTGCTGACCAAATTAAAACATTCATAAACGATAGATCAAGAGACGTCGCGATAACATAATCAATATATTTATTTGCCGTTTGTTTATCATTGCCTTTGATGATAGCAATCGTAGTACCCTTAACAGATTTGACCCCCTTGCACACAGATTCCATAATACCATCCTCTCCTCCAGTTGCTACTGTATAACCATGTTTAGCCAATACAATACCTATCTTTTCTGATATCAACTTGGCTTCTGCTGTTGTATTATGATTGTGTCCACCAATAACGCCTATGACTTTTTTGAAATTCTTTTTCTCCATTTTATTTGATTTATAATCTTATAGACTCTATTAACAGTAACGGAGTCTTTTATTTTCTCGAGATTCGAACACCCTGTCTCAAAGTGAATACAATTTCCTATATTTTGTTTGACTCCATCACACTTTACAGTAGATTCTACTGAATAAAAATTGTCACCTAAGCTACCCCAAATTATTGGATCCGTACTAAAATATAATCCAACTGTAGGAATATTGAGAGCACTAGCAAGATGAATAGCAAAAGTATCGTTAGAAACAATTACATCTTGCTCGGAAAATAAATGCATTATTTTTACTAAATCTTTAGAAATAGAAAAGCTAATATGGTTATTCTTACATCTTTTGATGACTTTATCAACAATAAAACTCATACTTTTTTGCTCTTCTGGCGTAACTCCGCCAATAAAAGACAATGAGATCAATGATTGATCTTTGCATATTTTGTCTGAAAGTTCGACCCATTTATTAGAATCCCATCGTTTAGATTTTTGACTTGAACCGACATAAAAAAGTATTTTGGGGTATGGAGCGTTATTATTTGATTTTTTACTTATCCAATGCGGTTCAAATTTGCCAATATCACACCCTAGCCGTTCCAGCATTTGTAATGAATCATCAATGATATTCTTATTGATTTTTCTCTTAAAAATTTCATCAAAATCTAAATTCCAACACTTAATTCTATCCTTATATTTTTTCTTAAAAGCAAAATAATTTTTATCGTAATTTGGCCCCTCATTTCGAAAATTTATAATGGTATCAATATTATTTTCTTCAATAAATTTAATAATCGCTGACCATTTATTTTTAGGGAAGCTTCTCCAGCTTCTGTCAAAAGAATTTTCTAAATTATCTATTTTAGCTTTTTCTTTAAAATACTTGATTGCGAGGAATGGATTATCTACATAATAATATTTAACCCTTGGGAATGATTGTTCTAATATTTTTAATAACGGGATGACCATTAAACCGTTTCCAATACCGATATGATTTACTATTAAAGCTTTTTTCATTTTTTTCTATTGTTGAAAGAGCTTAAATAATATGAATAATAAATTTCTGCTGATTTTTCCAAAGATAAATTATTTTGTACAAATTTTCTAGGTTTATATTTATCTTTATCGTTCCAAAATTTATCAAAAGTATCTTTGTAATTAAAAATTTTTGCAAATCGCAAGCCACACTTATCGGAAAACTGCGGAACTGAAGTAGATTTAACGGGTTTTTCTGAAAAAATTTCCCACATAGGATCCACCCAATATCCGGGATCCCAAGCAAGCACTGGTACATTCATAGACAACGCCTCTTGATAAGCCATACCCTGTGTTTCATGCTCACAAAGAAATATCATAGTTCTACTACGTTTTAATAAATCCATATATTGTTCATGAGAAATATTCCCATAATTCAAAATATAATAATTAAACCCTCTATTGTCTAAATCTGCTTTTATCGGATCTAATAATAATTGTTGCTTTACGTTTTTTGTCCATCTTAATTTGTTATATATTAAAACATCAATATCTTTATGAGACTTTTTTGCATCTATCCATTTATCAATTTCTATTCCCGCATACCATAAAGCACATTTATTACCATAAAAAGGTTTAAATACATCAAGAAGCCATTGGCAAGTAAAAAGATATTTATCAAATCTTTTGTCTTTCATTAAATTAGGGTTTAAACGAGGATGGTCATACATACTTGGTCCCAATATAACAGGATTTGGTAAATCCCAATTTTTCAATGCGATAGACGTACCGACAAGCCCAACTGGATAATCTGGATTTTGTTTTGCTAAATTAAAATTGTTTTCAACGACATTAAATCCTTTGATTTTTAAACCTTTAACTAGCCTTAGATACCATGAATAAAATCCAGAGATAGTCCTATTTGAATTAGCATCAGGAAAATCATATTGATGTTTTCTATAGAATAGTAAAACGTCGTTTTTGATGTCTAGTTGATTCATAAATTATTTATCTTTTGGATGGATTAAATTTTCCTCTACACTTGTTGATAATTTTCTTTCGGACTTATAACATTTATAGTAATCTGTATTTAATTGATCGTACTTATCCCAATCAATCTTTTTTAATGCACTCTTTATCTCATTAGGTAATTTGAATGGGATCTCTTTTATATAACAACTTAAATCTTTTTCAGTAATTCTTTCGGGGAGAAAATGTAAAGCATAATTTGGGTATGGACTTAATTTATAATATTTGAGGTGAAAATGAAACGCTCCATTTGTACAATATGTTTTTGAAGTTGAATTAATAATTGGGTGACTACCATCATTAAATAATCTCTCAAACTTTTTATTTTTCTTTATTACTCGTGTATGCGGGTCAATGAGATCGACATCATTAATTTTTGTCTTCCAAAAATGAAGATATTGATTTTCTGAATATAAATGCCATGTGGTAAAACAAATTGAATCATATCTATTATCTGACATCTTCTCAAGAATCAGATCCTTGAGCAAAGATGATATAAGTTCATCACCATCAATAAGTATAAGAATATCACAATTCAATTTTTCAAATGCTGTGCGAATAATATAATTTCTTATTATCATTTCTCCCCTATCAAAAACGGGGTTTTTGTTTGTACTTTGCTCAACTATTAGTAATGTCTGGGCATACTTTTTAGCTAATTCAACAGTTTTATCAGATGAATTGTCATCATACAAATAAATCCCGTCCACCCATGAAAGATTTGACATCAAAGATTTCATAAATATCTCGGTATTTTTTACCATTATAGCAACACCTATCTTCATAAATTATCCATAGAGCTTAATAATTGCTTGTTTATCATTTAGATATCCATTAATAATTACCATTGAAAGATACTCAGCGTTATAAATTTTAAAATTAAAGGCTTTGAAATCATCCTTATTCCAAACAGATCTGTGTGCTTCATTCTCTTTATTGTTTACCGCATACTGCACATATTTTTTGGGATAAACTACAATTATTTTCTTTGCTCGATATACAAGATAATTTAATAAATCTATTCCTTCCGATTTTAATAAATGTTCAATTATATCACCAATAATAACTACGTCAGCTATGGCATCGGATTTTTTGCTGATATAATCCATAATATTCCCTAAAATTATTTCATTATATGTTTCGGAAAGATGAAATTTATTGATATACTCGGAATCGATTTCGATTCCTTTTAATTGTGCATTTGGATAAATTTTTCTAATAATTTTCCCATACTTTCCAGCTCCTACGCCAATGTCAAAATAGCTAATATAACCCCATTTTTGTATGAATTTTTCAATTTTTTTATCAAAAAATGTTGCAGAATATGGCATCATGCAGATAATAACACCTTACTTTGTAAAAAGCAACCGAAGCAAAACAAAAAAGAATTCACAATTTAAATTGTGAATTCTTTTTTCCTTGACTTGTCCAACCATCTCACTATACTTATATCATCACTCAAAAAAAATATGAACATCATTGAGGTACAAAATCTAACAAAAAAATTTGGTGATTTGGTGGCTGTTGATCACATCTCCTTTGAAGTAAAAAAGGGAGAAATTTTTGGATTCCTTGGACCCAACGGAGCAGGAAAATCAACAACTATTAATATACTCTCAACAATTCTCCCGCCAACAGACGGAGATGTTTTTGTAAATCAATGTAATGTTTCTTCTCAAAAAAATGAAACACGGAAATCTATTGGGCTTGTTTTTCAAGACCCATCATTAGATGATCGCCTTACAGCAGAAGAAAACTTGCGATTCCATGCAAAATTGTATGGAGTTCCAAAAGATGAATTCAAAAAAAGAAAAGAAGAAACTTTGCGATTGGTGGACTTATGGGAAAGAAAAGATGAGACGATAAAAAATTATTCAGGAGGAATGAAAAGAAGATTGGAAATAGCACGTGGGCTTATTCATTATCCAGCCGTTCTCTTCTTGGATGAACCAACCATCGGACTTGATCCACAGACACGAACTCATTTATGGAATTACATTTTGAAACTGAAACGTGAAAAAGAAATGACGATATTCATGACCACGCATTATATGAATGAAGCTGAAAACTGTGATAGGATTGCCATTATTGATCATGGGAAAATAATAGCACTTGATACTCCAAACAATCTCAAGATGCAAGTTGGCGGAGATGTTATCAGAATGAAAAGTAGTGACAAAAATTCATTGAAAAAAGAAATTGAGAAAAAATATAGCGTGCAAGTCAATGAAGAAAATGACGCTTTGCGAATAGAAGTAAAAAACGGCGACCAATTTCTCCCTCGCCTCTTTAACGATTTGACCACAAAAATTGATGCTATTGAACTAAGAAAACCGACATTAGATGATGTGTTTTTACATTTCACTGGGCATGCTATCCGTGAAGAAGAAGCCTCCAACAAAGACCGAATGCGCCAGCAGATGCGTATGCGAAGGAGACATTAATTTAATTAAAATTTGTATGCAATTTATTCAAACAATTTACACAATTTGGCAAAGAGAAATTATCCGCTATTGGAGAGACAAAGCGAGAATTATCTCTACCATTTTTATGCCACTGATGTTTCTTTTTGTTTTCGGATCTGGATTAAGTAAAACTCTTGCGATGGGAAATTTTGGAGTTGATTTTGTGCAATTTATGTATCCGGGAATTGTTGCAATGAGCGTTATGAGCGTTGCTTTCTTCTCCACCGTCTCCACTGTTTGGGATAGAGAATTTGGTTTTCTCAAAGAAATTTTAGTAGCACCCGTCTCCCGCGTAGCGGTCGCATTAGGAAAAACATTGGGAGCAACGACCATCGCCTCAATCCAAGCATTACTTCTTCTAATCCTCGCTCCACTCATCGGAGTAAAAATTAGTTTTCTTACCATCCCACAACTTATCGTTTTCATGCTTTTGCTCGCTTTCGCCATCTCTGGAATGGGACTATTGATCTCCTCTCTTATGAAAACAACCGAGAGTTTCGGCCTCGTAATGCAAGTTCTGATTTTCCCGATGTTCTTTATCTCCGGCGCCTTCTTTCCGCTCACCGCTGTTCCAATATGGATGCGTGCTCTTTCATACATAAACCCATTGACTTATGGTGTTGATGCAATGAGACAAATCCTTCTGGGAGGTCAAGTCAATTCAAATGCTCTTAGTCGTCTTTCTTTACTTAACACATCTATCAATGCCCTATTCCTCGTTGGTTTTTCCGCAGTAATGGTAGGCGCCGCAGTCTGGGCATTCAACAAAAAGACCTAATTTAATTCTTGTAAATAAAAAATACCACATCATCCGATGTGGTATTTTTTTAGTGTCAAGTCCGCTTTACACTGATTTTTATTTTTGATTTTTAGGCTTACCTTAGCCATTTACAGTGGACTGTTGGCATTAGAATTTTTGGATTCAACGAAAGAGAGCCATTCCATCGCCCTTTTAGTTCATCAATTTGAGCGATTTTTAAAATCACCTCATTTGAAAGCTTTATTCTTTTGTTGAGTCTATCTTTTATCATATATTTTCAAATATATCCAATTGTATACGATTAGTCAAATTTATTTCCTCCCCCATCCTACAGACTTGCTATAAATTACATTAGTAAAAAATATTTCAAAGGTATTTTGACAGCATTTGCCTCTTCATTATATTCAAGAACTTCAGCCTGTTCCGAGATGATTATCCCATAAGAAGAATTTATTTTTTTAGCTGTCTGCACAATCTGTTTGTATTCTTTTTTATTAGCACCCACTTCTACTGCAATTTTCTTCCCTTCGGTTATTATAATAAAATCAGCTCCGCCCTTGGCACTATCATAAGTAATAGAGAAAGAAGGTTTTTTATCGCATAAACGATAAAAATACATCCCCACTAAATCCTCTAAAATTTTCCCTCGCGCATTTTGCCCACTAATAGTATTACCTATTGTTTTATAATACATAGCACGAAACGCTGGAGATGAAAAAAGATACTTAGATGGTTTTTGTGTAATTTGCTTAAAATGTGATCCTTGGGGATAAATACGATGTAGAATCTCTGTTTGTTCAAGTACAGAAAAAATCTCAGCAATTTTTGGACGAGAAATACCAAATTTTTCAGCCAATGTTGTAAAATTTAAAGCATCCATATCAGCCACCGCATATAAAATAGCAGAAATTTTTGATATAATTTCAGAAGACAAACCACGCATTTGGGGAATATCTTTATTTACAACTCGTTCAAGAGATCTATTGATTTGATCATATACAAGAGCTTCGTTTTCCAAAGCAATCATAAATGGCAAAGAACCATAATAAAAATAATTTTCAAAATCCAAACGACTAATTCCCATATAATATCTATTAATTTTCTCTTCTTGCCTCTTTAAGTCATCGTAAACATCTTTAGCATTTTTACTTAAAAAAATAATTTCCTGCAATTTTTTTGCGAGATTTTTAGTCTCGTATTTATTATGTTTAATTTTTATAAATTCAGTAAATGAAAGAGGGTAAATTTTTTCATAAATAGCACGCCGAGCAATATCTGGATTGCTATTTATCAACGCAGCAGCTGATCCAGTTGAAAAAATAAAAGTTTTATTAGAACTGTCATAAACTGTTTTAAGAGTTATCCCCCATTTCTCATCATATTGCACTTCATCTAAAAATAGAAATAATGGTTTATCTAAATTCACAATCGGACGCCCGATAATTTCTTCAAAAACTTTTATTACTTCATTTATATTGCTTCCGAGTGTTTGTGTTATTTCGTCAACCGAAAGAACTAAAAAATATCCATCAATATTTTTCTTAGAGTGATACAACTGATGCATAATTGTTGTCTTCCCCGCTCCTCGCAAACCAGTAAGTGCTATCCAACGATAAGATGCATTACCAGAAATAAATTGATCTAAATGTGATTGTATTCTAACAAAGATATTTCTGTTCGGTCTCTTTTGATTCTGCTCGTCAAAAACATAAGCTTGCGATCTAAAATCCGCTTGAGCAATTTGATCATTTATATATTCTTTTATCTTTTGCTTCTTTAAATCCATAGTTTTTCTTTAATTTTAGCGTTAACTATACTTTACGCTCAATCTCTTTTAGTGTCAAGTCCGCTTTACACTGATTTTTATTTTTGATTTTTAGGCTTACCTTAGCCATTTTTTGATACATTTTATAGATTACAATTTTGATTTATCGTCATTTAATCCCCCGCCCGTCCCGTCGCAACTGATAACTGCCTGCCCGCAGGCTAACGCAACTGATAACTGTTAACTGAAAACTGAAAATTGATTAGCTCCAGTCTTCAATAATAATTTTCTTTCCGCTTTTTTTAACAATTACTTTTTGCGAGTATTTTAATCGTTATCTTTGCAGTTAATCGCAATTATCCTTTTCCATCCATCCACATTTTTGAAATCATTTTTATTTAATTTTTCTGCTATACGCCAATTGCCTTTATATATTTTTTTAGTGATATTCAATGCTTCAGAAATATTATTTATTATGCCTATTAATATATTTCTTTTGTATTTAAAAAATTGCCAAATTGTCGTATCAATTAAGTAAATTTTATTATAACATTCTACCGCCAAAATATCATGGCATTTTTCTTTTCTATTAAAGACTTTCTTGCCTTGTAAAATAAAAACTTTAGTGCTTGGCTGTTTTTGTAAAATCCAGCAACCGACTAAACGAGACATTTCGCTACAATTATCTTTCGCCAATAAATAAAGTGGTTTATTATTATATTTTCTTAATAGATTGACGACCTTTTCCTGAATTTGTTTTATGAGTTTTTTAGTCATGTGTTTCGCCTTGTATACTCGCCTTGGGCGAGAATGGAAATGTGCATTAAAATGTGCATTTTATTTTTTAATTACTCGCCGACCGCGCGCCGCCTTTAGCTTTTTTAATCCGCCGTGGCGGAAATACCTATTTTTATTATATCGTGTTTTTGGTTTGGGTTGGGGGTAATAAATTTCGTATTTCGTATTATGATTGAGATAATTTAGCAATTGCTTTAACGTGTTCCCAAGAAATACCCATAAAAATATTTGCATTAGTTTTTAATGGACCGTTAGACACGACACCAAGAACTTTTCTATGATCATTTTCTACAACTATTGGAGACCCACTAAACCCGCCGACAACAGGACCCATTATTCTAATTTCTTTTCTGGTCACACTTTTACATAATTCGACACCGACTACCCCATTTGAATAAGTTGGATCATGCCTTTGATTAAGTAGTTGTGTACCATATGGATACCCAGCATATGCAACTTTTGTTGATACTGGCGAATTTTGATTAACAATTTCGAGACCTGTTAAAAATTCATTATCTAAGATAGTTTTAAACGCTTCGTCAGTTATGTTTGGATTTTTTTTAAACCTTAAGGTTGCCAAATCGTGAGCAAAATCTATACAGTCAATAGAAACTGCACTATATTTCTCTAGTCGCCCCATAACCAACATTCCCGATATTTCAACAGGTGAATTAATAAAATCTTGTATAACATGTGCGCATGTTATAATAGTTCTATACTCTTTCAAAAGAAAAGCTGTCCCTTTAATTTCTAATTGGGGAGGAAGAAACCCTTGTTGATTCTGATTAAATCTTGGTTTAATTAAACCAATCGCACGTACAGCATCTATTACCGGCGGTTTATCATTTTTTGATAAAAGATTTTGATCTTCCATATTTTTTTTCCACTTTTATTTATTAATTTAATTCACAATTTAAATTGTGAATTGTTTTGGGTTGGTTTATATAACTTTAATATGATGAGTATGATTCACCCCCCTTGCATCATTGAAATCAGTTTATT
>Ga0265594_1000950_pt1 | contig 23286 bp, 17 predicted proteins | sample saktaG_11_FD_190147 | JGI IMG/M metagenome (GOLD analysis project Ga0265594, IMG submission 190147) | Saline water microbial communities from Sakinaw Lake, British Columbia, Canada - sak_2011_5_24_80m | ecosystem: Environmental > Aquatic > Non-marine Saline and Alkaline > Saline ... | reverse complement strand
TTTCAGTCACTATTGGGGAAAAACGCAAATCCAAACTCGGCGCTGATGCTGTGCTGGACTTCAATGTTGGCGTTGCTCTCGGAGAGGAGAGGCTTTCGCCGGATGAAGTGAAAGAACTTCTCGCCGGTGGCGATGGCCTGGTTTTGTTTAAGGGGCAATGGATTGAGATCGATAGTGAAAAATTGCAGGAGGCGATTAATCACTGGGAAAAATTACGCCGCGAGGCCCGTAACGGTGAAGTTTCATTCATTGAAGGGATGCGGATGCTGGCGGGAGCATCTGCTGATTTGAAACACGAAGAGCAAGCCGATCAGGAAACACAGTGGGTGTACGTTTCCGCGGGTGATTCGATGCGGGAGATTCTTGCCGGCCTGCGCGAGCCGGACAGACTTGATATGGTCGATGCCGGTACGAAGTTGAAAGCAACGCTGCGACTATATCAGCGAGAAGGACTTGCGTGGTTGTATTTCCTTGTGGAGCTTGGCTTGGGTGCATGTCTGGCTGATGATATGGGATTAGGCAAAACGATTCAGACGCTGGCGTTACTATTGTGTTGCAAGAACACTGTACCGAAACGAACAAACAAGCCTTCTTTGCTGGTCATACCGGCTTCACTGCTGGGCAACTGGCGCAATGAAGCCCGTCGTTTTACGCCATCTCTAAAACTGACCTTTCTTCATCCGGCTGAAACAGACCGTGACAGTATAGATCGGATAGCGGAATGTCCTGAGAAAATGCTGGCTGAAACTGATCTGGCTGTGACGACATATTCCATGTTGACCCGTCAGACGTGGTTGATGGACGTGAGTTGGAGACTGGTTATTCTCGATGAAGCCCAGGCGATCAAGAATCCTTCGACTCGACAAACCAAGGCGGCCAAGAAACTTTCCGCCCAGGCGCGTATCGCTCTAACCGGTACGCCGGTAGAAAATCGTATAGGCGATTTATGGTCGTTGTTCGACTTTCTCAACCCGGGATTGCTGGGCTCCGCAACCGTTTTCAAAACATTCATCAAGACTCTCCAGGCAAGAGAACATGACCAGTTTGCTCCGTTGCGACGTCTGGTCGGGCCGTACATTCTGCGTCGTATGAAAACAGATCGCAATATTGTCGCTGACCTGCCGGAAAAAACTGAAGTATCCTGCTATTGCAGATTGAGCAAATCGCAGATAATACTCTACGAAAACACTGTTCAGACTTTGAAAAATACGCTGGAAACAGCGGATGGCATGGCCCGTCGTGGAGCGGTATTACAATCTCTGATGCGTCTGAAGCAGATATGCAACCATCCCAGCCAACTGAATGGCGATGGCCGATACGCTCCTGTTGACAGCGGAAAATTCATCAGAGTACGGGAGATTTGCGAGGAAATAGCTTCCCGACAGGAAAAGGCGCTCGTTTTCACACAATTCCGTGAGATTACGGAGCCCCTGGCGGATTACCTGGCAGTTATATTCGGCCGTGCAGGGCTGATACTGCACGGTGGAACCCAGGTGCGAAAACGTAAAAAACTGATCGAACAATTTCAAAGCGATGACGGTCCACCATTTTTTGTTCTTTCTCTCAAAGCCGGTGGGACGGGATTGAATCTAACGGCGGCGTCTCATATAATCCATTTTGATCGCTGGTGGAACCCCGCTGTCGAGAATCAGGCTACGGACCGGGCGTTCCGTATTGGCCAGAAACGTAATGTCCTGGTCCACAAATTTGTGACTACCGGCACAGTCGAAGAAAGGATTGATGCGATGATTTCTGAAAAGCAGAAGATGGCCGACGGAATTCTCGCCTCCAACAGTGAGGATAACCTGACCGAGCTGCCGGATGATGAAATTCTGCGTCTGGTGCGTCTCGATGTCACCCGTGCTCAATTATAGAGGATATTCACTATGGCATACTATTGGAGCCCTTATGTTCCGGTAGCTCAGCGACGAGCGAAGGCTCTGCGGAAAATGCAGCAACTTCGGAAAAAGGGCAAGAACATTCAACCTATTGAAATCGAGGGACGAACCATCGCCCGCAGTTTCTGGGGCAAGGCGTGGTGCGAACATCTTGAGTCTTTTTCTGATTTTGAAAACCGACTACCTCGCGGTCGAACTTATGCGCGTAACGGCTCGGTCTGTCACTTGACTGTAGAAACCGGGCAAATCAAGGCTATTGTCAGCGGGTCGGAGCTCTATAACGTCATAATTAAGATCAAACCACTGAAGGCTTCCATCTGGAAGGCGATAAAGAACCGATGCAGCGGACAAATTGGGTCGATGCTCGAATTGCTTCAGGGACGACTATCTGATCATGTTATGTCCATAGTAACCAATCGTACCGAGGGATTACTGCCTTTGCCGGGACAAATCGATCTGCACTGCGATTGTCCTGACTGGGCTGAAATGTGCAAACATGTTGCCGCTGTTTTATACGGCGTCGGCAACCGGCTTGACAGCCGGCCCGAACTGTTATTCACGCTTCGAGACGTTGAAGCAAATGAATTGATTGCCGGCGATATCTCACTGCCTGATTCCGTTGCCGGTGCCGGCAAAACCATTGCCGATGACAGGATCGCCGATATTTTTGGTGTTGATATTGACAGAGTCACAACAGCTAAGAAGAAAACCAGGATTTCCAAAATCACCGGCCGGAAAAAGTCCTCAGTAAAACGTGTTGCAATGAGAAACGATGCGGAAACCAGCGAACTTCCGCGAATCCGGCCAACGGGCAAATCGGTGGCAAGACTGCGAAGTCAACTCAAGCTTTCAGTATCGGAGTTTGCAGAGCGTCTTGAAGTAACTCCGGCCAGCATATACCGCTGGGAGAAGACTTCGGGGCGGTTGAAACTGCGGCCACAAACATTCATTGCTCTCGCAAGGTTACATTGGCAGGTACGCGATCATGCCACTCCTTGACTCCCGGGATGTAACGAACATGAGCAGGGGACATTGAAGCCTTTTGTCTCGAATGCGAATATTATTCCGCAAGATGCCGAATGAGGCCGTATTTGCGGGGCACGACGAGGTCGGCCGTCCTGGCCGGCTGGCCCGGCTTCGGGGCGTAATTGACGTCCATGATTTCGATAAACTCTGCCGTGTATTCCTTTAGCACGCCGCAGTATTCGAATATTTTGTCGCCCTTAATCATCTCGAGCACGACTTTGTGGCCGATATATCTTTCCAGCAAAGGCTCGAAGGAAGCTCCCGACGAGGCCATCAGTTCCTGCTTCATCTGCGAGACATACTTGTCCTGAGAAGTCAGCACCTTGCCCGCGGGGGTGGCTTTCTTCGCCTGACTGATAAGCAGATTGATAATCTCCACGACCGAATCTCTGACGGTTCGAAAAACGTTCAGGATTCGCCTTTTGAGCCTGCACCAGGTCCCGGGGTGATATGTCCTCTTCAACTCTTTTTCTCGTGCCCTCTTATTTTGTTCGCTCAGCTCATCGTGAAAACGAATCACCGCTGCAATATCCGGGTACTCGTATTTGTATAGAATGTAGCTGGTTTCATCGTGCCCTTCTTCGTCTTTATGCTTTTCGGGATAAACGAATTCCAACCCGGTATTTTCGACCCTTACCTTACCCCAGATTGTTTTTCCGGACTTCTCTTCCAGCGTCACCATATTCTGCTCGAAATCCCGCAGGCACTTGTCCCTGCTCCTTTTTCTGACAAAAGCACCGATACCCGCGGCGAGGATAATAAACAATATTGTTAAAGCGGTCGCACTATCACCAAACATAATATTTAGCCCCTCAATTCATTGAGGGGTTCTCCTTTAAATCAAACGTATTCAGGATTCGTCGCTCAAATCTTCGCCAATATTACGGTATAATTCCTGCCGTAAAACTCGGCGCATTTCGGGCAGGTCGTATAGAAGAAGTACATCTTCTGAATCTCCCTGGCCTTCGATTTGACGTATGCCTTCATTTCCTGCGCCCATTTGCCTGCGTTTTGATACGGCCCTTCGAATACCTTAGTTAAAAATGTCCCTGATATCCTCGCCATAGTTGCCCCCGGCACATCCCTGGCGACCGCGATATAGATATCGCTGCCCCAGAGAGACTTCTCGTCCGAGAGCATCACGGGCGTCGGCACGAGGGCGCCGGCCTGTTGAATTTTCTCCATGTTCCTGACCATGACTTTCCCGAAGTTCAGCGGGATGTGAAAGAAACTCCTGACGTGGTCTTTGACGAATAGTTTATCCTGAAAAGTCACCTCCTTTTCATCCCACGGCTCAGGATCGAATCTCGGGCAGCATCCCGTCTCCGAGTCTTCGTATAGCTTATCCATAACAATCACCTCACTTTCTTCGGTAATTTCTTCGCCGACAGTTTTTATACTTGTCAGGCTTTCATCCTTACACGAATCAGCAACCGGCCGCTCGTGTAAAATCCGGTCTATTTGTTTTCCGTCAAGACTCTTTTTATAACCTTCGCCAGCCGTTTTATCCCCTCTTCGATCTTCTCTTCGTCCGAATTCGAAAAGTTAAGTCTCAGCGTATTATCCCCGCCGCCATCTACATAAAACGCTCTGCCTGGAACAAAAGCTACATTTTCTTCCGCTGCGAGCTTAAATAAATGTAATGATGAAAGATTCTCCGGAAGTGTTGCCCACAAGAACATGCCCCCCTCAGGCTTCGTGCATTTTATCTCTTCCGGAAAATGTTGCTCTATCATCGATACCATCAAATCTCTCTGCTTTTTATAAACCTTTCTGATGTTCAGAATATGCTCGTTGAGGTCGTGGTCAATCAGATACCGATAGACGGCCCTCTGCGAGAGATAATTCGAGTGCAGGTCGGATGACTGCTTTGCCACAACGATTTTTTCCATTACATCCGTAGCCGCACAAATCCATCCGAGCCTCAGTCCCGGTGTCACCACTTTCGAAAATGAGCCTAAAACAATCGTGCCATCCGGGAGGTAACTCTTCATCGAAGGCAAATCTTCGCCAATAAACCTCAGCTCACCGTAGGGATTGTCCTCAACCAAAACCATATTATGAGCTTTGATTAGATCGGCAAGCTTTTCTCTTTTCCGCCGTGAATAGGTTACGCCTGAGGGGTTCTGGAAATTGATAACCGTATGGAACAGTTTTGTCTGGCCAGCATTTAACGCTTTTTCGAGCAGACCGGTATCTATGCCGTCTTCGAGCAGAGGTATGGGCACGAACGACGGTTCAAATATACCGAATGCCTGTATGGCGCCCAGATAGCCCGGCCGTTCGATAACAATCCGGTCACCTTTATTCAGGAACACTTTGCCGACTAAATCGAGACCCTGCTGCGAACCGTTCGTGATCAATATCTCATCCGGGCTTACCTGCAAACCCTTTTTTACGAAGTATCGCTCGGCGATATATTTTCTCAAAGGCAGATAGCCCTCGGTCGTACTATACTGAAGAACATTTTCGCCGTCTTCCAGCAGAACTTTCAGGCACGCATCGGCAAGCTCTTTGACCGGAAACAGCTTGGGATTCGGCAAACCACCGGCGAATGATATGACATTGCTGTCCTGGGTAACCTTCAAAATTTCCCTGATGAACGACTTGTGAGTTGTGGCCATCCTGTCTGCAAACAGATTATTCATTCTTACTGACCTTCCAGTTTAAGCCCGGCCTTTTCCAGTGCCGTAAGCGCTTGTTTATGGCCTTCCTCGTAACCGTACCAGGCCTCGACAATCTTCCCCTCCCGGTCGATAATGTAATTCAGCGGCACGCCGCTCATTTGATAGCCTCTGAATCCGATCTGCACAGCGGCGTCGGAGGAATCCAGAATACTCGGAAACGTCGCGGAATTTTCCCGCATAAAATCCAGGGCAATCTGTTTGTCATCCGAGCAGTTGAAACCGAGAATCACCAGACCTTTGTCTTTATACTTTTCAGAGAGTGTTTGGAGATGACGCATCTCCTCTCGGCAGGCCGGTCACCCGGCCCGCCACATATAGAACCATACAATCTTGCCGCGATAGTCCGACAGTTTGACCTTGGTTTCGTCGGCCAGGAGCAGTTCGAAATCGGGCGCCTCCTGGCCCGGCTTGAGAAGCTTTTCGGCCGGATCGGGCGGCGTCCATTGCTGCCAGCCGGCCGGCGGCGACCAGACAAATTTCTCGTCCGGAATCTCAGCATTGATTTGGACATCAGACCAGTGTTCATATCCGATGAGAGGGCGGGATACTCGAACAACCTGCTTTATTTTCCGCGGAAGATGGTCCTGTTTGGAAAGCCAAATGTACCAGATCCGCTGACGCTTCATGAAGCTGACCTCGATCACGTCACATTCCTGGCCTTTGATGCTCTCCGCGTCCCAGCTTCTGACGCCGTCCAGGTAGGGCTGAAGAGAATCCGTATAGCCGTGGAAGGTGCTCGGATCGATTATTGTCATACTCATCCCCGCCCTGAGCCAGCCCACCTCATGCCCGATAGAGTGCCTTGCCAGTGGGGTGGTCTTTTTCATATAGACGTTTGATCCGTTATTTTCATAGCTGTCTGTGTTATCCGAAGCAGGCGAATTACCTTCCGGCCAATAAATCCAGAGATGACCGCCGTCGCCGACAAGGGTTCCGCATTCGTCGCCTTGCCTGTTCACCGTCTCCACGCGAAAGTAGTTGGGTTTTTTCATCCAGATCATGTAGGTACAATTGCCGCAATCGCCTTTATAGGAAAGACTTTCGGCGCTTCGCATCGTTTCAATCATCTTCTCGTAGAGAGCATGTGCCTCGGGCTCATCCTTAAAAGTATCTTTAACCGAAGCTGCCTGCGGCGTCACTTCATTGGGCTCGGCCTGCGCCGTCACTTCGTTTGGTTCGGCCTGTTTCGCTGCATCAGGCGGCCGGTCCGTAGGAACAGTCGCGGGCTGCTCGGGTTTCTCCGGCGGGCCGGAGAAATAGACGGCTAAGCACACAAGCGCTGCGCTGAGAACGCCAATCATCGTCCATACGAATCTTTTGTTTCTCATTTGCATCACCTGTGACTTTTTTCCTTTCCTTATTATATAACGACCGCCGTGCCTCTGGCGGAGGCCATTACGAGCGACTTGTTTTTGGAACCGACGTTATCGTAGTCCAGAGCAAAGCCGACGATGGCGTTGGCGCCCAGTCTCATCGCTTCTCCTTTCGCTTCGGCGATAACGTCATCCTGCATCAGCTTCATCACTTCCTGATACGACTCCGACCGTCCGCCGAAAATGTCACGAAATGAAGTGAAGAAGTCACGGATAACATTTACGGCCCTGACGTTTCGCACAATCACAATCCCTTTGTACTGCCTGATTTTAATCCCATCTAAAATCGGCGTCGTGAAAATTTGAATATCGTTCATCGGATTCCTTTCATAATCCCCCGATACGTTCGATATAAACTGCCAATTCGCTGCCGATCCGGCCCGGTTTGTCCCAGCTTTGGTCGCCGCCGGCAACGGTTACGTTTTCCATAGTCACCTCGCTGCCGCTTGCACAATCGAACCAGCGTAATTTATACACCCCCGCGGGCATGTTTTTCAAGCCAATTTTGCCCTGCAATTTCGATGCATACGCGATATAGCTTCCGCCCGGCCGGGCCAGCACATATTGCGTCCCGGCGAATGCAAGCCCATCGTGTGGTGTCATTTGTTGAAAATCAGTCGACTCAAAAAAACGCGCCAGCCGGCCGCAGTCTTCCAAGTCGCTTTTGGCCGTCGTGGCGATATCCATCCCTAAAATCATCACGTACGCGCCGGCCATCGCACAGGCCCAGCTCTTTCGGCGTGCCTCGGACCCGGTCCCATAGTCGGCCGCCTCGGACATATTCAGATTGTACCGGCCTTTTGCCTGCTCCCACGCCTTAACCAGCCCGGCGTGCAGTTCTTCAGCAGTCTTGACGTTGTACTGAATCGCGAACTGGTCGATGTTCCGCTCGTCGGCAAGCTCCGAGAAATCCAGACCGTTGAGCTTGTGCACGGCGATAACATGATTGTAATCGTCGGCAGCGTGAATTTCCGCGGCAATATTTTTCACCCGTTCGGCGCTGAATGCCTCCTGGTATTCCTCCGCGATGCACCATATCAGATTTCTATGATGCTCGAACCGGTTGACGAGCGAATGAATAAAATTCTTTTCTTCCTCGCCTACCCTGTCGCCAGTTCTCCAAATCCGCGCACTATCGTCATAGAGGAACAGGTATATGACAATGTCACTTTCATCCATTTCAGTAAACCATGTTTCCCACTGTTCCAGCACGGCGGAATTGATGCCTTTTGCCGGGTCGTGATCGACAAACGGATTATGAGTTTTATCGCCGTCGCCGCCATGCGAGCGTATCGCCATCAGGTAGATGCAGTTGGCCCCGGTTCCCTTCATTTTCTCGATCAATTCCATCTGATCGCTGGCGCGGGTACCATCCGGCTTTAAGCTGCCGCGATAGAGAAAACCCTCCGGATCGCCCGGTCCGCACATAAAGAACGGCCTGCCGTCGCTGCGCTTGAGCCACTCCGGATGCTCGGGGTCAGCGATAATCCGGCCGCTTTGGGACGGGGTTGATGTCACGGAATCCTTGAGCAGCTTCAGCGCGTGATTTTCCATCTCGCGGCCTTCGATTCTGGTGTCGTTCCAGCTTATAATCAGATCCAGGCCGGGCAAAACGACCATAGCGCGCAGCCCGCCATGCCCGAAGCAGCCGTATGTATCGACCGGCACATCGGGCCAATGCCGCACGCCTTTGCTGTCAATACCATTTGTCCACCAGAGCCAGCTATAGCTGCCGGCGTGGTCGCACTGGTTGTCCGGGATTTGTCTCGAGCCGATGGAGCGCTGGCCCGGGATCATCTCGGCAGCTATTTTGCCCGCGCGCCGAATCGAGTTCGGCACGGGACTGGTGACCGCCATCGTCGCGTATTGGCGGCTGAGAAGTTGCTCATCTTTCCATTTGCCGCCCCGCAGATACAACAGGCCGAAACGTGCAAAATCACGCGGCGAAATCGCAAGCCGGCCGGGCCTGTCGCCTGTGCCGAAGGCCATGAACGTCGGATTATCCTGGCATTGAAGCTTGTCGGTCAGCATCGGATGAAAGACCTCGGCATCCACCGTCTCGAAGCTCGCACCGTAGACCTTCTGAAACAGTGTGTCCCAGAACAGCGACATTTGCCAGTCGTTATAAGCGAAGGCCGTGCCGGGCGCCTCGGCCAGGCCATAGCACGATATCTGGTTGGCGCAATGCCGCCACGTTATGTCACTGTCCTTATAGCCGAGATTTTTGTTTATCCGGTTCAGCCGCGGCTCCCACTTGCTGAGACGCTCGTCGAAGCTGAAGATTCTGCCGTCCTCGACGGCCTTGAACAAAAAGTATGCGTAAAGAGGTTTTGCCGCCGAAGCGACATCATTTCGCCTGCCGGCATCGCCCCATGTATAGACCATATATCCGTGCCGCACCACGCAGCCGAATCCGCCGGCGTAATCGCTCAATTCCCTGAGCTTTTTTGAATCCAGACCGACTTGTTCGGGCCTTTTCGTCGCCCATTCTTCTCCCGGATACACCGATTTGCTTTCGCTTGCTCCTACTGCCGCACAAGCCAAAAGCACCGCCAAAAGCATTTTTGTTAATTTCATTTTCAACCTTTCTTCTCACTGGCCTTCCAGATTGTCTTTAACCAGAGACGCCTCTAATTTTTTGTGGTCGCCGGACGTATCGACCAGGACATTATCCGAAAACAGCACGTGTCTGCTCGCCGGGCCTTCGAGGCTCAGTGCTTTGGGCCTCAGGCCGGAGAACAGGTTGCCCGTCAAGGTGACGCCTAATGTGCCGTTAAGGACCACGCCGGCCGCTGCCAGGTCGTTTGCCTCTCGCTTGACTTTATCGGCGCCGATGTAGCTGTTGGAAAAATTGTTGCCCGTCACGGTTATGCGCCCGGAAGCCGGCCCGATGTTCAGGGCGTCCTTGCCCATGATGGTAAAGGTGTTGGCGCTGACGGTGCAGCCGTGCGCATCCCGCAGTGCAATCCCGCCGGCCGTATCATGCGCAATTACGTTGGCGCTGAGGGCGATTCCGTAGCAGTCTCTGTCGAGCACGATGGCCGTACCCTTGCACTCCTCGATCATATTGCCGGAAACGACCGAGCCGTAAGTATTCTCGATAACGACGCCGTCGCCGAGATGATCGTCGAGGCAGTTGCCCGTCATGCAGAGATTAAAGCCGTCGATGAACCTAAGTGCATCGTAGTTCTCCTCGAACTGGTTCGCCGAGACGACGACGTCGTGACAGCCGATGGCGTTCAGCCCAGTCTTTTTGTTGTAGGTAATAAGCGAGTTGCAGATTCGCGGGTCTTCGTAGCAGAAGTACAGCCGAATGCCGTCGCCGCCATGGTAGCTGACGGTGACGCCGTCGATGAAAAGTTCGTTAATCCGCCGGGCCTCGATGCCGTGGCCGCTCTTTTCGTTGCCGGTAATACGGAAGTCCGCTAAGCGAATTCGCCACAGCTCGGCGTTTCGATTGTCGCCGCTGCTGGGGTGCTGAAGGATAAGGGCGCTTTTGCCGGCGGTATTGACGTTCTTGATATGCGTTGCCGTGCCGGCCCCTTCGATTAGAACGTCGGATTTAGTCACCATCAAAGGCTCGGTAATCTCAAAAGTTCCCGGCGGCAAACACACGACCCCGCCCTCATCAGGCAGCGCATCGATCGCCGCCTGAATCGTAGGATACAGCCCAGCGTCAATAACCGCCCGCGCCCCCGGCAGCCGCAACCCGGCCGAATCGTAACCTTCCTTCTGGCCATTCACGATGTTGAGACCGCTTAGCGCGATAACAATAAATATCATCGCCGCCAATATTGTGCATGTCTGTTTCATCTTGTTTCTCCTGATAAGTTTTTAAGGAATTCTCTGTCCGGCAACATTGTAACCTTAATCTGTGTACAGGTCAAAGACGCACAATGCTCCGAATATCATACCCCGGGCTGATTAAGCAGGCATAAGCGTTAACAAGACGAGGGGCGAAAGGCTTAGCCTCGGTTTGCTCTCAGACCGAAAGAACACTCGATATTCCGCGGAACAAGGCAACCGAACCTCGCTTAAGGTTACGTAGGTTGTAGCCGCCTTCCTGAACTATTAGAGTGGGGATATTGAGCCGAGCCAGCCGCTGTCCGATAGTTTCAAGCACTTTTACGGACAATGAAAATGTTCCTGTCGGATCGCCTTTGAGAATATCAAATCCGACACTGACAACGAGAAAATCCGGCCGGAAACGCTTAATGCAAACAACGGCCTTCTCAAAAGTTTTCAAATAAACGGTGTCTATTGTGTTTGGCGGAAGCGGGAAGTTATAGTTAAATCCCAGACCCGCTGCCTCACCATTTTCGCCTGCAAAACCGCTGAAGTAAGGGAATGCATTGTCGGGATGACCGTGGACGGAAACCGTCAGAACATCCGGGCGTGTATAGAAGATATCCTGGGTGCCATTTCCATGGTGAAAATCAATGTCGAGAACCGCCGTCCGTCCGTGAAGCGAAAGCTGATGGGCGGCAATGGCGGCGTTATTGAAGTAACAGAAACCGCCATAAACTTTTCGCTCAGCATGGTGTCCTGGCGGGCGGCACAATGCATAAGAGAGCGGGACACCCGCCAGTATCTCTTCAGCAGCCGTCATGGCTACATCGACCGAGGCGCGGGCGGCGAAATAAGCATTACGGTACAGCGGAGTGCAGGAATCGATACAGTAATAACCGGCCTGGACGGGAAGGTCGCGGGGGCGGCGATCCGGCCTGCGGATGGGAAAGGTGTCCGGATATACCGGCCGACCGGTATCAAGTTTTGTGCAAACAGTTTTCAAATAGTTGACGAAGTGCCGGTCGTGGACGGCGAGTATGACCTTTTCGCTGAAGCGCTTCGCAGGTACCACGGTAAACAATCCCAGGGGTAATATCGTATCGAGCAGCGCGCCTACTCGCGCGGGTCTCTCAAAATAACCCCTGCTGCGAACATGGTGGATAACGTGCTTCTGACTGGCAACCAGAGCAAAGGATTTCTGAATGTGGCCCATCGTGACCTCTTTGACGCTTTCGGCCGTCTTTACGTAACGCGGTGGTCGAAACCGCACCGGATCATCGGTAAACGACTGTATGACGCAGCGTATATAATGCTCGTCCGCGACGTGCCCGAAGCGGTGTTTCAGAATTGCTTTAACTGCGTTTTGGGCCTCTGAACGTGAAAGAATCGTCCTTCTGTTCAAAGGATCAAACAGAAGATAGGCCGTGGTCGGGGGCTTGCCTACCGGAGTGTGGTAGGCTGTGCCGGTGATGGGCCGTAGGCCGTATTGTTCGTAGAATCGCATCCTCTTTCGGCTTTGCGCCAATTCGGCGGGATCTTTCGTCAGATCAGGATCATCAGGCTGAACCTCTATATAAAGACCCTGGGACGACAGTCCTTCACAATATCCTCGAACAGCTTCGTACAAAGCGCCGCCGAGACCTCCGCCCCATCGTTTCTTGCGAACCGCAATGAAATCCAGAAACGAGATATGAATATCGGGAAAGTGCAGCAGCAGAGCAAATCCAGTGACTCTTCCCAGGCTCGTCTCGGAGATTATCAGGGTGGTTTGATAATCTTGCTTGAATGGATTAGCCAGAAGCTCCGGTATCCTGTCGGCGTAGTCAGCCAGTATTGGAAAATTTTCACTAAAGATATCTTCAACCTGAGTGACACGATCCCGCGCAATAGGAAGGGCCGGAGAGGTTATGCAGCGAATACGAATCATAATAAATCACTCCCTGACCAATCCAAAGAACTGCTGGCAGAAACAGAATACGAAAAACAGCATCACATCTGACATATTACCGCCGACTTCTTGTCTGCAACCTCACGCACTATTCGCCATAGATTTCTTTGCCGCCTTGACCACGTTTTCCGCTGTGATGCCGTACTTTTCGAAGCAGACTTTGCCGGGCGCCGAGGCACCAAACGACGACATGCCGACGAAAACGCCTTTGTCGCCGATATATTTGTGCCAGCCTTGTTCGACGCCGGCCTCGATACCGACTCTGGCCGTCACAGCTGGCGGAATGACAGAGTCTTTGTATTCTTGACTTTGCTTTTCAAACAGCTCCCAGCACGGCATGCTGACCACCTGTGCGGCGATATTTTCTTTTGCAAGAGCTTCGGCGGCACTTAATGCGACGGATACTTCCGAGCCGGTTGCCAAAAGCAGAACGGTGGCGAGGGCATCTTGCCCTTGCTCTTGTGGCGAGGGCATCTTGCCCTTGTTCTTTTCCGCCGGCAAGATGCCGGCGGGACGCAAGGCCGGGACGGCCTCGCCACTGGGATGCTGGCGGGACACAAGGCCGGGACGGCCTCGCCACAGCACATAAGCACCCTTACTGAGATTCGCCGCCGACGCGTATTTATCCTGGTCCAGAACGGGACATCCCTGCCGGGTCAGCAGCAGAGTTACCGGCCCATCGCGATGCTCCAGCGCGTATTTCCATGCCTGGGCCGTTTCGTTGGCGTCAGCGGGGCGGAAGACCAGCAGATTCGGAATCGCCCGCAGGGCGGGGAAATGCTCGACCGGCTGATGGGTCGGCCCGTCCTCGCCGATGCCGATGCTGTCGTGCGTGAAGACGAATATGGTCGGGTAATTCGAGAGGGCCGCCACGCGGATCGCGCCTCGCATATAATCGCTGAAGACCAGGAACGTCCCGCCGAACGCGCGGGCCAGGCCGCTGACGGAAATCCCGTTCATAATCGCCCCCATCGCGTGCTCACGAATTCCGTAGCGAAGGTACCTGCCGTCCCGCGCATCCTTCTGGAAATCCTTCGCATCAGGCCACCGCGTATTGTTGGAGGGCGTCAGGTCCGCCGAGCCGCCCAAAATCAGCGGCAGTTTCGGCATCAATTCTGCCAGGACTTTGCCGGAGGCCTTGCGCGTCGCCAGGGAGCTGCCCGGCTCGAACGTCGGCAGAATCTCATCGAGGTCCACGGGCAGCTTACCCGCCGCGGCATCCTCGAACTGCGCCGCAAGCTCCGGATATTTTTTAGCGTAGTCGGCGAACAGCTTGTCCCACGCGGCCTCTGCTTTTTTGCCCTCGGCCTGAACCTTCTGCATGTGTGTCTTAACTTCGTCGGGGATATAGAAGCTCTTTTCCGGGTCCCAGCCGAATTTTTCCTTAATCAGCCTGATTTCATCGTCACCCAGAGGCGAGCCGTGCGCCCCGGCGGTGTCCTGCATGTTCGGACTGCCGAATGCGATGTGTGAACGGAATTTTATTATCGTCGGCCGCTGTTTTTCCGCCTTCGCATTTGCCATCGCTTTTTCGAAAGCGGCCATATCGTTGCCGTCACCTTCGACAACCTGCACGTTCCAGCCGTAGGCTTCGAAACGTTTGGCCCTGTCTTCGGTAAACGACAAATCCGTGCTGCCGTCGATACTGATATGATTGTCATCGTAAACGACGATAAGATTATCGAGGCCGAGGTGCCCGGCAAGAGAGCTGGCCTCCGAGGCGACGCCTTCCTGCAAGTCGCCGTCGCTGGCAATAACGTACATGTTGTAGTCGATAACGGGAAATCCATCCCGGTTGAAATGATTCGCCAGGTATTTCTGCGCTATTGCCATCCCGACGGCGTTTGAAATGCCCTGGCCCAGCGGCCCGGTAGTCACTTCGATGCCGCGGTCCGGCTCGTATTCCGGGTGTCCCGGCGTCTTGCTGCCCCACTGACGGAAGCTTTTCAGGTCGTCCAGAGTTATGCCGTAACCGGTCAAATGCAGCAGCGAATAAAGCAGCATGCTGCCGTGGCCCGCCGAGAGAACGAAACGGTCACGATTGTGCCATCTCGGATTGGATGGATTTTGCCTGATATATTTGGTCCAGAGCACGTACGCCGCCGAGGCCATTCCCATCGGCATACCGGGATGACCCGCATTGGCCTTCTGCACGCCTTCCATCGATAAAAAACGAATCGTTTCTATACAACGCTCATCAATCTCCGACAAACCCGGATTTTTCACAGTTACACTCATCACAAAATTCCTGTAATCATAGTTCATTTTACATTTTGCTACATAACGCCGACGATAAAGTAACGGATACCCCTATTTTTAGCAAGACTTTTGTTGCTATAGCTGTCGGTTGCCAGTGTTTTATGCCGTTCATACAGTTTGACTTTCTCGGAAAAAACCGCGAAAATCGGTAATTTCCTGAACTTATCAACTTGCCGCGCATCTGTATTAATCGAGAATAGCGCATGAAAAAGGCTGCCGAATTAATAGAACAGTTATTGCTGCTTCGCTGTCAAATGGGCGATAAGGATGCTTTTGCGGAACTCATCGAGCGCTACGAGAGACCTCTGCGTTATTTCATAAACCGGTTATTGGACAACAGCGAACTGACGGAAGATATTTTTCAGGACACATGGCTGACAGTTATCAGTCGAATACACGGCCTCCGGGAAATCGACGCCTTTCCGGCATGGTTGTACCGTATAGCGCGCAATAAGGTTTACCAGCAGCTCAGGAAAAAAAGGAACGTATCGAGGCTGGATGAAAACATTGCGGTCGAAGATCATGCCGAAGAAGATGCTTTCTCCGGCGAAGACGCGGCGAAAATTCACAAGTGCCTGAAAGAACTGCCGCCCGAATATCGGGAGGTCCTGATGCTGCGGTTCCTGGAGCAAATGTCGTATCAGCAGATTTCGCAAGTGCTGAACTGTAAACTGGGTACTGTTCGATCGCGACTCTATTACGCAAAACTTACTCTTAAAAAAGAATTGGAGAAATAAAAAATGGAAAAAGCAAAAGATATAAAAGAAGAGCTTCTCAAACAAATGGATGGCGATTCTGCCGGAGCTACCGATGTAAGCGAGACTTCGGCACAGAAAATCATCGAGGAACATAAGACTCGACTTAGACGGCAGAAGTGGATTGCAGCGATTAGCTGGCTGATCACAATCATATACGCTGTGGCTATGCATAATTTGAAGGTTTATCTGGAGAAATTCAACATCGAGGCCCTTCTTACCAGAAATGAATTTATGCTCGTGCGTTACTCGAATATGGGATTGATAGTCTTGATTTTAATTGCCCTTCTCCTTACATACTTAGTTTACAGTACGTCGAGATCCACGACTATACTGCAGATTTGCGTCCGGTTGGCCAACATAGAAGAATACCTCAAAAAAATGTCTCGCGATAAATGATGTTCCTGCAAAACTTGACGGGCCGCACGACACTCATTAGGCTCTCACGCCGGTAACGTATTTGTACATTGACGTAGACTTTCCGCGATCCGAAATACGCCGAAGTCAAAAAGCAGCTCGCGAAATGGCTGCCCCGGACAAATGTCCCGGAGGTAAAGAAGGCTAAGGAAAAGGCCAAAAAGAAACGCACATAAAAACAGTAGGGTCGGTTCTCGAATATGTTTAGGGGACAAGCCATCCCCATCCCAATAAACGACAATTGGGATGAGGCTGCCACCCAATAGAATTGATGGAAAAGGGGTGGCAGCCTCAAGCGCAGCTTGGGGATGGTCGGGAATACCAGATGCCGGCTAAAGACGTACCGGTTCTCGAACCACCCCTGTTTACTTAATTTAATCCTGTTTACGGCACCTTCGATTGAAACTCGTAGTGTCCCGAGCCTACGGCAAAGACTGCGATTCCCTGCTTTATGCGCAGGAATCGAACCGCCTCGGCTTTGGTGGCGGGCCGGCCGGACTCGGTGATATTGCCGGCGCTGTCGGCGGGCATATAAACCGTCGCCGTCGTATTGGCGGGAATAGTCACGTTCAGCTTGAACGTGCCGTCTTCGAGCCGCCAGTCGCTGACGATTTTGCCGTTAATCGAATCGTAACTTGCCTTTGCATTGGTAATGCCGCCCGGCATTGGACGAATAATAATTTGCTTATAGCCCGGCCCATCCGTGTCGATCCCGGCGACCGTATTGAAGAGCCACCGGCCAACTGAACCGAAAGCATAGTGATTGAAAGAATTCATGCCGGGGTCCTGGAAGCCTTTTTCCTCGGTCCAGCCGTCCCAGCGTTCCCAGATGGTCGTGGCTCCGTTCTTGATGCTGTAGCCCCAACTGGGAAAGGTGTCATTGAAAAGCAGGCGATAAGCGACATCCAGATATCCCATATCCGTAAGGGTTGGCAGCAGATAACTGAGGCCTACGAATCCCGTTGAGAGGTGCCAGTTCTTTGCCTTGACCCTTTCGACGAGGTGTTCTGCCGCTCGCTGGCGTTTGTCGGCGGGCAATAAATCAAAATACAGGCCCAGCAGATAACAGGTCTGCGTCTCGCCCTTGATTCGGGCATCTTCGGAGACGTAAGCCTCGTTAAAGGCATCCTTGATTTGGACGAAGAGTTCTTCGTATTCTTTCGCCTCGTCGTCTCTTCCGAGGGCGTCGGCCATTTTCGAGAGCAGCCGGGTGCTGTAGGCGAAATAGGCCGTAGCGATTACGTCCTTGGGTGTGTTGGAGGCAATCGAGACCCAGTCACCGTACCCCTGGTTCGGGCGCAGCAGATCCTTGCTGTTCGTTTTCAAATAGGATATCCACTTTTTCATCGATTCGAAGTGCTTTTCGATGACACGCTTATCGCCGTAAACTTCGTAAATCGTCCACGGGCAAATGACGCCGGCATCGCCCCAGGCGGCCGTGCCGTCGCCCATCGCGACCTTACGCGGCGCCACGTCGGGGAACGCTCCTTCCGGGCTCTGAGCATCTTCGAGATCAACCAGCCACTTGGTGAAAAATGCCGAGACGTCCATATTATAGGTTGCCGTGCGGATGAAAATCTGGGCGTCGCCAGTCCAGCCCAGTCGTTCATCGCGCTGCGGGCAGTCGGTCGGCACCTCGATAAAGTTGCCCCGCTGGCCCCAGACTATATTATGGTACAATTGATTGACCATAGGATTGGAGCACTCGAAAGCCCCGGCCAGCGGCGTATCCGAATGAAGGACAACCCCGGTAATCGCATCGAGCGCCGGTTCGCCCGGATAGCCGGTGATTTCCACGTAACGAAAGCCGTGAAAAGTAAAGCGAGGCTCCCAGATTTCTTCGCCGCCGCCTTTGCAGATATACGTATCGGTGCAGCGTGCCTCGCGAAGGTTGGTGGTATAAATCGTCCCGTCGGGATTGAGCATTTCCGCGAATCGCAGCACGATTTTCGTGCCGGCCTGACCTTTGGCCCTGAGCCGGACCCAGCCGGCGAAATTCTGGCCCATATCGAAAACGTAGACATCCTTCTTCGGCTCGGTGATTTCCTTTGCGTCGATCTGGAGAATCTTCTTAACCGTCACGCCGGGATAAGCTTGGATCTCAGCTTCTATCCGGTCCGTCACGGCCACCGTGTTCCAGCCGGTATCGTCGAACCAATAACTGCACCAGTCAGTGGTTTCTTTGCGGCTGTCATAGGTCTCGCCCATCAGGAAGTCCGACTCGAAAAGCGGCCCGTAAGCAGCCTTCCAGGATTCGTCGGTCGCAACTACCTGCCGAGTACCGTCAGCGTATTCGATTTCGATCTGCACAAGCAACCGCGGCTCGCTGCCGTAATGCTCTCTCTTTTTGCCGAAGCCGAGATAGCCGGCATACCATCCGTCGGCAAGAATGGCTCCGATGGTATTGCCGCTTTGTGTAAGCAAACCGGTCACATCGTAACGCTGGTAGTAAACCCGTTTGGTATAGTCTGTCCAACCGGGAGTGAAGTAGTCACTGCCGACGCGCTTGCCGTTGACCTGCAGCTCGTAGAGCCCCAGGGCCGAGGCATAGACAACGGCGCTTTTGACCGGCTTGTTGACGACAAAGCTTTTACGCAGGTACGGCGGAGGTGGCAAAACCAGCCCTTCCTGTGAGGGCTGTCCCCATGGCCCTTCGCCCATCTGCGCAATCACTTTCGCATCGGACCAGGCACTGTCATCGAAACTAGGCGTCTTCCAGCCGTCCTGCTCGACGTTGGAGGCCTTCCATGAACCGTCAATCGAAACGACCATGGTCTCTTGCATATCAAATTCCACCAGCAGTTTGCCAGTAAGCCCCGCCGGATTGGCGGCGTCGCCCTGATTGGCGACGGCAATCGCCAGCGTATTGGCCCCGGCGGTGAGCCTGTCGGTGACATCGAGCATGTGAACCGATTGCCAGCCGCTGGCCTGTCCCGCCTCTTCGCCGTTTACGAAAAGCGTTGCCTGGTTATCGGCCAGCAGCACGAACCGTGCCCGCTTGATACTTTTATCAGATGCGATCTCGAAACTACTTCTGAAAAACCGCGTGCCGATAGGAGCGCTCTTTGCCGGATCGCCCTCGTCAAACCATATCCATTTACCGCCCTTGAGACTGAGCTGATCGGATGTTTGTTGCTGCCCATAAATCTCAGGCGGCGGTGCATCGTAACCGATCCATTTTGCCTGCCAGTCGTCGGATTCGAGCAGACCCATGATCCACTTTGCCGGCTCACTCCAGGCCGATACGCGGCCGTTGCCGTCCCAGACGCGGACTTTCCAATAGCAGTGCATCCGCGATTTCAACGGCTTGCCCTTGTATACAACCTGGTTGCTCTGGTCGGACTTAATTTTGCCGCTGTTCCACAAATCTCCTTTGTCACGCTCCAACAATTCGTTGGTGGAGGCAATTAAAATATGGTAGGCGTTCTGCATGCAGGATCGCTGCTCGGATTGTAGAATCCAGCTCAGCCGGGGCTTGATTACGTCAATACCCATGGGATTGACAAGGTACTCGCAGCGTAGATTCATGGCGGCGGTGCCTTCTGTTTGAGCTTTGCCGCTTTTGCGTGTTGCCCCTTCTTCCGTGCATCCGAGGCCTGACAGTGACAAAAAGACAATCCCTATCGCCGATAGTAATTTGATCCGGTTCATATTATTTTCCTTTCCTTTATACGCATTCGGAGCTTTATTTCAACGCTGTGAATGTATTTTCGATTTTCGATTTGAAATCGGCATTCGTCAATCGCCAATGGTCAATTGGTTAGTCACTTCCATTTGAGCCGCCGTAGATAAACCGCATCCGGCCGACATTGGGTACAATACCAAATGGGAATTCTGCAAACGGCTTGAATCCGCTGGGCCAATAGACAAACAACGCCTTGCCTACCAGGTAGTCGCGAGGAACTGTCCCCATACGATAGCTGGGCAATCCCTTATTTGCCAGGCCGGGCCTGTTCCACAACCTGCCGTCCTCACTGTTGGGGCTGTTGTCACCCAGGACAAAAAATTGATCTTCCTTTAGGGTAAAAGGATCGTCCTCTTTGGCTCTTTGGGACCCAGGCGGTTCAGTGTAATGAATATCCCTGAAAATTGCTATGTGGGAGAGTGTTAGCCTGCCCGTGCCGAAGATTTCCACTCGCGGTTCAATGTCTTCCTGTATCGGCCCGACGTCTTCGAGGTCACGCCCCAAATCGTGCGTCACCTTTGTGCCGCCGTATTCGAAAATCAATTGGTGGTCGACAATGGCAAACTTGACAAGTGTCTGCTTATTCATTCGCGGAGCTTTGATTGACAACCCTATCAATTCCACGAGATCTTCGCCCTTTTTTTGCTTAGTGACGATCATGGTCCCTGTCAAAAGAACTTCCGCCCGATAGGTTGTCTCGTATTTGCTCAGAGCGATGCCGATACGTCCCTGCGAGTCGGCCGCCCGGCAGTCGAAACGCAGCATCAAGTCACTGCAGGTCGGCATATAGCTGTATGTATCAATATCGTCGTACGCATAGGTAGCCTTGAAGTCGTTACCGATCGAAGTATCGTAAACCATCGAATTGATTGGGCCGCCAGGGCTGTCCAAACTAAATATGGTTGGACTGTCGCTGTTTGCCGTGACCCATTTTGAATCCCCTATATTCCTGAACGGCTGGGCCCAAATGTGACCGTTAAACGAATCATCTTCAGGCCGAACGGGCTGATAATCGTTATCATAGACCGGCATCCAGAGCTCTTTCTGGATTTTGGCGGGTTTTCGGGCAATTTTGTCATCAATGTAGATGTCCCCGTCGATGATCTGTATCTTCTCACCCGGCAGGCCAATTAATCGTTTGATGTAATTGATAGTTGGCTCCGTCGGATTTTTAAATACGATGACATCCCATCTTTTGGGTTCAATGAACTGATAGATACATTTTAGAACGAGTATGCGGTCGCCATTGGCTACCGGCATTGCCTCAGTGGTCGTAAGGTAACGGCTACACCTCGGGCAGCGAGAGGAAGGCAGAGCTATACTATCGTTCGAGTTGGTATTTTGACGAGTCCTGTTTCGATTCGCAATAAAGGTCGTATCGGCAATCGGCCCGCAATTGCGACACAGCAGTTCAGACGGGTAGCGGCCACAGTTTGGGCAGCGGGTAATCGCCAGATGGGCGCTGCCGGAGGGAACTGTATCCTCGGGCAATCTCCGGCCATTGCGGTCAACATAGTTGCCAGGCACAAAACCATGCTCGTATTCATATCCGCATTGCCGGCATCGCAAACGAAAATGAGCCCCCATCAGTGTATCTGCCATACTGCCGGTCGGAATGCGAAACGCCTCCATGACGAACGCCCGGAAGACAAAGGCCAATATGAAAGCGGTTATCAGCCATTCGAAGGTGTTTGCTATTTCAGCCGCCCTGTCTTTACTTTTCCGAGCTTGCTTATCTAAACTGCTTTTATTGCTCTTATCTTGAGACATATACGCCAATCCTGCTCTAAGGTAAACCCTGAGTTCTTTATATCAGAATATCAGAGTAAATGTATAAAAACTAAGAATATTGATTATGCCGATAAATCTTCTGCCGGTCAATAAACTAATTTGCTTTGCGGGCATTTTTGCATAAGATTTTGCTAATCATAGCCTTATATTTAATCGTTTCAAGGAGAGGTTTTCCCGCCTATACTGCGTTTTATCCGTAGTTGTTGCCGGAGTTGTTGCCGAATATTTCTGTACATGAGCCTCTTTAATATTTGAAGCGGTGTAACTATTCCCGGGTTTTTCATGGCCCGTAAGATGGTGTCTAAAAAATTTTGGGAATCTTAAGAATTTTATATGAAATTTGCTTGCCGGATAGAAGTCTTTGTTGTATAGTGAGTTGTGAAGTTTCGAAATTTGCACTTTGTCGGTTAGTCTTGCGGTCGACAAAAGCAATTCTTGCTCTGGAAAGCAACGCTCAGGTGGCCGCAATCGAATCGTCAAAATACGTAGAGGCGTGTGATGAGCTGTTGGATGATTAATAAAAACCGGTTTATTATGCAGCAGCTTTTAAATATAAACAGAACCCAGTTTCCTAATTGCTCTTTCCTGAAATGAGGTAGTCTATGGCGACAATTACAAAGAAGGAACTTATCGACCGAATTGCTGAACGGACACAAGCAAAAAGAGTTACAGTCAAGTGCATAATTCAGGCTTTCCTTGATGAGGTAACAAGGGAACTGTGTGAGAATAACCGTCTGGAATTCCGCGATTTTGGTGTTTTTGAAACCAGGACCAGAGCGGCAAGGGTTGCACAGAATCCGAAAACTCTTGAACGCGTCGAGGTTCCTGAGAAACGAACGGTTAAGTTCAAGATGGGCCGACTGATGAAGGAAAACCTTTGCGCTCCTGTCGTAGAATCAGCCAAGGCGAAATAAGTGTACTGATTGAACAGCCATCGCCCACAACAAAACGCTGCCGGTTCCGACAATGAACCGCCTGCTATGAATTGTGTGGCGAGCAGCGAATAGCCGGTTTTAGTTAGCATAAGGAGCGTTATATGTTAGAGGGAAAAGTAAAGTGGTTTAACCCGCGGAAGGGTTATGGATTTATCGCTACCGATGATGGCCGTGATATTTTCGTCCACTATTCAAGTATTTCAGGTGATGGATATAAAACTCTTGTTGAAGGCGACCCGGTTACTTTCGAAATTGTCGAGGGTGACAAGGGACTGAGAGCTGAAAATGTAGTTCCTCAATCAGCCTCGGAAAGCGAAGAAAAGTCGGAAAGCGAAGAAAAGTCGTAAGGCTGCTTTTTAATCTCGGGCCCGATGGAAGTTACAAAACAAAACTTGTTTTTCATTTCCTTAACTGCCTGATTTAGAACCAAACGACAATAGGAATCTTCAGTCGTCTTATATTGCCCGAAGCATGGGTGCAAAGATTAGAGTTCTCCATTCCACCATTGAGATAGACAAAGATTTAGAATACATAAGATATATGAACTATGATTGCCGGAGAATATCAATCGGGCCTGGATTGTAACGTCCTTGTACTCAATAAGCATTATATGGCGATCCGCATAGTCGGCGCCAGGCGGGCATTTTCCCTGCTTTTCCGCGACCTTGCCGAGGTCGTCTCACTCGAAGAGGGTCGATATTCCAATTACGATTTCAATAGCTG
>Ga0265594_1000947_pt1 | contig 23332 bp, 24 predicted proteins | sample saktaG_11_FD_190147 | JGI IMG/M metagenome (GOLD analysis project Ga0265594, IMG submission 190147) | Saline water microbial communities from Sakinaw Lake, British Columbia, Canada - sak_2011_5_24_80m | ecosystem: Environmental > Aquatic > Non-marine Saline and Alkaline > Saline ... | reverse complement strand
TTGCTCGGGAAGTATAAAAATGAATCTGTTATTATTTATTGTTTTTCCAGAAATGACACCGAAACAATCGCCTCTGGCTTAAGGGATAACAACTTTAACGCCAGAGCTTATCACGCTGGTATGGGGGCCAAGCAAAGAAGCTCGGTACAAGAGCTTTTTATCAAAGACGAGGTAAATATTATTGTGGCCACCATTGCCTTTGGTATGGGCATAGACAAGCCCGATGTGAGGTTGGTGGTGCATTATACTTATCCTAAAACCTTAGAAAATTACTATCAAGAAATTGGCCGAGCTGGTCGAGATGGTTTGAAAAGCGAGTGCGTGATGTTTTATACTTATGCTGACACCAGAAAACACGAATTTTTTATTGACCAGATAGAAGATGTTTACTTGCGAAGATTATCTCAAGATAAATTAAACGCGGTGATAAATTTCGCCGGGTTAACAACTTGCCGTAAAAAATATTTGTTGAGCTACTTTGGAGAAGATTTAAGGGAGGGCAATTGCGGGGGATGCGATATTTGTTTGCCAAGCGGAGAAAATATTGAGGAATATGTTGTTAAGGAACTGCCCAAGAGCAAGGTTAAAAAGATTGACCTTGTTTATAACCAAGAATTGTTTGAAGAGCTGCGGGCTTTAAGAAAAGATTTAGCTATGCGAGAGCATGTTCCGCCTTTTATTATATTTGGTGATGCTGCTTTGCAAGAAATGGCGTGCTATTTGCCAACCGATCAGGAGGCCTTTAGCTGTATTAATGGGGTTGGAGCAAAAAAATTAGAGCAATTCGGCGAAATATTTTTAAATGTTATCAATAATTTTGCGCAAAAAAACAATTTTTAATAATAGTGAAGTTGAATTTTATTATTATTAAAGTAAATAGATTTATGAATGGACAAAACAGGGGAGACATAAGAATAGGTTTAGAGGTTGAAGTTGTGCTTAAGGCGGACCAAAGAACCGGCAAGCTCACTCGCGGAATAGTGGCTGGGATTTTGACCAGCTCCAGCTTTCACCCTAGGGGCATTAAGGTGCGTCTAACCGACGGGCAAGTTGGTCGGGTGCGAAATTTTGCGATAGAAAAATAAAAAAATGAAATCAATTTTTGAAAAATATTTGGGCCAGGAGGCAAGGGTTGTGATAGACAGGCCCTTGGGTAGTAAACACCCCAAGTTTGAGATGGTTTATTAAAGAATTAACAATAATTTTAGGAACGTTATTTTAAATTGGAAATTTTAAGGAGATAAAAAATTTGTTATAATTGTAATATATGAAAAAACTTTATATCGGCGCAGTTATTATTTTGTTGCTTGGCGTTGTTGTTTGGGTTGGGATATTTTATCAAAGAAAATCTCCAGGTGATGAGACGGCGCAAGCTAATGTTCTTATTGGCCAGGTTGATTATTTGTGCGAGGCGGGCAAAACTATCAACGCTAAATATTATCAAGGGCCAGAGGCCGAAGGGCCCCAGCCCGGCGAACCGCCTACGCCAACCGGTAGCGTGGAGCTGATTTTGAGCGATGGCCGGCAATTAACTTTGCCCCAAACCATTTCAGGCAGCGGTATTCGCTATGCCACAACCAGCGAGGCCCTTATTTTTTGGAGCAAGGGCAACGGCGCTTTTATTATGGAAAATGATGTTCAAATATACTCGGTGTGTATAGCCACCGCTCCAAACTTCGGCGATTTGCCGCAGGTTTATGCGAGCTCAAGCGCTGGGTTTTCTATTCGTTATCTTGAGGGGTATACTGTTGACCCCTTTTATCAATATCAGGGCCTTGGCCCGGGCAAAGAAATCAGTGGGGTAAAATTTACCATTCCAACAGAGATGGCCGCTGGCACCAATCTTTCTGGTTTTGATACCGGGGTTTCCGTGGAGGAAATTTCCGACACATCGGATTGCAACGCCGGGTTGTTTGTGTATCCAGCCAATAGCGGAATTTTTGAAATTACCGATAACGGCGTTCAATATTCGATGGCTACATCAAGCGGAGCGGGCGCTGGCAATTTTTACGAGGAAACGATTTGGGCAATACCCGGCGCCAACCCTTGTGTGGCGGTTCGATATTTCATTCATTCAACCAATATTGATAACTACCCGTCCGGAACTGTTCAGGAATTCAACCTCCGAGAGCTCATTAACCAGTTTGACGCGGTTAGGCGAACTTTAATATTGAATCCGTAAATAAAAAAATATGAAGAAATTTTTTCAGGGGATTTTTTCCCGAAGCTTTAACGCCAAAAATGCCCTTGGCCAGGTGCGGGGCGAAGGGCGTTTTGACAAGTCTTCGGATTCGGCCCGGCGCAGATGGGGCCTAGCCATCCGTTTAAAGAATATCAGAAACAGGGGGAAGAAATAAATTTTGCGGTTTTTTGCCCCAAACTTAGAGCAGTTTGGCGATGGCGGTCTTAAACGGCGCGGCGGCCAGACGGCCCAATGGGCAGAAGGCGGTTTTTTGCAGGGCGTCAAAAATATCGTTGAGGATTTTTTGGTCAAGGTTATTTTGGTAGAGGAGCTCTTTAATACGGAAAAGGCCCTCTCGGCAGGGGGCGCACTTGTCGCAGTTTTGCGAAACGTAAAAATCCACCCAATTTTTCATTAAATCCAAAACATTGGTTGTTTCTTTATTAAAAATAATAATTGAGCCCGCGCCCTTAATGGGCTGGTCTAATTCTTCGGGTAATAGGATTTCTCCGCAGGCGCCCCCGCCAATTTGCGCGAAATAGGGGAACGGCGGGATATTATTGGTTTTTTTTAATGTTTGCTTTATGGTGTCGGTTTCAAACAGCTCAACGACACCTTTATTTTTTATGTCGCCTTCAATAGAATAAAATCGTTGGCCCTGGTATTCGTCCTTGACGATTTTGCTAACGCAGTAAAATGTTTCCACGTTGTTAACAAGCGTGGGCTTGCCCCAGAGCCCGGATTGCGTGGGATATGGCGGTTTAACGCGCGGCTCGGCTTGTTTGCCTTCAATCGCGTTAAGCAAAGAAGTTTCCTCGCCCGCTATGTAGCCGCTCGGTTTTTCAAAAAGGATTATTGGCATATTGCCCGCCAGGTTTTTGAGTGTTTGTGAAAAGCGGGCGTAATAATCCTTATTTAAGTAAATATAGGCCTGCGAGTTGCCAATGGTTTTTAGGGCGATTTTGATCCCGTTAATAACCTCTTGGGGATATCGTTCCAAAATATAGCCGTCTTTGAAAACCATCGGCTCGCCTTCTGAAGCATTACAGACGATATACTTTTGGCTCGCTGGATCATTTTTAACCATTTGCCATTTCTGCCATACCGGAAACCCCGAGCCGCTTCGGCCGGTTAACCCGCTTTGTTGAAGTTTTTGGATAATGTCTTGAAGCATTAATTATTTTACCATTTTTTTGGAATCAAACCACTATGGGTTTTTGGTTTGGCTGCTCAACCCGGCCATCGCCGCCTCGGCCGTGGCCTTGTCGTCGGTAACCGTTTTAACCAATGTTTTCATAATGAAAAACCACAAAGTAAGGTATTAAAAAAGCCCTGTCTTGAATCATCTTTTTGGCAGGGCTTTTTTATTGTTGTGGGATTTAGGAATATTAGTTTTTTGATAATGATTTGCCGGCTTCTCGCACCGCGGCTTCAATAAGTTTTTTAAATTTTTTTAGATCGCCTTCGTTAGCCATTTGGAGGGCCCTTACATATTTTTGTCGGCCTGACTTTGTTTCAACCTGCAATTCAATAGGTGGTAGATTGAGATTAAGGAGGATAATGTTAGTTAAGAGTCGTCCAATGCGGCCGTTATAATCTTGGAATGGATGTATCCATAAAAAACGGTGCTGCGCCCAAGCTAATGATTCTGTTAATTTATTCAAAAAATTTGGCTCTTCTATGGTAGGCAAGTGTTTCAAGCGTGTTCCTAAATCACGGCAAAAATCTAAAATTAATTGTGGAACTAAATAAAATTTTGGCGGCGTGTGGTTGGAAACGGTTACTTCAATTTGGCGAAACTTGCCAGCTGTTTTGGGAAATATCCATCCAAAACCAACTTGATGCGCTTTTTTGATGAAATTTGGCGTAATGATAATTTTGCCTTTTTGGTGTTTTTGCAAAACAAAATTCTAGGCGCGTTTAATGCCCGTAATCTCCAGAGAGATTAGTTCAGAGCGGGGGATAATACCAAAAGCGGTTTCCTTGTAGCTTGTTTCGCCTTGTTTTTTAGTTGTCATACGGCGGCGTGGTTTCTCGGCTCAAAACTTGGCGTACCATTTTAAGGGTTGTTTTAGGATTTTCCGTTTTTGTGGTACGGTAAATCATTTTTTCTTCAAAATTACGTAAATATTCTTGCTGTTTCCGCCCTGATGCTTTTCGGTATTTTTTAAAAACTTTAATTATATCTTTTTCTGACATATGTTTTTTCTTTATTTTAACAATACCATAAAAATCAACTCTAAACAATTAAAAAGCCCTGCCTTTCGGCGGGAATTGAGTCAATCAAAATTCGTAAATAAATAGTTTCTTGCCGAGAGATTTTCGCGGTCTGTTCAGGTTAATGACTTGAGCGGGTTTTTTGTTGCTGAAACAAAAATCACAGGAAACCAATTTGGCGCCGGGCTTTAATTCGGCTTGCAGTTTGGGTAATAATTGGTCCATTAGTTTTGGAAAAAGGTAAACAAAAATATGGGTGGCTCTTGATAAGTCCTGTTTGAAAAAATCGCGTTTCAAAACGGTTATGTTTTTTGGCCGGCCAACGAGAAAAATTTTCCACCAGCTGCAAATAATCGGCAGCCAGTCCTTGTCCAAGCCAAAGTATTCGGCTTGGCCTTGCTCTCGCCAAGCGGCAATCAAAACTCGGGCGTCTCCGCAACCCAAATCATATACTTGGCTGTTCGGCTTGATATTGAGGGCTTGGACAATTCGCGGAATTGTTTTTTTGCCAACCGGCACAAACGGCGCTTTAGTAAAAACCGCCGCCAAAATTATTAAAACAACAACCGCAATCGCCGCTAAGGCCGCCAAGACCAACAACACGAGAGCGAAAATACTGATAATGCTAATCATTGGTTTTATTATGGCATTTAAAATTATTTTATGATAATTCCCCTGCGCGCTTTTTGCAATGGTGTAGTTTTCAAAATAACTTAAAGAAATTTATAGTATAGTAGGGAATAATGTCTTGGATTTATTTTTCCCACAGCGCAGGGTATTGACATTTTGATACGGATTTGCTACTATTACTGAAAGCGAGTAGAATATAGTAAATACAATAAGTTATATGACAGAAAAAATACAAAACCAAAAACGGGAAAGATTCAAAAGATTGGGTGCTTACCGCACCAATGAAGTTTTGAAAAGGATTAAAGTTTTGGGAAATTGCGCCAACCGAAGCGCTTACGAGTATAACGAGGAGGAGATAGAAAAAATTTTTAATGTTATTACTCAAAAGGTCAAAGAGGTGAGAGCAAAGTTTCATTTTCCAAAAGAAAAAGAATTTAAGTTATAATTTTATGAATAATGAGGATATCAAGAGCTTAGCTCTTTTACTTGCAGAAACAGAGACGGAAAAAAATGTCGTGCAAATATTGAGCGAAGTTAATTTGTGGGCGGATAAGGGTGCGTGGAAAGAAATTGACGAAAGTTCTGGAAACTGGTCAACAATTGGAAATCAACAAAGTGCACCCGATACTGCCCTTGTTGAGAAAATTATTAATTCTGTTGATGCAGTGATGACGAGAGAATGCTTAAGAAGAGGCATAAAGCCCGATAGCGAGGGTGCTCCCAAAAGTATCGCTGAGGCACAGAGGGAGTATTTTGGAATTTATAATGGCAAACTTTCTAGTATTGATGCTAATGATAGGGCGAAACTTGCGGAAAATATTTTTCTTGTTGCGACTGGTAGTAAAACCCTTCCTTCCTATTCATTTATTGACTTAGGGGAAGGACAGTCGCCCGAATTTTTTCCCGATACATTTCTTTCTCTTAATAAGGGAAATAAGAGTAAGGTCCAGTTTGTCCAAGGTAAATTTGGAATGGGGGGCACTGGTGTTTTTAGATTTGGAAGTCCTGAGCATAATTTTCAGCTAATAATTTCTAAAAGAGACCCTGCAATCAAATATGGAGAAAAAAGCGATCAATGGGGCGTGACGGTTGTAAGACGTATCCCTCCCACTGGACAAATGCGAAGTTCAATTTTCACTTATCTTGCTCCAGAAGGAAAAATTCTTTCTTTTGTATCCCCAGTATTACCTCTTTTGCCCGGAAAACATCCGAAAGCTTGTTCGGAGCCGCTCAAATGGGGCACATTTATAAAAATTTATGAATATAATCTTGCTGGTTTAAAGAGCAATGTTCGATTTGATTTGTTCTATCGTCTGTCTTTACTCTTGCCAAATGTAGCCTTACCAATTACTCTCTGCGAGCGGCGAGATTATAGTGATAAGGAAGATAAAACCCGAGATATGAAAATTACCATGTCTGGATTAAGTGTCCGCCTTGACGAAGACAAAAGAGATAATCTTGAAGATGGCTTTCCTAGTACCGGTGAACTAAATATAAAAAGTCAGAAAATGGATTATTCGATTTATGCTTTTCGTAAAGATAGAAGAAGAACCTATTCTGGAAATGAAGGGGTTGTTTTTATTGTAAATGGTCAATCTCATGGTTTTTTGTCAAAATCTTTTTTTGAACGTAAAACCATTGGTATGTCTTATCTTTCTGATAGTATTCTTATACTTGTTGATTGTTCAAAAATTGACAAGAGAAAACACGAAGATTTATTTATGAATAGTCGAGATCGTCTTTGTAATGGGCCGCTTAAAGATGAAATAGAGCAACAGTTAGAAGATATTATCAAAAACCATCAAGGACTTAGAGCATTGAGAGAGAAGCGCGTAAGAGAAGATACTGAGAATAAATTACAAGATTCACAACCATTGGCAGATGTTTTAGAAAACATAATTAAAAAATCTCCCTCTTTGTCGAGCATTTTTCTACAAGGGATGAGAATTAAAAATCCATTTAAGCTTACTGGTGTTACTGGAGTAGGAAAATTTATGGGCAAAAAATTTCCTACATATTTTAAATTAAAGGGAGAATATTTAAAGCAAAAACCAAAATCCTGCCCTATTAACAACAGGAAGTTTAGAATTCAATATGAAACTGACGCGGAGAATGATTATTTTAACCGCGACAAAGAACCTGGTGAATTGATACTTAAAATCAATGGGACTCCCATTGAAGATTATTCACTTAATCTGTGGAATGGTTTAGCCACACTGAATGTCGGAATACCAAATAGTGCAAAAGTTGGAGATATATTATGTTTTCAAGCAGAAGTAAAAGATATTACAAGATTAGAGCCATTTTTGAGTGGGTTTTGTGTCAAAATTGAACAGTCCCAGAAGAAACAAGACGGAGGAAATGGGAAGAGAAAAGAATCTTCAAGCGAAAAGAATGGAAAAGATAGTCAAAAGCCGACTCATCTCGATATTCCCAATATGATTGAAGTGAGGAGAGATAGGTGGCAAGGAAATGGTTATAATTTTGATGAAAAAAGTGCTTTAGCGGTAGTATATGCCGGAGAGGAAGTTGGTTACAATTTTTTCATTAATATGGATAATGTTTATCTTCAAATGGAGATTAAGGGAAATATAAAAATTAACCCTAAATTTTCAGAAGCAAGATTTAAATATGGCATGGTTTTATTGGGTATATCATTGCTTGATTTCGAAGAAAAAAGGAAAGAAGAAAAAAAAGCTATTATGCAGGAAAACGACAATCTATCGATCTTTGAAAAGATTTCGCAGTTCTCAAGGGCAATTTCTCCCACCTTACTCCCGATGATTACATCACTGGGAGATTTAGAAATTGAAAGTTGATTTATGATTTCTGTACTAAAATGCGGGTTTTGCGATAAGGATTTTTTAAGAGAAAACGGGGCCGATATGATATAATGAGATTGTAAGTTAATTTTATATGTATATTTTTATTGATGAGTCGGGCAATTTGTGCGGAAAGCAAAGCGAGTTTTTTGTTGTGGGTGGTTTTATTACTAATGACCCGAGAAGAACTGCCAGAGTTTTTCGCAAGTGGCAGAAAAGAAAATTTATCAATAAAAAACTTCGCTATAGAGCAGAGTTAAAATTTTCAGATACTCGGCTTACCGAAGAAATGCGTTTAAAAACATTGGGAAATTTAGCCCAGAGCGATATTAGGATTTTCTATGTGTTTTTTAAGGTTAAAAATATACCAGAAAATTATCGTAATAAAAAGGGAGTTGAGACGGGTTTGTTATACACTGAAATCGTAGAGCAAGCGTTACGATTTCTTTTGCCAACAGGCGATTTAGAATTTCGTGTTTATAGAGATTTTAGGCAGTTAAAAGGAGTTTCTCAATCAAAGTTTAACGAACTGTTGAAAATAGGATTGTCTCCAAGTCTTTCTAAAAAAGCAGTAGTCCAGTTGGAGGCGGTAAATTCGGCTGACAACACAAACATTCAGATTGCTGATTGGATTTGCGGGGCTTTGTTTAGGTATTATAACAAGGGTAAGAATGGAGATAAGTATTTTTCTTTGTTTAAAAACAGTATTGTGGTTGCAGAAGAGTTATTCAAGGATTATTGGGAAAATTTTGCTAAAAACAAAAAATCGCCTTTCAAATAAAAGGTGATTTTTTGTAGAGCGGCGTCTAATGAGATGGGCTCCCGAGCTTAAGTCTCCACATCCGCGGAGGGAACACTCGAGCACCTCAAAAGGTATTATTGCCAGCTCCAAATATATTATATGCCAAGTGGCTGGCATAAGTCAATAGATTAGATTTGCCTAACACAAAACCCTGCTTATATAAGCAGGGTTTTGTATTGTAGCTTCGGGCTGCCCGGTATCGCGCCGGGGCCGCCACCTCCCCGAGATGGTATACTACTATTATACTACAGCCCGGTCAGCCGATTAGGGCTGGAGTATTATTTGTTCTTGCCCAGTGATTTGATGCACTTGGCGCAAGCCAAAATGCGCTGGCCCGCGAACGGCCGGAACTTTTTGCTGGAGATGTCCTGGGGGTTCTTGGGCACCTTGAACCATTGCAGGTTGGGGTATTTACGCACCTTGGGAGCGGGATTATATTTGCCTCTTAATTTATTATATTTGCCAAAGAGCAATGAGCCCTTTTGACACACCGCGCAGGTCTTAGCCATATTTGTTTTAATTAAAGTTTTAAGATTAAACAGAGGGAACCCCTCTGTAGATTTAATTTAACGCAAATTTTTGAATTTTGCAATGCAGGTGGTATAGTAAAGCTAAAATAACTATTTTAAATATGCTAATTGATACTTTGTTCACCAATCCTATTTCTTATTTAATGATGGCGGTTTCTTTGTTGTTCGCTTTAACCGTGCATGAATATTTTCACGCGCAGGCGGCTGATTGGCAGGGCGACAAAACTGCCCGAGCCATGGGCCGCCTCACGCTTAATCCTTTGGCGCATTTGGACGTTGTTGGCGCTTTGTTTATTTTTACCGTGGGGTTTGGCTGGGGCAAGCCCGTGCCTTTTAATTTTCACGCTCTAAAAAATAAAAAATGGGGGCCGGCCTTGGTGGCCTCGGCCGGGCCTTTGGCTAACTTTATGATGGCCTTGGTTGTCGGGCTTATTTTGCGGTTTGGCCATATAAATAATTTGCAGTTGATTAATTTTTTCGCGATGTTTGTTTGGCTTAATGTAATATTGGGGGTTTTTAATTTAATCCCGGTGCCGCCCTTGGACGGCTCCCATTTAATTTTGGCAGTGTGGCCGTGGAAGTGGGAGAAGTACAGGATGGCATTTATGCGGAGCGGGTTTTTGGCGATTATAACAGCAGTAATCTTTATGATGTATGTTGGGGGGCCGTATATCGCCCGGCCGATTTTTTCTTTAATCACCGGTTTGCCGCTAAATTTTTGATTTTATGCCTAAGGCTATTATTTTTGATTGTTGGAGCACTTTGTTTTATAAAGATGCGCCCGAGCCTGCGTCTTTTTCAAAAAGACTTGGAGTTGAGAAAACCTATGAGCTGGAAAAAGTGATAGAGAGAAATTTAATGCTTGATAAAATAAAGGATGTTAAAGAGGCGTTCCGAAAGATTATATCAGAATTAGATATCAAGCCCAATGAAAGAATGGTAGATGATTTAGCCCTTATCCTGTGTGACAAGTTGGTCAATTGCAATAAGCCATACCCGAATACATTGGAGGTTTTAAATGAATTAAAAAACAGAAAATACCGGTTAGGTATGATTAGCAATGCTATAGATATCGTGTTTGAGCCATTAAGAAAAAAGTATAATTTCAATGAGTTATTTGACGCAGTCGTGCCGTCTTTTGAAGCTGGCCTTTTAAAGCCCGACCCAAAAATTTTTGAAATGTGTTTGGAAAAATTGGGAATTGGAAAAGACGAAGCGCTTATGGTGGGGGACAGTTTGCAAGATGATATAGAGGCGGCGCAATCTTTTGGCATTAAGGCTTTAATGCTTGATAATAGAAACAGGCACCCGAATTATTCTCCTCGCATCACTTCAATAAAAGATGTTTTTTCTTATTTACAATAGCTAAATAAAATTGTAATTTATGCCTGATAACTCCGAGCAAAGAATTTGTCAAAATTGCAAACAGAACTTCATCATAGAGCCCGATGATTTTGATTTTTACGAGAAAATAAAAGTGCCCGTGCCGACTTTTTGCCCGGAGTGCCGGCTGATTCGGCGTTTAGCCTGGCTTAATGAAAACTCTCTCTATAAGAGAAATTGTGATTTATGCGGCAAACCAATGATTTCAGTTTTTTCTAAAGAAAGCGGCCTTAAGGTTTATTGTTCGCCATGCTGGTGGTCGGACAAATGGGATGGGCTTGAATATGGCATTGATTTTGATTTAAAAAGGCCATTTTTACTGCAAGTACGAGAATTGCTTCAGAAAGTTCCAGTGATGAACCTTTTCAGCTTGTACTCTTCTTTAGAAAATTCAGAGTATACCAACATGGTTGGTAATTTGAAGAATTGCTACATGGTGTTTCATAGCGATGCTAACGAAAACTGTTTTTATGGCGGGCAAATTCTTAATACAAAAGATAGCGTGGACAATTTATTGATAAACGGCTGCGAGCTTTGCTATGAGAATGTAAACTGCAGGAATTGTTATCAAACATTTTTTTCTTTGAATTGCGCGGATTGTGATAGTGTATATTTTTCCCGCGATTGTTCGGGTTGCAGCAACTGCCTGGGTTGCGTAAATTTACGGAATAAGAAATACTATATTTTTAATAAACCATACACTAAAGAAGATTATGAAATACAGGTAAAGAGTTACTTGCCTGATTCATCTGTGAAGATAGAAGACATGCAAAGGAAAGCTTTTGAATTTTGGAAGAAGTTTCCTCAAAAATACATTCACGAAAAACACAATAATAATGTTTCTGGCGATTATATTTATAATTCTAAAAACACCCTTGACTCTTATATTGTGGATAATGTAGAAAACTCACGTTTTTGTGCCTTTACTACTCCTCCAAGCGTAAAAGATTGTTATGATTTTACTCACTATGGTTCCAACGCGGAGTTACTTTATGATTCAATCCAGGTTGGTAACCAGGCTTCTCGCGTTTATTTTAGCTGGTTTGCGATAACAGGAATAAGGGAAGTTGAATACAGTATGTTTAATATAGGATGCCGAAACATATTCGGTTCAGTTGGTTTAAAAAAGCGAGAGTTTTGTATTCTGAACAAGCAATATAGCGAGACGGATTATGAGAAGTTGAGAACAGAGATAATTAAGCAAATGAATAAGCAACCGCACAAAGACAAAAAGGGGAACCGATACCCTTATGGTGAATTTTTTCCGATAGAGATGAGTCCTTTTGGTTATAATGAAACAAGGGCTCAACAGTTTTTCCCCCTAACCAAACAACAAGCCCAAGAGCAGGGCTACTCTTGGAAACCACCTGAACCCCGCAATTACCAGATAACCATCAAATCCCAAGACCTGCCCGACAACATCAAAGATGTTGACGATTCCATATTGAAAGAGATAATTGAGTGCGCCCACCAAGGACAATGCCAAGAGCAATGCACCGAGGCTTTCCGCATCATTCCCCAAGAGCTGGCCTTCTACCGCCGCATGAACCTCCCCCTGCCCCGTCTCTGCCCCAACTGCCGTCATTACCAGCGTCTCAAACAGAGAAACCCTCTCCGTCTCTGGAAACGCCAATGCCAGGCCCCGGGTTGCTCCAATACCTTTGAAACCAGCTACGCTCCCGATAGACCAGAAATAGTTTATTGCGAGGAGTGCTATTTGAAAGAGGTGGTATAACTGTCAATAGTTTGTTTGACCTTTTGGTTGGCGGGCGTATCATACAAACATAAACGCCCTAGCCAACCGAAAGGCCGCTGATTTTTTTTATATCAATGAGGATATGATTAACAAATTTATAAAAGGCAAAATAATTGTTTTCATTGACGCTGCTAATTTAGAAAGCTCGGTTAAGAGCTTGGGTTGGTGGATTGATTATAACAAACTGCGTGCTCTCTTTCCTAAAGAGAGTTTGATAGAGATTCGCGATTATTGCGTTCGTCATAATACTGAAAATCAAGACCAGTTTTTTACATTCTTGAAAAGAAACGGATTTACCTTAATTACCAAACCCTTAAAAATTATTAAAGATGAGGATATTGATAGGGGTGATATTCGTAAAGCCAATTTTGATGTTGAAATAGCGGTTGACGCCATGGAGATGCAAGATAGTTTCAACACTTTTGTTTTATTTTCTGGGGATAGCGATTTTGATTATTTGCTAAAAAGATTAAGGAATAAGGGCAAAATTGTTATAGTGGTATCTGCTAAGAATCATATTTCCAAAGAATTGATTGATAGTAGCCACAAGTATATTGATTTGAAAAAATTAAAGACATTAATTGAAAGAAAAGATAAAGAGGAAACCAAAAGCCCATCTTTTACAATGGGCGGTTGATAACGGATGTTTCCACCCGCGTTTCAATTATAGCAAAGGCAAAAACGATATGTCAATAGTTCAAACCAAACAGTGTCAAAATTGCAAACAGAACTTCATCATAGAGCCCGATGATTTTGATTTTTACGAGAAAATAAAAGTGCCGCCACCGAGTCGATGCCCGGAGTGCCGGCTGATCCGGCGAGCGGTTTTTAGAAATTATAATAATTTTTACAAAAGAAAATGCGACCTTTGCGGCTGCAGTATTATTTCTAATTATTCCACAAATACTCCTTATAAAATTTATTGTGTGAAGTGTTGGTGGTCAGACGGATGGGACCCGTTTGATTATGAGCAGAAAATTGATTTTAGCCGAAATTTTTTTGAGCAGTTCAGCGATTTTGAAAAAAGAGTGCCAGCCATTTCTTTAATGAATGATGATGGTATAGGCAGTATAAATTGTAGATATACCTATGATTTTGCGGAAGGCAAAAATTGTTACCTTGTTTTTTCTTGTTGGCGGGTTGAGGATTCCTTTAATTGTTGCCATACCAATTATGTAAAACAATTGGCGGATTCATTGCATACTCATAATTCAGAGCTGTGTTATGAAACTATCCATTGCAATCGTTGCTATAATTGCCGTTTTACCTATTGCAGCCAGGATTCTCACGATTGCCATTTTGTTTATAATTTAAAGAATTGCTCTCATTGTTTTTTATCTTCCAATTTGCGTAATAAGAAATATTTTGTCTTTAATAAACCTTATTCTAAGGAAGAATATGAAAAAATTTTAAAACAATACGAATTGGATACTTTTCACGGCCAACGAAAAGCCAAAGAGCAGTTCAATAAATTAATTTTAGAAGCAATAAGGCGGTCATCAAGAAATATCAGATGTACTAATTCATTTGGCGATAATTTGAGGAATTGCAAAAATTTATATTATGGCTTCATTTTTAACGATGTTGTGGATAGTAAGTTTCTCTTTTTTGGCGATACGGCAGAAAATTCTTACGACATTCTTTTTTCCGCTAAGGTGAAATTATGCTATGAGGGCATCACTATTGATAAGTCGCACTTGGCTAGGTTTGCTATTCTGTCATGGAATTGTAGCGACATTCATTATTCAAATCATTGCCATTCTTCCTCCCACCTCTTCGCCTGCGTCGGCCTGCGCAACAAGCAATACTGCATTCTCAACAAACAATACAGCAAAGAGGAATACGAAGCCCTAGTCCCCAAGATTATCTCCCATATGAATGATATGCCCTACACCGACAAGAAAGGCAGGGTATACAAGTACGGGGAGTTCTTCCCCACAGAGCTCTCACCCTTCGCCTACAATGAAACCATAGCCCAAGAATACTTCCCCCTGACCAAACAACAGGCCCAAGAGCAAGGATATCTATGGAAAGATCCCGAACCCCGTAACTACCAGATAACCATCAAATCCCAAGACCTGCCCGACAACATCAAAGATGTTGAGGACTCCATATTAAAAGAGATAATTGGCTGCGCCCACCAAGGCAGGTGTAACGAACAATGTACCGAGGCCTTCCGCATCATTCCCCAAGAGCTGGCCTTCTATCGCCGCATGAACCTCCCCCTGCCAAGATTGTGCCCCAACTGCCGTCATTACCAACGCCTCAAACAAAGAAACCCCCTCAAGCTCTGGAAACGCCAGTGTATGGCCCCGGGCTGTCCCAATACCTTTGAAACCAGCTACGCTCCCGACCGGCCCGAGATTGTTTATTGCGAAGCTTGCTACTTAAAAGAGGTGGTATGAAAAATCAAAAACAAAAGGAAGAGATTACGTTAAAACAAGCTCAACAGATGGTTGATGATTGGATCAAAACAATCGGGGTTAGTTATTTTTCTCCGTTGTCGCAGCTGGCGCAATTAACGGAAGAGGTAGGGGAAACGGCTCGGGTGATTAACAGAATTTATGGCGATCAAAGTTTTAAAAAATCCGATAGGGACAAAGAATTAGCCGACGAGCTGGCCGACGTTTTGTTTACTTTAATATGTATAGCAAATTCAACGGGCATTGATCTCGCTGATGCCTTAAATAAAAATTTACAAAAGAAAACCAAGCGCGACGAGAAGCGGCACGCCAACAACATTAAATTAAAGAAAGAGCCGTATATGGATTTTGCGGATATAGTCGCCATCATAGCGCAAGCCGGCGGGAGAAGAGAAACAGTAAAAATTTACTATCCCAAGACCGCCCGATCAACAGCCGGCTGGCGAGAGGTTGAGCCGTATTTTTTGGCCAACGACACGGGGGAGGCGGCCGAACATTTGGTTTACGGGGAAGACAGATTAAGCCCCGGACATATTTTTAACGGCTATACCCTTGGCAGCGGCGATAACCATTACGATTCTTTTATTTTAGGCAAAATTAAAGCGGCCAAGATGACAAACCAGAAATTTAAACCAAGATTTGGCTGGAAAGTGGAGTTTTAATTATTGACATAGTATAATTTGTTTGTTAAATTGGACTTGCTGTAAAAAGTAATTCCTTTTTTTATGCCGACAATTCATCAATTAACAAAAAGACCCCGAAAACATATTGTGAAAAAAAGTAAGATGAAGGCCTTAACCTATGGTTTTAACGTCCTAAAAAATCAGTATTCATACTACCCGGCCTCTTTTAAGCGGGGAATTTGCACTAAGGTTTTTACCACCACGCCTAAAAAGCCCAATTCTGCTTTAAGAAAAGTTGCCAGAGTGAAATTATCAAATGGGAAAGAAGTAACCGCTTATATCCCGGGCGAAGGCCACACCTTGCAGGAGCATTCAATCGTGATGATAAGAGGCGGCCGGGTGAAGGATTTACCGGGAGTCAGATACCATATTGTGCGCGGCCATTTAGACACCACGGGAGTGGAAGGCAGAAAAAATAGCCGTTCAAAATATGGAGCTAAGAAAGCCAAAAGCTAACGCTTTCGGAATTTAAAATTTTCAGGAATTAACATGTCTAAAAAATTTAGAATAATTAATTTAGAGCCAGATCCGATTTATAGTAATCTAACGGTAGCCAAGTTGGTTAATCAGATTATGAAGCAAGGCAAGAAGAATGCCGCTCGTAAAATTGTTTACGGCTGCCTTGATATTATCAAAGAAAAAACCAAAGAAGAGCCAGTGGCGGTTTTAGAAAAAGCAATTGCTGGAGTAACCCCGGAAGTTGAAGTGCGGCCAAGGAGAGTGGGCGGGGCTACCTATCAGGTGCCTATGGAAGTACCGCAAAAAAGAGGATTGAGCTTGTCAATGCGCTGGATTATCGCGGCCGCGAGAACCAAAAAAGGCAAGCCAATGCGGGAGAAATTAGCCGAAGAGTTGATGGCGGCGGCCAAGGGAGAAGGCGAGGCCATTAAGAAAAAAATCAATGTGCATAAAATGGCTGAAGCCAACAGGGCGTTCGCGCACTTGGCGAGACCAAGATAATATGAAGTCGGTTGTTATTTGCGGCAGTAAAAAGTTCAGAAAGGAAATAGATTTATTTGCTGATAATTTGAAAAGTTTGGGCGCGGTTGTTTACGAGCCGAGTTTCAGATGGCTGGAGAAGTGGACAGAGGAGGAATGGAATAAGCTTTCTGATGACATCAAGAAATCAGTGGTGATGGGGCTAACTTATCAGCATTATCGCAAGATTGGTTTGGCGGACACGGTATTTATTTTTAATAAGGGCGGTTATATTGGCAATAGCGTTAATTTGGAAATTGGTTACGCCACAGCCAAAGGAAAGCCGATTTATTCTTTGGAACAGGATGAGGAGTTGGGCAGGCAGTTTTTATTTAGCGATGCTGTTTTTTTTCCTGAAAAATTAGCTGAAATTTTAGGATATTCTGCGCCCAGCAAAAACAAAAAGAAGATTACAATTTGCGGCAGCGTGACTTTTAGAAAAGAAATGGTTGGAGCAAGAGATAAGCTCAATGAGATCGGCTATGAGGGGATTATTTGTTCGGTGATGGAGGACTTGGCTTTGGGCAGGAATCCGGAGCTATTGAAAAGAGTAGAAGAAAATCACGCCCAAGTGAAAAGGGAGGGAGGTTTTATAAAGTGGTATTACAATAGTATAGTAGGTAGCGACGCGATTTTGGTTCTGAATTACGACAAGGGCGATATTAAAAACTATATTGGCGGGAACACATTAATGGAAATGGCGTTTGCTCATGTTCACGATAAAAAGATTTTCCTTTTGAATCCTGCGCCCGAAATCGGTTACCGCGACGAAATTATAGCCATGGACCCAGTTATATTAAATGGCGATTTATCAAAGATGACGTTTTAGCGTCGTTCGCTTAATTTTTATCCATTTTTGAATTTTATGCCAAGACAATATCCCATAGAGAAAATCCGCGATATCGGTATTATCGCTCACATTGACGCTGGTAAAACAACCGTTTCGGAGCGTGTTTTGTTTTATACGGGAATTTCCCATAAAATCGGCGAGGTGCACGAGGGAGAGGCCATCATGGATTGGATGGAGCAGGAAAGAGAAAGGGGCATTACTATTACGTCAGCGGCCACTACTTGCGTTTGGGTGCCAACAGACCTGCCGAAGGAAAAAGCCAATGAGTATTGGATTAATATTATTGATACCCCCGGCCACATTGATTTTACCGTTGAGGTGCAACGTTCTTTGAGGGTGCTGGATGGAGCAGTAGTGGTTTTTGACGGGGTAGCGGGAGTGGAGCCCCAGTCCGAAACGGTTTGGCGCCAGGCCGACGGTTATAAGGTGCCGCGGATATGTTTTATTAACAAAATTGACAGGATGGGCGCGAACTTTGAAAAGGCGCTGGAAAGTATTTCACAAAAGCTGACTAAAAACGCCGTAGCAATCACCATCCCTATTGGCGAAGAATCCAACTTGGAAGGTGTTATTGATTTAATAAAAGAAAAAGCGGTTTATTTTAACGGTGAAAGGGGCGAACAACTGGAAAAAAAGGAAATTCCGGATAATCTGAAAGAAAAGGCCGCGGAGTGGAGGAACAAAATGTTAGAAAAAATTGCTGCTGAAGACCATGCCTTGCTGGAAAAGTTTTTGGCCGGAGAACCAATCACGCCCGAAGAAATTATGCCAGTATTACGCAAGGCCACCTTGGAATACAAGCTGGTGCCGGTTTTATGCGGTTCGGCTTTAAAGAACAAGGGCGTGCAGTTAATGTTGGATGCCGCGTGCTACTATTTGCCCAGCCCTATTGATTTACCGCCGGTAAAGGGCTTGGATGTTGAAACAAATGAAGAGATTGAGAGGAAACCTGATGACGCGGAGTCATTTTCCGCTTTAGTTTTTAAAATCGCCACCGACCCCTATGTTGGCAGCTTAGGATATTTTAGGGTTTATTCGGGTACTTTGAAAAAGGGTTCTTACGTATTAAATTCTACAAGCGGGGAGAAAGAAAGAATCGGCCGAATTTTAAGAATGCATGCCAACGAGAGAAAAGAGATTGACGAGGTGTTCACCGGCGATATTGCCGCCACCGTGGGTTTAAGAACGGCTGTAACGGGCCATACGCTCTGCGATGAAGTCAAACCCATCCTTTTGGAAAAACCAACCTTCCCCGAGCCGGTTATTTCTATTCGTATTGAACCGAAAACCAAGGCCGACCAGGAGAAACTTATTTTAGCGATGAAAAAGTTAGCCGAAGAGGATCCAACCTTCAGGATTAAAGAGGACGTGGAAACGGGCGAGACCATTATGTCGGGCATGGGAGAATTGCACCTTGATATTTTAGTTGACAGAATGAAAAGAGAGTTTAAAGTGGAAGCAAACGTCGGAGCGCCCCAGGTTGCTTACAAAGAAACAATATTCGCCCCAGCTGAAGCAGAAGGTAAGTTTATCCGCCAGTCCGGCGGCCGGGGCCAATACGGCCATGTTTACTTGCGGTTGAAGCCCAGAGAAAGAGGCGAGGGCTATGAATTTATCAACGCCATCAAGGGCGGAGTGATTCCGCAGGAATATATTCCGGCGGTTGATAAGGGCGCGAAAGAAGCCATGGACAAAGGCGTGGTGGCGGGCTATCCCTTGGTTGATGTGGAAGTTACTTTGTATGACGGCTCTTTCCACGAGGTGGATTCTTCGGAAATCGCTTTTAAAATCGCTGCCAGCATGGCTTTGCAGGAAGGGGCAAAAAGGGGTAAAGCGGCTCTATTGGAGCCAATTATGAAATTGGAAACCGTGGCTCCCGAAGAATTTTTCGGCGATGTTATCGGCGATTTGAACAGAAGGCGCGGCGTTATTGATGAGACATTGGATCGGCTTAATTTGAAGGTTATAAGAGGCAAGGTGCCTTTGGCGGAGATGTTTGGGTACGCCACTTCCTTGAGGTCGGTAACCCAGGGTAGGGGCACTTTTACTATGGAATTTGACCATTACGAAAGGGTGCCCGACAATATAGCCAAAGAGATCATAGAGGGCAAAAGAAGGTAAATATTAATTTCTAACTTCTAATTACTAATTTCTAAACAATGTCCAATGAACAAATCCCAATGACTAAAAATCTTTTTAGGCATTGGCCATTAGACATTGGTGCTTAGTTAGAAATTAGAAATTAGGTTAATTAGGAATTCATCAATTGTATGAATTTATCAGATATCAAAAATTTAATTTCAGAAGAAGGAAAAGTCGTGTTTATTGAAAACGATGAGGTTATGGGCGTCTTTCTCTCTTATGAGGAGTATCGCAAAATAGTTGTTCAGAAAAGCAAGCAGGATCCAGCCCCGAGTTTGCCTCTGTTTGATTCAAAAAGAGAAGCCGATTTCAAAGCCACCCCCTCCCCGATGTTAGCGGGGGATGATTTTAGCGACGAGGCGGCTGATATCATAACTGAAGAAGCCGAAGGCCCTGAAGTGATAGTTACGCATCCCGAGCCCAAGCCGGTACAGCCCGCAGAGCTCGCTCCGGATTCGTCAAGCTCGGAAAAAGAGTTAAGCATAGACGACTTGCCGTTCTAAAATAGCCCGGGCGGGGTTGACATTTTGCTGGTAGTAAATATAATAAAAACAATATTATTTAAAACAATTTAACAACTTGCCAATTTAACATCGCGGTGTTCAATTGTTAAGTTGTTTAATTAATAAATTACTATGGCTGAAAAAGCTAAATTTGAACGAACCAAGCCGCATCTTAACATTGGCACTATTGGCCACGTTGATCACGGCAAGACCACCTTAACGGCGGCAATTTTAAAGTATGCCAATATGAAGGGCTATAAATCTTCCAATAGGTCGGTTGATGAGATTGATTCGGCTCCGGAGGAAAAGGCGCGAGGCGTTACGATAAATATTTCTCACAATGAGTTTGAGTCAGAAAAAAGGCACTACGCTTTGATTGATTGTCCCGGGCACGCCGACTATATCAAGAATATGATTACCGGGGCGGCTCAAATGGACGGCGGCATATTAGTGGTTTCGGCCGCCGAAGGCCCAATGCCCCAAACCAGAGAGCACGTTTTGTTAGCTCGTCAGGTTGGCTTGCCCAGTTTGGTTATATTTTTAAATAAGGTTGACCAGGTAGACGATCCTGAAATGATTGATTTGGTGGAATCCGAATTAAGAGAGCTTTTAAAGAAATATGAATATCCAGGCGATACCACGCCGATTATTCGCGGTTCGGCCCTAAAGGCCGGTCAAGCGGATTCGGTTGATGACGAGGCCATGAAGCCAATCGCTGAATTGTTTGCTACGATTGATGAGTATATTCCCGAACCGCAACGTTCCACAGACCAGCCGTTTTTAATGGGTATTGAAGATGTATTCTCTATTGAGGGGCGCGGCACCGTGGTTACTGGCAGAGTGGAGAGGGGCATTGTAAAATCCGGAGAAGAGGTTGAAATTATTGGTTTGCGGCCAACCCAGAAAACAGTGGCTGTGAGTATTGAAATGTTCAACAAAATTTTAGATGAGGGCCGAGCTGGCGACAATGTTGGTATTTTGTTAAGGGGCCTAAAGAAAGAAGACGTGGAAAGAGGGCAAGTGTTAGCCAAACCGGGCACCTTAACCCCGCATACTGAATTTGAGACCGAGGTTTATACTTTGACCAAAGATGAGGGCGGTCGGCATACTCCGTTTTTTGCTGGCTATAAGCCCCAGTTTTATATTCGCACTTGTGATGTAACTGGCGACGTATTCTTACCCGAAGGCGTGGAAATGGTTATGCCTGGCGACACCGCTAAATTGAGAGGCAAATTGATCGCCCCGATCGCCTTAGAGGAAAAACAAAGATTTGCGATTAGAGAGGGCGGCAAAACTGTTGGCGCTGGAGTGGTGACAAAAATTATTAAATAGCTGAATCAAAGAAGCGCTCTTTGTTAAAAAAGATATGGCCGAGCACGAGATTAAAGAAAAAGCTAAAAAAGATAGTAACAAAGAAGCCGAGGTCAAGCCGCGGCTAAGGATTAAGCTGCGCTCTTACGATAGCAAGGTGGTAGATGCTTCTTGCCGTCAATTGGTGGAAATTGCCATGAGGTCAGACGTGGAAATTGTCGGGCCCGTGCCCCTGCCCACGGAAATTCATAAATACACCGTAAACCGATCCAGTTTTGTTCACAAAGACGCCAGAGAGCAATTTGAAATGCGTATTCATAAAAGATTGATTGAAGCGTTAAATACCAACCAGCGGTTTATTGAGGCCTTGAGGGACTTGACGCTTCCTACCGGAGTAGAAATTGAAGTAAAGACAACATAATTTTTCAGGGGTGGCCCCTGAAATACATAATGTTCAAAGTACTAACGCAGGTTAAAACTTTGAAGTAGTGAGAAAGAATACTAACCCTTTTATTTGCAGGATTAAAAGCCGGGTGTTAGTTGCCCGGTTTTTAGTTGAAATAATTCAGTAATTTAAAAAATGGGCGTTCTGGTATTTGCTTCAGGGAGCACGGCGTCGGGCTATCAGTTCTATAAAGAATTTTTCCGCTCGCGCCTGTTGCTCGCCGAGCTATCGGCTTCAACTTAATTTCAAGTTTAGAGCAGGAGCTCGGCTGCGCAACGCTCCCTTCAACAAATACTAGAACGCCCATAGAGTGGATTTTCTGTAACGAAAAAGCGACACCCGTAGGTATCGCTCGAAGAAGATACGATTTTATTTCGCATCTCCCTCTTTCTCCTTGGCTTCGGCGCGTTTAATCGCGGCCTTGGCCTTGGTCCACCACCATCGTCGTACCCTCTTGTAGAGTACGAAGATGAAGAATATGAGCATGAGGAATCCTAAAAAGGATACTCCGTTTTTAGCATAGCCGCATCCTCCAAGCCATAATCCAAAGGAGAGACAGAGCCAGAAAAATTTAAATCCCTTTTTTGTTAACCACCATCCCGTCGATAGTAAAAACATTTTAATCCTCCTGTTAGATTATTAAAATAATATTCAATTTTTAACATCTACATTATACCACAGAACGTGAAGTTAGTCAATATGTCATACATTCTTGGAAAAAAAATTGAAATGACGCAGATTTTTGAAGGCGATAAAACATTGCCCATAACCCTGATTGCGGCCGGGCCTTGTTTTGTGGCGCAAATTAAAACAAGCGGCAAAGACAAATACGAGGCGGTGCAGTTGGGTTTTGAAAAAAAGAAAGCCAATAAAATCAAAAAATCAGAAAAAGGGAAAGAATATAAATTTTTAAGAGAATTTCGCGCTGCCCCCGGCGACTTGAAAGTAGGGGACGAGATTAATGTTTCGGTTTTTAAGGAAGGCGATAAGGTAAGGGTTTCGGGCATTAGCAAGGGAAAGGGTTTTCAGGGAGCCGTTAAAAGGTGGGGCTTTCATGGCAGAAACGCCACCCATGGCGTTAAGCATGAGCACCGAACATTGGGCTCGGTAGGTTCTACTGACGCGGCGAGAGTTTTTCCGGGCAAGAAAATGCCCGGCAGAATGGGGGCTGGCAGGATAACGGTGAAAAACTTGAAAGTGGCCAAGATAGACGTTGAAAATAATCTGATTGCTTTAAAGGGGGCCGTGCCCGGCAGAATAGGAACTTTGTTAGAAATAAGAGGATAAATCAGCGATTATGAAGATTGACGTATATAATCAAAAAGGTGAGAAAACAGGCCAGGCGGAGTTGCCAAAGGAGATTTTTGATGTTAAAGTTGTTCCTGATTTGTTGCACCAAGTAGTGGTCTCGCAGATGGCCAACCGAAGACAAGGCACCGCTCATACTAAAGACAGGGGCGATGTTCACGGCGGCGGGAAAAAGCCCTGGCGCCAGAAAGGAACCGGCCGAGCCAGACACGGTTCAATTCGTTCTCCTTTGTGGAAGGGTGGCGGCGTAACTTTTGGGCCCACTAAAGATAAAGTTTACGAAAAAAAGATCCCCAAGATGTTAAGGAAGAAAGCTGTCTTAATGGTGCTTTCAGCTAAGGCCCAAAACCAGTTTTTAATTTTATTA
>Ga0265594_1000945_pt1 | contig 23342 bp, 23 predicted proteins | sample saktaG_11_FD_190147 | JGI IMG/M metagenome (GOLD analysis project Ga0265594, IMG submission 190147) | Saline water microbial communities from Sakinaw Lake, British Columbia, Canada - sak_2011_5_24_80m | ecosystem: Environmental > Aquatic > Non-marine Saline and Alkaline > Saline ... | reverse complement strand
TTAGAATGAGTGATGGTAAATCGCAAAGATACTCTTTGTCCAAGGGTAACGCAGTTCCGGATGCCGTTTAAGGCAGCTTCGTAAGCGCCCTTTTTACCTCGGAATTGGTCGTTTTTTTCGCCGATGCCATCCAGACTGATGCCTGTTTCGGCAAAGCCAACATCGCGTATTTTTTTAGCTACTTCCCTGGTAATGAGGGTGCCATTGCTGGACAGCACGGTTCTTAGGCCTTGTTCTCTAGCGAAGCTAGCAAGCTCAAAAATGTCTTCTCTGAGCAAAGGTTCGCCTCCGGAAAACAGCAGCACAGGTACACCAAAATCAACCAGGTCATAGATAAATGATTTTGCCTGCTTCGTATTTAAAACCTCCGGAGAATCTTGATTGCCGGCACTGCTGTAGCAGTGAATACAATGGAGATTGCACTGTCTGGTGCAGTTCCAGACCACGATAGGCCGTTGATTATTGGTGGCGGGATAAGCTGCCTTGAGATTAGCCTGGCCTTGTGTACCGTAACGGAGCGCATCGCCTGGCCCTACTATGTTACAGAGCAGCCTTGAAATCGATATCATGTTGTGGTTGGTATGCCCTCCAAATCTTGTTTAGCGCCTTTCTCGATGTCGCTGGTATGCTGCTGCCAGTGCGATAAGGGTCTCGTCCATAATATGTGTTACCAGCGGTAGTGCTTCCACCGCCCGTTCGTTCAATGCTTCCCTTCTTTTCATCAAGTCTGTGGCTGCATTTACTACTGGATTTCGGTGAAGTGTGAAGGCCTCGACTGATTCGGTAAGCGATAGCCCTAGTTTAGCCACCTGCTCACCGAAATCGCTTCCAACGTTTCGGGCAAGCTCCTCAATCTCCGTTCGCTTGAGAGGCTCGGTTATATATCTTATGACCAGGTGGAGTAGCTGTTTACCGGATTCTGCCAGGTGTCTCTGAGATTCGCTGTCCAGTTTGTTATACCAGGAAGTAGTGCTAAAATGTGTGTGAGCCAGTTCCCTTTGCAGCGATGGCACATCCTCTATTTTAGCTACCAGGTCCTTAATACCGTGCACTCGCTGCTGTTTGCCTATAAAGCCTCGCAGTTCAGCCTTATTGTAGCGCCGGTGTCCGCCGGGGGTTATAAAAGCCCTTATCTTGCCTTCATCCGTCCATTGCCGCAGCGTTGCCTCGCTCACGCCGAGCATACGACTGGCCTCGCTTATGCTGATTAAACCTGGCTTCCTTAAAGACTGTTTCTCTTTACTCATGCTTGCTTGTATAGATAGGAATACCTGCTTTATTGTTGTTGCATAAAACTACCAAAAACTATAGATTTTTGCAAATTTCCGTAAGGCCGTTCTGCCCTCGAATTATGAGACGTAGTCGATGGCAGCAGTTTGAGGATTAACCTCTGCTCGTTTAACAGATGACCTCAGGAATATCTTTTTTTGGGAGAGTTGCTATTCCCGGACATGAGAGGCAAGTTGGAGGGCTCAGCTATGGCAGTCTGGGTGAACAAGACGTCAGAAAGTGCAATCGCCTCTATTCTGGGACAAAGCTATGCATCAGGTGGACGGGCAGATTTCATCATAATTGGGATTGTCTTGACCATGGGCCATAATCGAATAAGATGCACATTCCATCCGATTGTGTCCCGTTTTCGCTGACGCTTCACAGATTAACAGGTTTTGCATTGCATTATGACTCTATGCTATCATTCAGACAATTACCGGGTTGCTGCTAAGGGCATGATGTGCATATCGCCCTTGTAGCGGTGATCTTCAGCATTGGGCGGTGAATTTGCTCTGCTTTCTGAAACGTATAACACAACATACACCGGAACTCCGCTAACCAACCTTAGAGTTGAATGATCAAGGAAGCGTATAACTCAGCGAAATAACTTATATTGTGCAAATTGCACTTGACAATAGCAGTATTATGTGTTACAATGCGGTACAATATGCACTGCGTATTCAGTGCACAGTGCACTCAAATGGAGGGTCGATGATGGAAAAAACCGTTCAACTGGAAACGTTCATCAAGAATTCGAGCATGCACGCGCCCCTAATTGGTAACGAATTTCAGGACATCCTCATGGAGGGCATGGCATTGCTTGATCTCACTGATGAGGCTTGTGCGCGCCTATTCGATGTAAGCCGACCAACTGTAACGCGCTGGAGAAACGGTTCAACGGCTCCTCACCGTGCAATGCGCCGGCTGTTGTCCGATGTACTCAAGAAGGAAACTACGAAACGTCTAAAACAGCACCAGCGGCGCAAGAGCCACGCCGCCGTCAAGACGATTGCTCAAAGTCTATAGCCGCTATCGGCCGTGTGTCGCCCTTGACAATCCTGATGGGATGATGTAAACATGCTATCATGATCACCCAAGACATCAGCGTGTCAATTGCGAGAGCCAGGCGCGAGGATGTGGCGGCCGTTCATGAGTTTCACCAAAGCCAAGCAACTGAGTTCATATGGCCTCGGACACCTAATGAGTTAAATCAGCTTGCGGATGAAGGTTCGTTGTTAGTAGCACATGCCAACGATGCTAGTACGCAGAGCAACTACATTGTCGGCATGTGTTACGTGATGGAAGGAGAGGAGCCAGAAGGAGGACGCCGCTGGGAGTTTGGTGGAGTCTGTGTCAGTGATGAATTACGTGGCTACGGAATCGGAAGCGCTCTGGGTGTGCTTGCGATCTCGAGTCTCTACCTTTATGAACCTCCGCAGAAAGGGGAGCGGCTCATTGCCCACGTCCACATAGATAATAGCCTTCCTCGGCACATGCTCGAAGTTCAACTGGGATTCGTACAAGTCGGCCAAGAGACACCACCGTCTGAAGTGGTTCCCCCAGGGCTTCAGAGGAACTCGAAAGGTGAGGTCGTAGGCGATCTCTACGAGTTCAGGATATCAACTCTAGACAAGTTCGCAGATTGGTTGGAGACGTTTGACGGCCAGGTAGAAGGAAGGAATGGCTACCTGGCAACGAACTTGAATCTTCAGTTTTTCCAAGCGTATCGCGACACTGCAATTCAGGCACTTAGAGAGTTCGCTTCCTCCTCTGAAGCGGACTGATCCTACGTCCGACCCCGATGCCAGCCGCCGAACAAATTCTTGCACTCCGACTGCTAGGGACGACTTTTTTACGCCCAGGTTTGCTTCCGCAAGAGCCTTCATAGTAGCCTATCCAAATCTGCCAATAATGCAACGTAACAATTAGCCAATTTGTTCAACCCCAACAATCTCCGGGGATGTTCGGCCGGAGCAAACTACGTGCTGAGGAGCTTTTGACGGAATATGTGACCTGGTCTTTTGACCGATGGGGATGCCTGGCGCTCAAACCTGCGGTCAACAGATGGGTAATCTGTTAACGCGAATGGGTACAGGGTCAATCGGTGAAAACATAGCTGCCCTTCTTAAGATAGGAGTAGAAGGTGAGCACGGTCGAGATAATCGCCAGATACATCAGGACGGCAAGCAGCCACTCAGGGCCTATACCAAAAACGGCTATCACCAGCGGCGCCAGCCAAATGGATCTTGTTCTTTATCCCGGGTCTGTACCTTTATCAGGCTTGCTCGATAGCGCAGCAGATCACTTCTCAGAAGATGTGCCAGAGCAGATGAGTCTACTTTATCAGTCTTAACCTTCGCATAAGCTATAGCCTTGGTCTTCAATGGGTGGGAGAGCTTAACATCGAAACCTTCATCTTCTAAGCTATCATAAAGCCAATATCAGCTGGGGCTAGCTTCGATAGCCACTTCCATATTCTCATCAAACTCCTTAAGAAACTCTGCTGTCTCCCCGTTGCTGGGTAGTTTCTTCTGCCCCAGGACCTCACCTTTATCGTTCATGGTCGTGATGTAAGAGAAATTCCTGTGTAAATCAACTCCTGTGTAAAGCATCACTGCACCTCCTGAACCTATTATGCTCCGAGAGGTCAGCGTTTTCATGACATCAGATTGTAGCCTAACGTGCAAAAGGTAATCTTTTACTATTCATAACTTTACAGCAAGTTAAAAAAATGGCAGAATTGTTATCAGTATTGACTTTGAGGAAGTCAGGCAGGTTCCTTTAACCTTACTCTTTTAGTCATGAGGGTGCAGTCAAATTGAAAACTGCAACAGAACTAAACAAGTTAATTAACGCAGTGTTCCTATTAGTAGTTCTTACTCCTTTCATACTTTGCGGGTGTACACCGCGAAACGCAGGCATACCGATAAACACTGGTAATGATACTTCTACTTGGGTCTACCCAGAGTCTGACTCCGGAAATCCAGTTTGGGGAATAGAAAATGGAATAGCATTTGGAATACAAAAGGACGGGAAACCTCCTTTTATGGATAATGCCCCTAAAGGCACATGGGCACCGGGCTTGCTTTATATAATGTGGGCAGACGATAAGGGAAAAACTCATTTCTTCAACTACATTGGTTTTACACTCTTGAGTTCAAGAGGTTTCGAACAAAGCGAACCATCAAGAACTGATTTTTTCGCTGAAAACATAGGGTATATTGATAAGCTGGACATACTGAGAAAGCACTATGGCGAAAGTTCACAGGAGTATAAGGACTACGTAAACATAGACAGTACTCCTCCCGAAGGATTATCTAAAGCTGCGACGATTGACGGAAATGTAATGACAGTTGTATTTAGGCTCTCAGAGTTCGAAAAGAACGATACAAGCATCTATGTAATAGTAAAGGTAAACAAAAATAGACCACGGGAAATCGAAATCTTAGCACACAATATGTTTTCTGAAACAAGACCTTTGAAGTATCTTCACCTTTCTTCCACTGCTGGTAGTTTGGCAAGATTGAGAAATCTCTTTATTAAGAACGAGGTTGTGAATTCTAAAGAATTATTTAAAGGAACGAAGCCAGGCCCTCTGTGCTTTTATGCGCTGAAGATCTTCAGCTTGGAAAGACTACCGATTGATTCGCAGGGGATAATCTCTGTTTATGCAGGCAATGATGAGGTGGGAGAATGGATTGGCGAGTTTGGAAGTAAAACAGCGCCATTTTATGGGAGACCGAAATTCTATCAGTATTGGAGAAAATATCCTGGAACTTATCGTGGAGATTTAAAGGTCACTGTAAATGGAAGAGACCGCTATTTTAGCGGATATGTAAATCCCTGTGGTAAAGAAATTCATGGTGGTATAGTATACGAAAACTTTGACATGGCTGAGGAGTATCATGAAGGACAAACTTTCTGGTTTGGCTATACCTATGAACTGCCTGCACCATGATGCACCTTTACAAGCGGAGAACAGTTCATAAGCCATAGTTCTTTCTCCCAAAGTGTTCAATATCAACAAAAATTGGTCACAGCAAGCCAATTTGTTTAACCACAACAATCTCCGGGGATGTTTACCAGAGCAAACTACGTGCTGAGGAGCTTTTGCCGGAACGTGCAACCTGGTCTTTTGCCCGGTGGGGACGCCCGGTGCTCAAGCCTGCGGTCAACAGATGAGTAATCTGTTAACGCGAATGGGTACAGGGTCAATCGGTAAAAACATAGCTGCCCTTCTTAAGATAGGAGTAGAAGGTGAGCACGGTCGAGATAATCGCCAGATACATCAGGACGGCAAGCAGCCACTCAGGGCCTATACCAAGAACGGCTACCACCAGCGGCGCCAGCCAAAACGTGAAGTTGACCTTGGCTACCCCTGTAGGAGTGGGAAACTCAAACGCACGGCTGCGACGTTTCCAGAGATAGGTGCCCACCCCCGCCAGTACTGCCACTCCTCCGGCAAGCGCCAGCACGGCGTAAGGATAGGGATTCCATGGCATCAGGCTGTCTGTCTTTGAAAACACCCCAGCGACTATTGCCAGAATCAAGCTTGGCATAAAGAATACTTCATCAGCGACCAGGTCGAAAAGCGACCCACCCAGGCTTGATTGCCCCAGTCTACGGGCCAAGAAGCCATCCATCCAATCGGTACTCGCCGCAACAAGTATAAGAATGCCCGCTGCCAGGAACAAGTGCTGCCATAACAGCCAGGCAATGATACCAGCCAGAACCACGCGCACTGCGGTTACAATATTGGGTACATTGAGGGCCAACCTCAATTCATATTCCTGTGGCTGACTATTCATTCGCTTCAATTCCGCAGACATGAGACACCTCCCTGTGTTTTAACAATACAGACTAGCACGGCAGGCAGGTGCCCGTCAATCCTAAACAGGCTAACTGTTAATGTTCTATGATTTTGTCACCCTCTAAGTGTTCAGGGGAAAGATAAAACAATCCCCCAAAGCTCTCGTCACAACCCCGCCGAGATTGCCACGGCACTCCGTGCCTCGCAATGACAAAGGTAGGGAAAGCCCTCACCACGACAATCGTGCTGTCATTGCGAGCCCTTCGCCCTCTGCCATTCTGAGCACAGCGAAGAATCTCTGGTTCAGGATAAATTCCGCGACCGAAGAATCTCCTCTTCACTCCGTTCAGAGCTTCGGCTCACTAGGATAAACTCCGCGAAGCAATCTCGGCGGAGGGTGAAAGGTGGGGAGTTAACACCTTTGCATTTTTATTCTTACCTTTACGCTACTGTAGCCTTGTAAATTATACGTAGACAGGGGGTGACAAATTCACTGAACAATTAAGATGACATTTTCACTGGACAACAACATCCTAAACAGGCTAACCTGTCAACTCTGAGTACAGGTTAAGCATTGGTAAGCCCAGCTTTGAATTTATTCCTGACCTCAGCCTTAGCTCAAGGGGAATTGCAGCCCTAGCGGTTCTTTTTCTTTTTGCTCGCGTCTATTTTTTCGCGTATGAACTTGAAGCCCTGTGTCACATTTTCGGTTACATTCATGGGAAGGAGGGTTTTGATTGGCTGTCCCATATTTAAGCGCCTGCCGGCCATAAACAGATGGTCTACCACAAAAATAAGCTTCTCTTTTATAGCTGGCTTTTGCCTTAAATATTCTTTGCTTAGTGTCTGTTGTGCCAGATGACGGCAATGCCAAACGCCACGCACCAGATGTTTATGAATGCGTTCAGGACCAAATCCATTGCGGAGATAGAGTAAACCCCATTCTGAAGATTGAAGCTGAAGTCCAGCAGCCCGAGAAAGACAAGCGCACCACCCGTAACCAGAGACAGCGTCCTTCCTAATGGATTCTCTTTGAGCAAGAGGATTCCTGAAATAAGGAGCACGATGGCAAGTACCAGGTCGGGCAGGGGAAAGGCATGTTCATAAGCAAAGTAGCACTCGGGAGGATTTTCTGGAGCCAGCCCGACAGTAAAGAAGCCTATCCAGAAGAGGATGAGCCCCGCTGCGGTAACTATTTCTAATATTGGGATTGCTCTACCTTTTTTCTCACTGCTCATGTTGCCCTCCTGTTTTGAATTGCTGCTGGAACCTCTTTTTTAAGATTTCCTTTCCTGTACCTTTTTTATATTTCTGTTCATGACGAACTCAACCAGCCCGGGGAACAGCCGTTTTGCCACCAACGTCAATTTGCCATCAAAGCCGGGAACAATGAGAAACTTTTCTTTATGCATCCCCTTGATAAGGGCCTGAGCTACCTCGCCCGGCTGCAGCAACCCGGCGCTGGCAGAGACTGCCTTTGTCTCTTCTGGTTTCGTCTTGTTCTCCTCGTGAAAGCCAGGCGTATCCGTATCAGGCGGGCAGAGCACGGATACCGTGATGCCATACTGCTTGAGTTCGCTTCTAAGCGTCTCGGAAAGGCCGATTACAGCGAACTTGGAAGCACTGTAATCGGTATAGCCGAACACACCGATGAAGCCGACTATGGAAGATATGTTCACGATATATCCGCCCCTTTCCTTCATATAAGGTACAAGTGTGGAAATGGTGTTCCATGTGCCGTAGAGGTTGATTTTCACCGTCTCATCGAATTGTTCATAAGTGACTTCTTCAAAATAATGAGGACATGCTCCTCCTGCGCAGTTGATAAGCACTTCGGGTATGCCGAATTCCAATACAGCCCTGGACATGACTGCTTTGACCTCACCTCGGCTGGAAACATCCATTTGCATGCAGGAAAACCGCTGCTGTTTTGAAATTCTGTTGCTGGCAATCTCTTTCAGCGCATGCTCAAGGCGTTCTTTCCCCCGTGCAAAAATAATGATGTTGGCGCCTTTTGCGGAGAGCACGTTGGCTATGGCAAGTCCGATGCCACTGGAGCCACCGGTAATGTATACCGCTTTCCCGCTAAAATCTTTCATTGTTGCTATATCCCCTGCAAGTTACTTTTGTTTTAGTGTTTCGAGGTCAAGGGTCTTTAGCCACTCCATCGTTCTCCTGAATCCCTCGCTGTACGATATCTTTGGTTGCCATCCCAGCTCCCGCTCTGCCTTTGCTATGGAGAAGTTGAGCCTCGACCCGAGGTTCTTCACTGTGTAGGTGGTGAGAAGTGGCCGGGTTTCCTTCCGAAGCATCTTCCAGGTGAATTCCATGGCAACCGCTGCTGCCTGGGCTGCAAAATAAGGAATATGGGTGGTAATAGGAGGAACTCCCAGAGATTTTGCAATCTCAGTGCAAAACTCCTGGAGCGTGGTAGATTCGCCGTCATGAACCAGGTAACCATTACCCAGGGCACGGTCATCCTCCGCAATAAGCATCAAAATGTCCACCATGTTTTCGATGTAGGTAGGCCACACCAGGACATCCTTTCGCCAGAAGATAAGCTCACGTTTCAGTATGGAATCGGCAAGGAGCGGCACGAAGGTCTGGTCGCCTTCACCGTAAACCCAGCAGGGATAAACCATGGTTACTGGCAGTCCTTGCTCCTTGTGGTATCGCCAGGAAATCTTCTCCGCTTCAATCTTGGAATCTGGATATGGCTCATGCCAGGCTTGCAGGGGAAAGGTTTCATCCATTACTTGAGACTCGTCCGTTCCGAACACATCGTTGGTGCTCATATCCACCAGCCGGGAAACTCCGGCTGCTACACCCGCTTTACATATATTCTCCGTGCCTCCAACCGTAACCTCTTGAAAGAGCTTCTTCGGTGCCCAGTCTGTCACTACTGCCGCACAGTGAAAAATGACGTCCACGCCTGTTGCTGCTCTTTTTACCGCTTCGTAATCACGAATGTCCCCAGTCACTGTCTCTACGCCCTTGGACTTAAGCGAAGATTCGGCCGGGTCACCCGGCAGTACCAGGGCACGAACAGAATATCCTTTGGCAAGGTTTGCTTTGACAAGATGGCCGCCGATAAATCCCGTGGCACCTGTAATCAGTACCCTTTTCATTGCGATGCTACTTTGAAATCGGTTATGCTCTTAACTTTAAGCCTGAGACTTTTTCTCTTTCTGCTTCAAAGTTTCCCTTTCTCTCTCTTCCAGGATGATTTTAGTTGCCATCCTGGCAACCTCCCCTACAAGTGTTGAACATTTGTCCATCATACCGGCTTTCGTGGCTGCTTCCACTTCAGCCGGGTCATACATATTAAAGAATCTGCCCACTAATTTCGTTTGGATGTCAGTACATCGGCAGGTGCCATATTTTTCAACGAATTGGTCATGGAGCTTTTTTGAGAGTAGATTGGCCTTTATCAGTTTTAGCATTTTTGGGAAATCTTCCTTTTTCCTGCCAAAGAGATAGCTTATAGCGATAGTCCCCCCGGAAAGGGCACCGCAATGTCCGTTCCCTGTTAGCCCGACTCCATCTGCCAGGCCAGTTGCAGCCCTGAAAACATCATCATTCTGGATGTCTAGCGCCTCAAAAATACCGGCAATGGTACATTGAGGACACCCGCCGCTCTCCATCTCGTGCTGCTTGGCATTTCTAAATGCCTTGTCTAAAATCTCGTCCATTGATTTTTCCATGTAGTTGCCTCCTTAATTATTTTTATTTTACCTTCACTCTGCCGATATCGCAATCTAGTTCTAGCTCTATGCGGTTTCCGGCATCGTTAAAGTTCCGGGATACATAATAATCGTCCTTCCTTGGAAAGCGGTTCTCATCCACCTTGAAAAGCCCCAGGTCAACATCTGCCTTGAGTTTGGCAGCCACTCCATCGGGGATAGTCACCTCTACATTAGCTACATCAGCTTCGATGTAGACAGAGGTGGTTTCGGCTGAAGAGGGCATCTTCATCGTGTAGTTGCCAACATTTATGTCCATTCGGAGTTCAGTTATTTCAAGCTGACTCAGTTCAAGTTCCATGCTGCTTACCGCCGAATTAATATCCATCATAAGGGGTATATTCCTTGTGAGCCTGATATCCCATCCGGTGTCGGCTTCACCCGCTGTGCTCAAGTGGAGTCTGCCTTCGTTGCCCAGACGATGGAAATCTGCTTTCACGCTTCTATCTCCGTTCCTTGCCTTAGAATCTACCTCAATGAAGTTCTGGAAGCTAGACGGAAGGCTGCCCACAGTTAGACTCCCTGGGGTAAAGTCTAATTGAATTTTAGCGCGTTCTAAATTGCCTAAAGGTTCTGCGTAGCTTGTAGTGGTTTCCTCTGCTGGCAGTGATGGCCCGTATTGCCAGATGGCTAAGCCGAGGCAGGCACAGAGCAGTGCCAGAACCACTATGCTCACCAGCCAGGGATTCCAGCGCTTGAGCAGGATGCTAAGTCCGATGATAATAATCAATACCGGCCAGAAGCGCCAGAGGGTTTCCCAGAGAGCCCAGGGAAGGACATTGAAGTTCTGGAGGAGGAATACTACCCCAAGAAATAACAAGAAAATCCCGAATACGGGAACATGACGTTCTCTTTGTGACTTTTGCTCAGGCATGGCTACTTTCTTTTAGTACCTACTATGATTAGCACACCGATAGCTATTAGAATAAGTGGCCAGAGAGTGCTCCAATTAAGCCATTGAAAAATGCCGAGATTATTAAGCAAGAAAAGAAGCCCAATGACAATGATTATAATGCCAAATGTGATGGAGCCACGTTTTCTTTGCGGTCTATTCTCAGACATGGCTATTTTCTCCCGATAGTTGAGATTATTAGCGCGCCGATGGCTATAAGAATGAGAGGCCAGATAACACCCCACCGGAGCCAGTGAAACAGGCCAAAGCTGCCCAGTAAGAAGAGTATGCCAACAACAATAAGGGTAATGCCAAGGATATTACGGCAGCGGTGGCCAGTCTTAGTCGCTGCCTCAGGTTTTTCCGTATCTTCCTCCTCTTTTCCTTCTTCATCCACGAAGGTAGAACGGATTTCACGACCTAACTCAGTGACGGTTTCTTTTATTTCTTCTACATTTTCCTTGATTGTATCTTTGGGAGCGGCTTGCCTCGAGCTTTCCAGAGGGACAACAAGTGCCAGAATCAGGTAAGCCAGGATGCCTAACCCATTAGCAAATATCAATAATACCGCAATTATCCTGACAATGGTGGGGTCAATATTAAAGTATTCTGCCAGACCACCACACACTCCCCATATCATCCGGTCGCTTCGACTTCGATAAAGTCTCTTTTTCATGACCTTTTCTTATGATGTTAACAATAGAGGCGCAAAAGAATTATAATAGCAAGGCAGGCTCTGTGTCCAATGTATTATCTAAGCACCTGTATGCAGAACTGACTATGCATTGGTCTCACCGGGCTGAAATCTGGAAGGAGGAACTATGACAAGAGAAGCCAAGACTATCTATTTTGATTCTCCCGGTGCCGCGAATACAGAGGAGACCTTAGGGCTGGCTAAAATCAGGGCTGAGGAACTCGGGATAAAGACAATAGTCGTCGCTTCAACAACAGGCGATACTGGCGTTAAGACTGCGAAGGAATTCAAAGGCTATAAGATTGTTGTCGTAACCCACACAACCGGTTTCGGGTCTCCCGACACTCAGGAGCTTACTCTGGAAAACAAAGAAAAGTTAGAGAAGCTGGGGGCTCAGCTATTCACTGGCACTCACGCTTTTGGCGGGATAGCTCACGCTGCAAGGAAGTCTTTTAATACCTACGTCCTGGGGGATTTCATGGCTAATACGCTGAGGATGTTTGGCCAGGGGATGAAGGTAGCCATTGAAATAAGCATTATGGCAGCCGATGCTGGCCTTGTAAGCACTGCGGAGGAGGTTATTGCAATCGGGGGAACGGCGAGGGGAGCAGACACAGCCGTCGTTCTCAAGCCAGCCCATGCCCATGATGTCTTCTCCCTTAGAGTGCAAGAGGTAATCTGCAAGCCACGGCTATAATGGCCTCTTTTATGTGTTTTCAACGAGTATATAAACCTCGATGGCAGTTTATCGGTGTAGCGCGACCTTTTAAGGTCGCCTTGGGTGAGGGTTTGGCGAGGCCAAAGTGCCATTGTCATTGCGAGGAGCATAAGCGACGAAGCAATCTCGTAAAGCCCACACTGTCATTGCGACCGAAGCGAAGCAAACACGGTGGTGTGGAGTAGCCTCCAAAGCCCCACTGAGATTGCCACGGCACTCAAGTGCCTTGCAACGACGAGGGGAGAGGCGATGTATCACAAATCATATGAACCGGTACATTATCTTTGCCCTTGGCTGTGGAAGTAGTAAAATAGGGTAAGAATATGTCGGTAACTCCTATCAGACGGCAGTATCTCAGAATCAAGCAGCGCTACCCTGAGGCTATAATCTTCTTCCGGCTGGGTGATTTCTACGAGACCTTCGATGAGGATGCTAAGATTACCTCACGAGAGTTGGAAATCACTTTAACCTCCAGAGAGATGGGAAAAGGGCAGCGGGTGCCTCTGGCAGGGATTCCCTATCATGCTCTCGATAACTATTTGGCTCGGCTCATCAATAAGGGTTACAAGGTAGCCATCTGTGAACAAATGACTCCGCCGGGTAAAGGTCTGGTGGAACGTGAGGTTATTCGCGTGGTGACACCAGGGACGGTGGTTGAGCCCGGGCTTCTTACGGATAAGGATAATAACTATCTGGTTAGCCTGGTTATTGAAGGGGAGGAAGCGGGGATTTCCTATGTAGACATCACTACTGGTGAATTTGCCACGACTCAACTCTCAACAGGTCAGGTCCCCAATGAACTGGAGCGTCTTCATCCGGCCGAACTTCTCCTTCCCCAAGGCTTGGAGGCCAGCGGCTTAATATTCCCAGGCTCGGTAACCCGGCTCGACGATTACTGGTTTGACTTAGAAACTGCACATCAAGCTTTGATCGACCATTTCGCAGTTGCTTCTCTTGAAGGATATGGCTGCGCTCATTTGCCCCTGGCTGGCAGAGCAGCCGGCTCAATCATTCACTATCTTCAAGAAAATCAAAAGGCAGTACTGGGGCAATTAAATCAGCTCGCTACCTATTCAACTCAATCTTTCATGATTCTCGATGCTCAAACCCGGCGCAACCTGGAGCTTTTCGCCAGCGCTCGCTGGGGGGATAGCTCAGGTGGCCTACTTTCTGCAATCGATTTGACTAAAACAGCAATGGGGGGCAGGCTGCTTAAGAAGTGGTTGGGCCAGCCCCTTCTTGACATAAAAGAACTGATTGGTCGGCAGGAAGCTGTAGACTGGTTCTATCAGAATACTCTCGTCCGGCACAAGGTTATATCTCTCCTTGAAAATATTGCTGACCTGGAGCGCCTAGTTAATCGCATCAGGAACAGCTATGCTGCTCCCAGGGATTTGGTAGCGCTGCGTTCCAGCCTGGAGAAGCTAGCTGAAGTGAAAGCAGGGATAGAAGAAGATAAAAATTGTCTAGCTTGTTTGAGTTCTGAATTGAAACCCTGCCCCGACATTGTTGATTTAATTGCACAAGCAATTGTCGATGAGCCTGGTGCCAGCCTGGAGCAGGGCGGAGTTATAAGAGCGGGCTTTTCTCAGGAGTTAGACAGCATTCGGCAAACTTCATCTGAAGCCAAGAGTTACCTGGCAAATCTGGAACGGCGGGAGCGAGAACGCAGTGGGATAAAATCTCTAAAGGTGGGCTACAACAGGGTATTTGGCTATTATATTGAGGTGTCTAAGGTTAACCTGGGTCTCGTGCCTGAAAATTATATCCGAAAACAAACACTCACCGGGGCAGAGCGATTCTTCACTCCGGAGCTGAAAGAATATGAATCGGCAATCCTTAATGCTCAAGAAAGAATAGTTGAGCTTGAAGCAGCTATCTTCCGACAGGTTTGCCAGCAGATAGCTAGCGTCGGTGAACGGATACTGTCCTCTGCTAAAGCTCTAGCTGAAGTTGATGTATTTTCCAGCCTTGCTGAGGTAGCAGTCAGGTATGGGTATGTAAGGCCGGAGCTGACTACCGGCGACGTTATCGCTATTAACGGAGGACGTCATCCGGTGGTGGAGAGAAGTCTGGGCAGTGATGGTTTTGTGCCTAACGATACTTATTTGTGTAACAAAGATACGCAACTTGTTATCCTCACCGGCCCTAACATGTCAGGGAAATCTACCTATCTCAAGCAGGTGGCGCTGATTGTCCTGCTGTCTCAGATTGGCAGCTTTGTTCCAGTTGATTCAGCCACTATCGGTATTGTTGACCGCATCTTTACCAGAATCGGAGCTCAGGAGGATTTGGCTGCGGGGCAGTCGACATTTATGGTGGAAATGGTAGAAGCTGCCAATATACTGAACAATGCCACTTCACAGTCGCTGGTTATTCTAGACGAGATTGGACGGGGAACGAGCACTTACGATGGCCTCTCTATTGCCTGGGCAGTAGCTGAGTTTATTCACAATCATCCTAAGCTCAGGTCAAAGACCCTTTTCGCCACTCATTATCATGAACTGGTAGAACTGGCTAGCTTCTTGCCCCGAGTTAAGAATTTCAATGTAGCGGTGACTGAGGAGGAAGGCAAGGTTATTTTCTTGCGCAAAGTTGTCCCTGGCGGTGTTGATAAGAGCTATGGCATTCACGTAGCGCAGCTGGCAGGCCTGCCCATGTCGGTAGTGCATCGTGCCCAAGAGATTCTAGCCAGGCTGGAGAGCAGCCAGCCTCGCCGAAAACAATATAGAGCTACTCGGCCGCAAAAACCATCCGCTCAACAGCCCTCCCTTTTTGGAAATAAACCGCCATTAATAGATGAAATAGGCCAGCTCGATATTGACTCCATGTCCCCCCTGGAAGCCATTACCAGGCTCTATGAATTGAAGCAGAAGGCAAAAGAGTCAGGCTCACAATAGATTGTAAGTCCTTTAACTAACTGCATGTAGTACCTGTTAGCTAGTTGTTTCTTTATGTGGTACACTTGCAACAAATCTTAGTTAGGAGGTCAAAAAATGAGTAGTAACGACACGCTTAGTGACAGGCAAATGCTGGAGAAAATGCAGAAAAAGTTGGACAGGTCAAGTCTTGGCGCATCACTAATGTCATCAATTGCGCTAATCCTTGGTTTAACAGGAATAGCCATAGCCACTAAAACTTATTGGTTACTTATTTTATGTCTGTATCTGGATGTAATTGCGACTGCCTCTGCTTTTGTTATATTAGTCTACTGGGCGGTTAAAGACGTGTTGGAAAAGCGGGTAACCGTTTAGTCTCAAGTAGAAATAAGCAACAAGCGAGGCTGAAGCCTCGCAACTACATGTCTACAATCGGCGGGTTACGACTCCAGATTTTTGTGAGTCATCTGGCTAAGTTAACTGCAAAAGTGCCTATAGTTAAGGCAGTGCCATAGTGCTTGATGGTGTTCCATCTCATCTTGGCTGGGTGTATAATCGGTGCAAATTGATATAGTCATTGTTAAGATAAATAAGATGGGAGAGGCTAGATGGCTGGTAAAGAGAAGCCGAATCAGATAGTGCATCGCCTGATAAACGAAGAGAGAAGGCGGAGAGGATTACCTTGGGTTAGATGGAGTCAGAAGATGTACGTCTTGGCAAAAGACCAGAGTAATAAAATGGCGAAGGCAGGTCGTCTTTTTCATTCCAACCGCTATGCACTCAAAGGTGGTGAAAACTGTTGGATGGGAAAGGGATATAGTGAAAGAGCATTGCCCAAAGCTATAGTGAACAGTTGGATGAAAAGCAGAGAAGGTCATAGAGAATGGATCCTGGACACTAGAGTTAAGACGGCGGCTGTAGCTATATCGAGGTCAAAACATGGAACTTTTGCAGCTTGGGCTTTTAGTGACCAACCATTACATCAGCCTGGGAAGGCAAAACCGTCTGGGTTCAAAATACCGATTAACTTGACAATCCTTTTGCCAAGAAATCTCAAGGGAAAAGCAGACGTAGAAGCGTTAAGGCTTCTAGCCAAGTTATTACTTATATGTGCATCAGTGTTTCTAGTTATCCTGGGTGCACACGGTATTTGGGTCTATTTCAATCGTCTAGAATTACTCTTTGGAGGTGGAGCATCCAAGCTGTTTCTTGTGCTCCAAGTCCCATCTTGGTTGCGAACCCCCGTAGAATGGATGTCCTTCAAAGGGGTGCAGTCGTGGTTTGTGCCAGCAGTCTCTGCAGTCATAGGAATAGTCCTATGGTATTGGCAAAGGAAAATAAATGCAGGCAACCTATCGAAGTGGCTAACAAAACTTCGTCGAATGTAAATTTTTGAGTGTCAAAGTGTAATTAGTATATTTGAAAGGTCTTCAGAATAGGCTTAGACTATGGCTAGGCTCAAACTAGCGAGAACAAGGATATGCAACAGTCATTCCCGTGCCCTGCCTGCGGTTCACAGAATGCCATAGGTCAGCAGTTCTGCGGGACTTGTGGTGAGAAGTTTCAATACAATTGTCCTCATTGCAGTGGTATCGTTGACTCTGCATCCAGATTTTGCCCAAATTGTGGCGCAGAGTTAGGTTGGAGAATGCAGCAAGAACCAGAGCCCAAAATGCCCCCTATGTCGCTAGGAGAGAAGAGAGCGGAAGGGATTGAGGCCATAGGAGAGAAAGACCGCAATATCCTAAGGGATGCGCTGCAAAAGGGTACGCCGTGTATCCCTTTCATTCCCATAAACGCTATACAACAAAGTCTATCGGTGTTGAAACCTGAAGGGTTCACAGGATACTTTATCGTCAGAATTCCTACACTCTTCCCTGATGGTACCATGAAATATCTCTATAAGGAGGAATTCAATCTGTGGCTAGTAACCAAGAGCGTGAAAATGGAGAGTCAAGGCAGAACTTATTTCTTCGTAGGGTTGCACCAAGACATGGAGAAACCTCCTCAGGATAGACCCTATTTGGAGCCCCAGATATTCTACCAAAGTAACTTCTCCTTGTATGATGTAGAATTCCGAGAGGAGATAGAGTTCTTCCGGCCAGCACACTCTCCACTGCTTGAGCTCACATTTATTCCTGCAGACCATAACATAAAGATCGGATACCTAGGTGTCGTAAACTTCATGCCAGTAGCCATTCTTTACCCGATTGAGGAAAGACAAGACCCTTCAGGAATGATTCAGCACTATGACGAATGGAAGGCACTACGATACCCCACTTCGGGTGCAGAACTCGAAAGCTTACTACACCAGCATGTACAGCACTTGAAGTCAGGATTATGACTGGTTTAGATGCATCTTTGTAAATTTTTAGGTGCCACCCGCCCACGGGTGGCCCTACTTTGATATGATATACATGTGAAGCGTAGGCATTCGAGACTACAGGTTCCAGGTTCAACTAATTTTGTTACTACCACAATAGTAAATTTTTTACCTCTATTCAGAGATGAAGCTCTGGCAAAAATCGTATTAGATAACATCAAGATTTACTCCCAGAAATGCGATATCCAGGTTCATGGTTTTGTTATCATGCCAAACCATTTACATCTATTATTAACAGTGGGACATGAGGTTTCTGTTTCACAATTCATGGGAAGGATGAAAGAGTATTCAGCTAAAGAGATAGTAAATTGGTGTCTTGACAATAAAGAAACTAGTTTGTTGACTGTCTTTTCGACTGCGGCTAAGGAGTCAAAACGAGGTCACAAGTATCAGGTGTGGCAGAGACTTTTTGACAATGTTGTAATCGTAAGAGAGGATGATCTATTGATTAAGCTGAATTACATTCATAATAATCCGTTGCAGGAGCGATGGAGCTTATGCGAAAAGGTTGAGGATTATCGTTTTTCCAGCGCCAAATACTACTTTACAGGGGAAGATGTCGGCATTCCGATAGTTAAAATAGCATGAAGTCCAGTGATGACGGCCACCCGTGGGCGGGTGGCACGTAGGAAAGGCATACACCTCCTTACCTATATCTTACCTGTTACCTATGTGCCCGGTCTATTTGTTACCAGTCTACCCGGTTTGTACCATGCTGACGGTCACCCGTGGGCGGGTGGCACGTAGGAACCGCTTATAGATGAAATCAGCCAGATTGATATTGACTCCATGTCTCCCCTTGAAGCCATTACCAGGCTCTATGAGTTGAAGCAGAAGGCACAGGATACAAGCTTATAATGGAATGCTGAGCCATTGCTGAACGGAGTTTAGATTTCAGAGTGGCGGAGGGAATGGGATTCGAACCCATGACCCCAATTTCTCAGGGTAACCGCTTAGCAGGCGGCCGCACTAGACCACTATGCGATCCCTCCGAGTATATAACGAGAACAGCTAATTTTAATATATCATAGCCCTTTCCATGCTTTCAAGTAAGTGTACTCGTCCATATGATTAGTGACATTGCCTCCTTGTATATTTTGCTGATATTGTTCCAGTTATTTGGGCAACTTCACCAGGCAAACACATGTAGTGTAGGGCAATGTAGTGCAGGGCTTTAGCCCTGCCCGGCTACCACCCCAGGCAGCCTTAAAAGGCTGCGCTACACTGGTTGGATTAGTAACCGCCCTTTCATCTCTTATCAAGTGTCCCCCATCTATCTGAACTAGACCAGTAAGAAAGGCCAGGCAAAGCTTTGTTGCAGGTAGTTATTTTTGGTGTTATGATGCCTCGGTAGGAGCTAGGTTATGATAGAGGCGGAAATCAGCGTGTATATTGAACGGAAGCTCAAGGTCTCGCTTGATGAGTGCTGGCTTAAGTATGTGGCGCAGAAGGCTCTCGAGGTTGAAGGCATTACAGCACCAGTGGAAATGGGACTAGTCATTACCGATGCCGATACAGTCCGGCAGCTTAACAAAACCTATCGAGGTGAAGATGAAACTACTGATGTGCTTGCTTTCTATACGCTTTCTCAGACAGGGCAAGAGCATGAACCATCTTTTGTAACTCCGCCGGACGGGATTCGTCATCTAGGGGAAGTGGTCATTTCTTATCCTCAGGCAGTCCAGCAAGCACAGGAGCAAAGGCATGGCATAGAGAAAGAGCTGGCAGTGCTGGTTATCCACGGGGTGCTTCATCTTTTGGGCTATGACCATCAGCAGCCTGAAGAAAGCCAACGCATGAGAGCTAAAGAAGAAGAAGTTCTTAAAAAATTGGAGGCTGCTAAGAGCAAAAAATGAAGCAACCCTTTCGTATCTGGCAGGATGTTTACGTTGTTGGCGGCGCTGAAATATCTCACCCTTATGACTGCTGTGTCTACCTGGTTGATGCAGGAGAACTGGTCCTCATCGATTCGGGGGCGGGGGAGAGTTTTAACCGCTTGATAGATAATATTCTTACCCTGGGCTTTATCCCGGAAAAGCTAGGCTCAGTAATCGTTACGCATTCTCACATTGACCACATCGGTGCCCTGGCACAATTCAAGCAGAAATATAATGTTAAAATAATAGCCCATGAATTGGATGCTCAGGCTATTGAAACGGGCAAATGGGTTGGCGCTGAGCTTTACGGAGTCGATTACCAGCCATGCCCGGTAGATACGAGATTACAAGAAGCTGAACAAAGTCTCCGTTTCGGTGACTATGAGCTTAAGACCCTTCACATTCCTGGCCATACCCGGGGCAGTATCGCTGTATATGCGGACATTGCAGGCAAGAGGGTGCTCTTTGGACAGGATGTACATGGACCATATGAGGTTAGCTGGGGGTGTGATTTAAAACAAGCTGTTGTCTCTTTGCAAAGGCTCAGTGACCTCGAGGCCGATATGCTATGTGAAGGGCATTTCGGCATCTACCAGCCGGCTGGCGAAGTGAAGAGATATATAGAGAGCCATCTTTACCAATTAGAGCAGAGGGTAGCAGGAGAGCAGTAGGTATTACTTATAATCTTACTGCTCTTGGTTTTGCACGGCATTTCTTAAAATCCATATATTCTTCTAACTAAGTCATTGAGTGCCGATTCATAATTCTTAGGGTATCCCCTTCCTTCTTTTAGAGCACAAATAATCTCTTGAACGATGTTGCTTATTTCTTGTAAATCCCTGTCTGGTGGAGAAGCAAGCGGAATTTTCTTAATGTAGTTTGCAGGGTTATTTGCTGATGGATTTATGGTTCTAATCAACTTATTACATGTCGGTGAATTGAAGAATGCGAGAAGGTAGTATATCCATTCTCGATCTTTAGGGAATATCCCTACTATGGACTGATCAAATAATTTATTTTCAATTAAGGCAGCGGTTATCTGAGACGAAGATACCATTGGGACGCCAATGCCATAATTAAAATAATACTGCGCATTTTGAAATCGGGCTTTCTTGTTTGTTTTATAATCTTCTACTGCTTCAACGCCCCAGTCCATATACCATATGTCAGGTTTAAAATATTTTATGCCCCCACCTTTTACAATAGGAATGAAATGCTTAGGCTCTTTAATACCCTCAAGAATATCTTCTTTGGATATATAATCATCGCAAATTAACGATGGATCAACTACTTTATATTTTTTAGCATTCTTAATTTTCCCAGCAATCGGGTGCAGGTACTTCTTATCGCTACCTGAGTAAAAGCCTGTTACGCAATCTGCGATATCGCCAATTCTTACTGCACCGTGGTCAATTAAATAACTGATCTTGGGGTCTTCAGATATGAATAGAGCATGACTGATATTCTCATAAATATTGCTTTGTTTAAGCGCAAATATCCTGTGATGTTTCTTCAGTGCCTCTCCTAAAACCCCTAATTCAGCTACACTTTTTAACCCGGTTATCACTCTAACCTCGTTGTTTAGACATTCATTTTCGTTAAAGCACCTTTGGAGTGTTATTATGCACAAATTTGAGTAACCAAAGTTAACACCAGGGAAAAATGAGGAGGGGAACAAACATATTTCTCTGATCTTTGTGTTTGTAAGTAGATACTTCCTCAATTTCGCATGCATGTGGAGACTTAGAAATGTATCGGGAATGATAAATACTAGAATTCCTTTGTCGCGCAGTAGTTGAGCGCATCGGTATAAAAAGAGAGTATATGTTTCTTTTACATAAAGTAATGGATATAATTTCTTTAGGTATCTGCGTTTCTCATAATCCAACCATCCACCATAAGGAGGGTTCGCTATTATCCTATCATAAATCCCTCCTGCATTTGAAAACAGAATTAGGTCAAGACTGGTAAGTGTGTCACCCTGAGTTATCCTTACGGTACTATTTGATTTGTACTTTTCCTTTAATAGTTCTACTGCTTTAGGGTTGAATTCATATAGATCTATTGAAAGGTTCGGTATCCTGCTATTTAGTGCATCAATAAAAACTCCATCACCTGCACACGGCTCGAAAACTCTCATTCCACTTTCCACTGAAAGTTGTTGAACCATATAACTAACAATTGGGTCAGATTTGGTGTAATATGACCTATATACTTCTTCCACATCTATCACCACTTTAAATATTGGTCTAAGTTATTGTCCCTAAAATACTGCATCGTATTGCTTCTAAAATCACTGCTCCAATCGATATTGTTCTCTATCCATCCTTTTATGTTGAATCCGCTGTGTTCTTCGATTTTTGAATATGTCTCATTTCCACAATAGGCTTCCCAGATACCGGATTTCTTTAATATCTGAAAGTAGTTATTATTTCTATCTTCCTCAGCTCTAACAAGGAGCAAACATCTATAATTTTCTTCCAAATTCTTATAGACACTTGCAACTAATAGTAACCTATTTGTATTGCCTTTCTCGTTCGAGCCAAATCCACTTTTAAAATCTACTACAAATTTTTCTTTATTCTGTTCAAAGTGTAAATCAAGTTCTAGTTTTATTTCTCCCGAAGTCACTAAACTCCATACCTTGTTGTAATACCCCTTCAACTGCTTTTTTTGTTCTTCTGTTATAGTCAAAATATCAATGTAGTCTTCGATTTCAGTAGTAAGGTTTTGTTTTACCTCCGAGAAAAGTGGTGGAACAAATAATGCAAGGTCTATGAGAGGATAATCAAAGCATAATTTACAAAAGGGTTGCCATAGTTCACCGATCCTTCGGGAGAATGTCATATATTCATATGGCCATACTTCGTTCCTACACTCAATCATTACAATGTAACTACTATAGGTTACCATCAAAATACATTTAAGAGTCTCTTCATTACTCCATTTCTCCTTAATCGCTCTCTGCAGCAAGGTTTTTGTAATATTATCTCGGGTTTCAATGGTAGCCCTGTTTATTGCCGATGCTTGCGCCTTAAATTCAGTAGTTCCGTAAATACGCCTGACCTCTCCGAGCGATTCACTTGCCCTTCCTCTAAAATAAGTTAGCATTTCTTTTTTTCTGACACTCAATGACTTATCAATAGTAATCATAATATCACCTCAATTTAATGCCATATTTCACATAACCACTCTTGGCTTTACACGGCATTTTTCAGCAGTGACTATAGCATTTATTTGAGAAACAGCGAGGTCTAGCTTATCTGTGTAGTTTACTACAACGTAATCAAAAAGGGACAGGCTTTCCATCTCCTCTCGTGCCTTGTTCAATCGCAGGTTTAGCTCTGCTGAAGGCTGGCTCTGGCGTCGTTTCAGGCGGTTGGCTAATTCTTCTGTTGAGGGTGGTATGAGGAAGATAAATACTGCATCAGGTAGTATTTGTTTGATAGTGGCGGCTCCCTGGACATCTACTTTTACGATTACATCCTGTCCTCGTTTTAAGGCCTCTTTTATCTCTTCTTTAGGTACACCGTAGTAGTTACCATAGACCTTTGCCCATTCCAAGAACTGTTTTGTTTCTACCATTTGATGAAATTGGTCTTCGGAAAGAAAACGGTAGTCGACCCCGTCTTTTTCTCCTGGCCGTTTTGGACGGGTGGTAGCAGTTACAACGTAGTGAAAAAGGAGCCCTGCCTTTTTCATTCTGGTAAGTGTAGCATCTTTGCCTACTCCGGAAGGTCCAGAGATGATAATGAGCAGGGGATGCACATGTGAAACCAGGCTTGGACTCTCATAACTCATCTTTCTTCCTCATCTATCTCTGATTTAAAGTCAGTTTCTCCCCGGCTGGCAGCTAGCCTTCCGACAATAGCTTCCGGTGAGATAGCGGCCAGGACTATATATCCGGTATCGAGAAATATGACTGCTTTAGCTTTTCTAGCATGGGTGGCATCGATAAGCATTCCTTTATTTCTGGCTTCCTGGGTGAGACGTTTAGTCGGCTGCTGTTTTGGAGACAGCATGGCAATGACTCTGCTCATGTTGATAATATTGCCGAAACCTATATGAACTGGC
>Ga0265594_1000944_pt1 | contig 23374 bp, 32 predicted proteins | sample saktaG_11_FD_190147 | JGI IMG/M metagenome (GOLD analysis project Ga0265594, IMG submission 190147) | Saline water microbial communities from Sakinaw Lake, British Columbia, Canada - sak_2011_5_24_80m | ecosystem: Environmental > Aquatic > Non-marine Saline and Alkaline > Saline ... | reverse complement strand
GATAAGTTTAACTGAGAAATCTTTAAATCCTATGACCTCTTTTATTTCTTGTATTGTGTTCACAACAATACAAGGGGCTAGTCTTTAAATGATTAGCCCTTTTTAGAATTCTATAGGTTATATACTACCAGTTAAAAACAAAAACTCATTTCTCAGGAAATTCCCCTCCTGAAATATTTGTTGGAAGATATAACTACCCTAATATCAATACAGGAATACTTTCCCCAGACAACAATGAAGAATCAAAAACCGAAATTTTCTCAATGCCTGAATTATGGCATGAAAAAAATCTTTCAATACCTCAAATTTTAACAAACAGGGAAAAATTAATTTATGGAAGATTCTCAACATCAGTTAAAAAAACACAAAATAAATTCACTAAGCTTATGCAAGAAATAAGTATGGCATATAAACCTGTCTCAACTGAATTTTTTTTAAAAAAACCCCCAAAACAAAATTTAGAAATTAATAAATATAATCCAATAATTGCAAACCCTGCTCCTTTAAAATATGCAAGACTTCAAGAAAATCCTAAAATAAAACCAAAAGTAGATTATTTAGTTTCAGATACAGATAACAAAGCAGTCCACTCAATAACAGAACTTCATAAATCACAAATTCCAACAAGCAACATAATCAAGATTCTAAGTGCAGGACTTTTAGGATTAAAAACAAAAAGAAAACTTGTTCCAACAAGATGGGCAATTACTGCAACAGATGACACAATTTCAAAAGCTCTTTTAAAAAAAATAAAATACTATAAAGAAATAAATGACATTTTATTATTTCATTCAGATTATATTGGAAATCATTTTGAGATTTTACTTTTACCAGATAAATTTGCATTTGAAGTCATAGAAATTTCAATGAAAGGAAGTTTATGGAATCCAGCTCAAGACATTTCCATAGCAAATGATTATGAATTTTTTCATGGAAGAAAAACATACGCAAAACAAGTCGTAGGAGCTTATTACACAGATAGATTAACTATTTGTGAATATTTTGAAAAAATAAAAAAACAAGCAACAGTTTTTTTTATGCATGAAGAAAGACCAGAATATAATGCACCACTAGGTGTTGGGATAATAAGGCAAACAGCAAGACATGCTTTAACAAAAACTCCTGAAAAATTCAATACAATTCAACAAGCATTGCAAAAAGCAGGCTCAAGATTAAAAACTCCTTTATCAGTTTTCACAAACACATCAAAAATTCTTAAAGAATTTGGAAAACAGACAAGATTAAGTAAGTGGTTTTAAATATTATTAATTAATTTGCAAATCTGTGGTAAGTTTCTACCCAAAATGTAATTTATGAAATATCCTAAAATATTCACTAATCTAAAAGATTATTATCAAAAAAAACAATGTGCCACCCACACTTAAAAGTGGGGGTTTGTGACAAGCACTTGTTTTTAGGATGCTCAGAAATGAAAACTGATGATTAAACTATTACCATATCCTAAAAGATATGGTTTTCATTTCTGACATAATTTATTCTATAAAAATTAGATTAAACCCTAAGATTTCATCTAGTTCTTCATTTAAATGTTCTAAAGATTTTAGATTTCTTTCTTATCTTTCTCTTTCCAAGTATAACTTACCTCTTTTCCTCAACAGGTTTCCCCTCATCATATTTAACCCCCTTAGAATTAAAAAAACCACAAACCCTATTAAAAAGTCTAAAGGCAGGAACAGCTTGAAGATATTCACTTTGATAAATAACTTGCCCATTATTTGAACTAACATTCACTTGATATTCTTATCTACTTTTAATTGAAAAAAATAATAATAATGGATAAACAATAGATTTCTTCACCAATTCTTCAATCCCTTCACTCAAATCTACTTCTACATTACTCAAAAACATCTGCATTCTCTCTTCTAAAGGACTTATTTCATCTTCAATAAATATTATAAGAAACATTATTTAATAAACTTTTACCCAATCCACCAAATCAAAACCCCTTCAATAATGCCTGCAATAACTAACAAAGGAACAACAATTAAAATAAAAATTCTAAAAGAATCTAAAAAATTCTTAAAAACCTTTTTCTTCAACTCAATATTTCTAAAAACAAAAACCATATAAATCAAAAATGCGATAGGAAAAAACAAAATAGATAAAAACATTAAAAGACCAATTACAAAACTTCCAAAATCCTTATTATAACTTTTCATACAATCATACATTAATAAAAATCCCAACCTCAAACCTAAAGCAACACTAATCAAAATAGCAGGAATTTCAAAAATACCATGAGGCAACAACCTCCACATAACTAAAAAACCTTCTAAAGCAACTGTTTTACTTACAACAAATCCTAAAACATAACCATTAACAATTAAAACTCCTAAAGGAAAAATCCCTAAAAAAATCCCTAAAATCATTCCAAAAAATGCACTCTGAGTATTATTTGCAATTATAAACCTAATTAAACCAAAAACACCTAACCCCTCTGTTTTTTTAATTAATTCAGTAATTATTTTTAATATTTGTTCTTCAAAAAAAACAGGAAACAAAAATCCAAAAAAACCAGTAACAAAAAACAAAATAAATGAAAACCAAAAATATGATTTTATTTTTTTTAAATCTTTAAAAGCTATTTGAAAATTTTTGTAAATAAAGTTGGGCTGAACAAATTTACGATTCACCTCATTATTAAGTTTAACAACTCCACGATTCAATTTAAGGTTGGAAGGGTGGGTAAAATTTTCTCTATCCCTGTTTTTTCTATTAATCTTACCTTCAACTTTTTTAACCTCTCTTTTTTTCATTTTTATAATAAAAATCTTTTATTTTTAAAGTTTAAGCCTCAAAATACTTCTGAATCATTGCTGTCTTTCTTTTATATTTCTTTTTAAGATAATAACCATAACCTAAACCTGCTAACAACCCTCCAAAATGGGCAGTATTTCCAATTGGCAAATCAACAAACAATCCAATAACAACCAAAGGAACAATTGCAACAATTGGTAAAATCCAAAAACTCATTCCTAAAGGAATTGCCAATCTCCTCATATTAGAATTAAATGAAAACATTGCAAATATTGAAAAAAAGATATAAACCATAATTAACAAATTCACCAAAGACATAACAGCTCCTGAATCAAAAATACTGGATAAAACAGACTGAATAATTATAGCAAAAATTGGCCCTGCAATTAAATAAACTTTCATCTTAGGAGTTAATATAGCCAACAAGCCTGCAATACCAAAAATAGCACCAGAAGCTCCAACAGCCAAGATAGAAGGGTCTATAAATATCCTAGAACCAAGACAACCTCCAAAAAACTCAGCAATACAAAATCCTCCAAAAAAATAAGACAAAGTTACATAAAACAAACCAGCAAATAATCCTGAACCAAGATAAAACCAAAAAAATTTTTTCCTACCAATAATTTTTTCTAAAAAATTTCCAATAAAAAATAAAGAAATGATATTAAAAAACAAATGAGGCAACCAAATATGAGTAAACATACTTGTTAATAAAGTCCAAACACTACCAGAAAAAAATGCACTAGCTTGTAAAGCAAAAATATTCAAAACCTGTTCTTCACTTAAAACTCCAAAAACTTTAACAAGAACTATAAACAAAAAAACAACAATATTCATAATAATCAACCAATTAGTTACACTAAATTTTCTATAAAACTTATTAACTGACTTACCAAAATTATCAACAAAACTATCTCCTTTTAAATGACGAAGCGTATGTTTTCTAACATTACTTCTTTCAAGATTATTATTAAACCATTTTTCCATTTTATTTACAATTTATAATTAAAAATGAATATTAATAAACATATGCTTTAAGTTTTCTTATTTTTTATTCTTAACTATTTTTTTAGAAATTTTCTTTTTTAAAAATTTATTTTTAACATTCTTTTTTTTGCCTTTTTTCTTCTTAATTTTATCATCCTTTTTCTTACCTTTCCCTTCTTCTTGTTTTTTTAATTTTTCTTTTTCTTTTTTTCTTTTAGCAGTAGCTTTCTTCCTAAGGGCTTTTTTTTCAGCCTCTGCTTTTTTTATTTTTTTGCTTTTTTCTTTTCCAACTTTTTGCTCTTCTTTATCTCTTTCAAAACTAACTAATTCAATCTCTCTTTTTAATTTCAAAATTTTTTTCTCAACATCACTAATAACATCAAAATCTTTAGATAATTCATAAACTTCATCACATTCAGGACATACAAAATCATTTAACAAAGCAGTTTCTTCATTAACCTCAATAGAACATATATTGCAAACATAATGTCTGCTTTCCTTCCTATTTTTCAATTGACCTTCAAAAATTTCTAATTTCTTTTTTAAATTTTCCTCTAATAAACTAAGTGCTTGAAAAACATTTAAAGTCCAAAAATAAATATACCATCCTTTTCTCTTATCTTTTTTTCTAATAAATGAAACCAATCCATAATCAGAAAGTTTATATAAAATATTTCTTGTTTGATTAATAGTTAATTTTAAATTTTTAGCAATAATAAATTCATTAACATGTTTTTTTCCTGCAAGCAAATCTATAATTTCAGCAGATTGTTTATTAATTAAATCCTCTATTATAGATTTAAGAAATTTAATCTGTTTTTTCCCATCATCTTTTAATTTTTTTTCCTTTTTAATTACTTTACCTTTTCTTTTCTTCCCTAATTCTTTTTCCTTTTTAATTTTTTTAGATTTTTTAGACTTCATTTTATAAACCAAACAATAAATAGTAGAATTTAATCGAATTTAAACTTTTAAAAGCTTTCTATTTTTGAAAAATCAAATATTTTAAAAAACAAACCTTTTTAAAAACTAAAATATTAGATTTATAATAAAGAGGATGATAAATATGGCTTGGTTTGGAAAAAAACAAGAAAAAAAAGAATTACTACCTAATTTGCCAGAATCAAATCTAAATGAATTACCAAGGCTCCATGAATTCAAAGATAATCTTTCTCCAATAACTCTTCAAAATGAACAAAAAGAAAACCAACTTCCTCCCTTACCAAATACTAATACTAACAATGAATTTAATCAACAAGCAATAAAACAAGCAGTAACCAGCAATGAGATGCAAAAATCAAATTTTACCCCTATGATTCATGAAGAACCCCTTCCACCCCCCAATCTCCCCCCACCAGAATTAAAATCAGAACCAATAAGAGCAGAACCAACTCAAATGATTGAAGAAAATTACATCCCAAAAACAATTGAACTAACACATAAAACTCAAGGATTTGCAAAACCTTCAACAAAAAAAATAGAGCCTGTTTATATAAGACTTGATAAATTTGAAACAACTGTACAAACATTTGAGGAGATAAAAAATAAAATCACTGAGATTGAAAAACTCTTAGTAAAAACAAAAGATATTAAAGAAAGAGAAGAAAAAGAACTTGAAGAATGGGAAAGAGAAATTGAAATTATAAAATCAAGAATAGATTCTATTGATAAAAATATATTTAATAAATTGGATTAAGTTTTCAAAATGAATGAACAAAATAATTCAGAAAATTATAATTTAAAAGAAATCATTTTTAGATCAATTCCAGTCTTGGTGGGGTTAGCAGGATTAGTTGTAGGAGGCATTGTTGCTCGAGAATCAGGAGGCCCTACTGGAATGGCAGTATTTGGAATTTCTACACTTTCTGCTTTGGGCATTCAAAAATATCTTTCCCCTTATAATTACATATAATCAGTAAGTATCTTAATATTCACAATAAAAATGGAAACACGCCACATAAAATTAAATTATGAAGAAGCTCTTAATGCAAAAAAACAACTTCTAACTACAGAACTAAATATACTCCATACTCTTAAAAAAATAAAAGCTTATAAATTATTAAGAAAAAAAGAAACAACAACAAAAAATAAATTAAAAACAGAAATAACCTCCCTAAAAACAAAATTAAATTTAATCCAATCTACTTTTCCAGAACAACAAAAACCTAAAATTGACAAAAGAAAAACAAAACACGAAAAACAATCTAAAGATATTCAACAAGAACTTGAAGACATAAAAAATAAACTTGCCAGATTAAAAGAATAATCCTAATCCCAACTTTTTTAAATCCCCTACCCCTATCAATTCTATGGAAATATTAACAAGAAAACAACTAATACAAAAATACATTGAATTTTTTAAATCAAAAAACCATAAAGAGATCCCTAATGCTTCCTTAATTCCTGAAAATGATCCTACAACTCTTTTCATAGGCTCAGGCGTAGAAACAATTATCCCTTATGTATTAAGGCAATCACATCCATCTGGAAAAAGATTAGTCAATAACCAAAGAAGTATAAGGACACGAGATATAGGGGAAGTTGGAGATGAATTTCACCATACTCTCTTTGAAATGCTTGGAAATTGGAGTTTAGGAGATTATTGGAAAGAAGAAGCTATTAAAATGACTCATGAATTCCTAACAAAAACTTTAAAAATTCCTCAAGAAAAATTAGCTGCGACATGTTTTAAAGGAGATAAAAATACTCCAAAAGATACAGAATCAGAAAAAATTTATCTTGAAATAGGTTTTCTAAAAGAAAGAATTGCCTTTTTACCAAAGGAAGATAATTTTTGGGGGCCTGCAGGAAAAACAGGACCTTGTGGACCAAACACAGAAATATTTTACTGGAAACCGAATTCAAAACCTCCAAGGAAATTTAATCCAAAAGACAATAACTGGCTAGAGATTGGAAATAATGTTTTAATGGAATATTATAAAAATGAAAAATTAGAATTTATAGAACAAAATCAAAAAACAATTGACTTTGGAGGGGGTGTTGAAAGAATAATTGTTACATTGGCGGGGCTTAAAGATAACTACCTAGCAGACATGTGGCAACCAATTATAAAACAAATAGAGAAACTTTCAAAAAAGACCTACAAAGAAAACCAAAAAGCTATGCGCATTATCGCAGACCATATAAAAGCATCTTGCTTTATTATTGCAGATGGAATCTTTCCTTCAAATACTGAACAAGGTTATGTTTTAAGAAGATTAATAAGAAAAGCAATTAGATATGGAAGACAATTGAATATAAAAAATTTCACAACAAAAGTAGCACTCCCAATCTTTGATATTTACACAGACTATCAACACTTGCAAAAAAACAAAAACAAAATCTTAAAAGAACTTGAAAAAGAAGAAAAAAGATTTCTTGAAACATTAGAAAAAGGAATCACTATCTTTAATAAAATATCAGAAAAAGAAAAAAAGATAAATTGTAAAGATGCTTTCTTGCTTTATCAATCATATGGATTCCCTCTGGAAATGACAAAAGAACTTGCTTTTGAAAAAGGAGCAAAAATTGATGAAATAGGTTTTGAAAAAGAATGTAAAAAACATCAAAAACTCAGCAGAACAGCAACTCAAGGAAAATTCAAATCAGGTTTAGCAGACAATAGTGAACAAACAACAAAACTTCATACTACAACTCATCTTCTTTTAGCAGCACTAAAAAAAGTTCTTAAAGACCCTAATATCCATCAAAAAGGTTCAAACATAACTCCAGAAAGACTAAGATTAGATTTTAATTTTCCAAAAAAACTCACTAATGAGGAATTAAAAAAAATACAAGAAATTGTAAATCAAAAAATAAGACAAAGCATTCCAATTGCTTGTGAAACAATGTCTGTCAGCAAAGCAAAAAAACAAGGTGCAGAAGGAGTTTTTAATGATAAATATTCAGATAAAGTAACTGTTTATTCTGCAAACAATTTTTCAAAAGAAATTTGTGCAGGACCTCATGTAACAAATACAAATGAATTAGGAAATTTTAAAATAATCAAAGAAGAATCAAGTTCAGCAGGAGTAAGGAGGATAAAGGCCGAGCTTTTGTAAACTAGCAATATTAAATTATAAAATAATAGTTTACAGGAGCGAGGAGTTTTGGAGTGAGAAGTTGAGATAATTATTTAAACCTATTTAATAATATTTTTCAATTTAGATAAAAATTCCTTTGTATCTGCAAAATAATTCGGATATGCTTTTCTTAAGTCGCTAATTGTATCTGCTCCCACAAGGACAATATCATATTCTTTTCTTTCACTATTCTTTTTTTCCAGTCTTTCTAAAGTTTCAATTGCTATGTCTTCTTCATCTCTCTTAAAAGCAGTAATGGTTAATCTTTCTTGATTAACATCTATCTCCATTAAAAAAAATTTATAATCTTGAGGGTAATCTCTCATACCAAAGACTCTTAAAATTTCTGTCCATCCTTCCATTGCCTTAATTAAATTTAATTCTTTTTCTCCTTGTTTGATAGCTTGATATAATTTTTCTTTGCTTGAAGGCGTATTTGGTACAAGAGAGGTTTCTTCCATTATAGCAAATGCTGAACTAACTAATCTAAAAAACTCTTTCCATTCTTTTCTTCCTTTATTAAACTTCAATCCCTGTCCAGTAAAAAAATCCACAACCTCTATTGCAGTAGCCCAAAGATGTTGTAGTTTTGATCTTATTTGAATTTCAACCAGCAACCCATTATAATCTTTCTTTCCCTCTTTGTTAGATTTATATTTATATACTAAATGTAAACTTCTATAACCATCTTCTTTGGGATAAGTAATGTAATCTTGTTTCATTATATCTTTTTTAATTATTTCATGTTTTAATTTCCCTTTGATATATTTTTCTTCATAAAGTTTTCTTGCTAATTGTACATTAGGTAAAACTACTCTGCAACCTGCAATATCTTGCATCCTTGATAACTTCATAAAAGATTTGTTTCCATCATATCTTTTTAATTTTCTAAGTATTGAATAAAGTCTTTTTAATCTTTGAACTGTTAAAGCATTTTTATCAATATCTTCTGATACTACTTTAAGCCTTTTTTTAAAAATATGCAAAGGATATTTATGAATCTCTCTCCAATTATCTAGAACCTCCAATGCTTGTTCTTTTTCTTCTTCTGAACTTTGTTTATTAATTAATATACTTCCCGCTCTATTTACATGCTTTCTGCTATATCCTTTAGATTTCATCCATTCCATAATTATTATAAATATTAATAGTTTATAAATGTTTCTTTTGGGCGAAACTTAATCTTTTAAATATCTCTTTTGGGCGCTTTTTTTACACATAAAAGTAGTTTTTATAGGAAAAATAGGTATTTTGGGCGAAATCTAATTCGCATAATTTACCTTTTAGAAGCAAAAAAAACAGGAGCTCAAGGAGTATTTGACACAAAATACAAAAACAAAGTTTTAGTCTACACAATAGATAACTTCAGCAAAGAAATTTGTACAAGCCCCCATGTTAATAACATAAGTGAGCTTGGACAAACTAGGGAGGGTGGAAAGATCAAACATTTAACATTTAAAATAATCAAAGAAGAATCAAGTTCAGCAGGGGTGAGGAGGATAAAAGCCGAACTTTTTCAATAAAATCTCAAAACAACAAAACTTATAAACAAAACTTCTTTCCTTTTTGAATAAATTAAATAATTGTAAGGAGGAGGCGAACAGGCACAAATAAAATGACAGAAGAAAACAATTGTATTTTTCCAAAATGCCCAGAATGTAATCAAGGATATTTACTCCCATTTTCATTTAAAGAAGATGTCTTTGAAAAATGGCAATGCAGTAATCCTGAATGTGAATTTATTGTTAGAAAGAGAAGAGATAGATAAAACTAAGTTTGTTGAAAAAACAAAATAACAATTTTAAGAAGAGTTTTTATAGACTCAATCAAAGATAAAACTTCCCGACCTAAAAGTTGGAGTATCTTTAATCACAAAAACTAAAAAACCTCTTCACAATTTTTAAAGTTTATACACTTTCAAAAAAATAGAAAATTAGGTTAGCAAAGCTTCCTAATTTTCCCTAACTTCCCAAACTAAGGGCAGAAGAGTATAACTTCTCAAAATTGCAAATTAAAAAGAATTTCAACAGAACTAATAAAACTTATAAACTTAAAAAATATCAATAATTATGGCGAGTGAGTTTGAACCAGTTATTGCAATATTATTAACAACATTTTTTATAATTTATTTATTTTATATAATTTTTATTGTACTAACTATTCTTGCTTTAATATTTTGGATATTTATGTTAATAGATGTAATTAAAAGAAAATTCAAAAATAAAAATGATAAAATTATCTGGGTTTTAATAATTGTTCTAACAGGAATTATTGGAGCATTAATTTATTATTTTATAATTAAAAAGAAACATAAAAAGAAAAATAATAAAAAGAAAATTAAAATAAAGTAGGCATAAAAAGTTCTTTTAAACCCCATAACAAAAGAACAGTCCAGACTAACAAATAAAGCCATGATTTTTTAACAAGTCCTTTTTTCAAAATTTTATCAGTAACACTAAGCATCTCCCCTATAAAAGGCATAAATGCTATTTTCACTAACATAACTGTAAAAAACATTACTGCTATTATATGAATAATTGTCAATTCCTGCAACAGATAATATAGAATAACTCCACCAATTATTAAATCAATAATCATTAATAACATTGGAGAACCTGTAAATTTCTTTGCAAAATTAAGTCCTGGTTTAGGATTTATAAAAACAGAAACCATTTTTACAATTGCAATTACTATAAAAATCAAAGCTATAATTTCTATTGGTGTCATTCAATTTCACCTCCTTTTAATCGATTTAAGATTTATTTAAACCCTATAATATACCTACGAAAATAAAGTATTTAAGGGTTTTGATGAAGGGCATTAAAAATATTATTATTTTTCACTCAACAAAAATCCCAGGCTTACCAGGCTTAGCCTTTTTAGCTTTTCCAGAAGGATCATATTTATTTTTATCATTAACAGCAAAAACATCAAGCTTTTTCCCAATACGATTGCTCAACCTCTCACCATCATAAATCCCAATCTCATTAGGCATAACATATAAATAAACTTTCTCACATTCTTTACCTTGCTTCTCCTTAAGAATCCTCAAAATATTCATAATATCCCCAACAACACTTTCAACAATCTGCTCTTGCTTTTCTAACTCTTTATCAATTTTTTTCTCATCTGCAACAGGCCAATCAGCTAAACTAATAAATCCTTTTCCTCTAATCTTTTCCCACAACTCCTCACAAACATGAGGACAAAAAACACTTAATAATTTTAAAAAACTTTCTAAATCTTTTTTATTTGCTTCCTTCTCCTCAACAAAAACATCAAACAAAGCTCTTAATTTTATTACACTTAAATTATATTTAAAATTTTCAATATAATCACTAATCTCTTTAATTCCTTGATTTATCTTGCTCTCTAATCTCTTGCTTGATTTTCCAATTTTCAACTTTTCAATAAAATTAAAAAACTTATCAACAAATCTATTACTTCCTTGTATTCCTTTATCACTCCAATTAAAATCACTATCAGGACTTGCTACTGAAACTAAAAATAATCTTAAAGAATCAGCTCCATATTTTTTTATCATATCCATAGGATCAACAATATACTCGGGTCTTGATTTAGACATTTTATTTCCATCCTCCCCATTTACAAATCCCTGAACAAATAATTTTTTAGCAGGTTCATCACTATTTAACAAACCTAAATCTCTTAAAAATTTATGATAAAATCTAATATAAATATCATGCATACAAGCATGTTCCTTGCCTCCAATATAAATATCAATAGGTGTCCAATAATTTGCTTTAACAGAATCAAATATTTTTTTATTATTTTTACTATCACAATATCTTAAATCATACCATGAAGAATTAGCAAAAGTGTCCATTGTATCTGTCTCACGCCTGCCTTCATCCCCACACTTAGGACATTTAACCTTAATCCAAACTTCAGCACTCTCTAAAGGATTTCCTTTTCCAAACTTAACTTTTTCAGGTAACTTAACAGGTAAATCTTTTTCATTAACAGGAACAACACCGCATTTCTTACAATGAATTATTGGAATAGGAGTTCCCCAATATCTTTGCCTACTAATAAGCCAATCCTTTAATCTATACTGAATAGTTTTTTTACCTAATTTCTTTTTTTTCAAAAATTCAGTTATAGCATCAATTGCATTTCGATTATTCCATCCATTAAAATCCCCACTATCAACTAATCCTCCATCACCCACATATGCTCTTGACATTTTCTTTACATTTATTTCATAACCTTCTGGCTGAATAACAACTCTAACAGGAACATTATATTTTTTTGCAAACTCAAAATCTCTCTGGTCATGAGCAGGAACAGCCATCACCATACCACATCCATAATCCGCTAATACAAAATTTCCAGCATAAACAGGAACTTTTTCATTATTAACAGGATTAACAGCATAACTCCCAGTAAAAACTCCTTCTTTATCCAACTTATCAATGTCTTCCTGTGAAACAGAACTTAATTTTTTAACAAACTTTTCAACTTCTTTTTTCTGTTTATCACTAACTAATTTCATTAATCTAGGATGTTGGGAAGAAATAACCATAAAAGTAACTCCATAAATAGTATCGGGACGAGTTGTAAATATTGGCCATTTTTCATTATCCTTAAATAATATTTTAATATCTTCTAAAGAAATAATTTTCCCCACAAAATCTAGCCTTTTATTAGTTTTATCAACAATTCCTAAACTCAAATAAGACCCATCCTTTGACTCATAATCCCAAAAACTCTCACTCTCTCCTTTTGCAAAAATTTCTTCACCATCTACTTCTTCTGCAACAGCATGAGCCTTATAACTAAATCTAAATTTCTTATTTTTAAAATCAACATCAGATTCCTTAATTTTTAAATTAGCCTTACTCTCTTTAACAAATATAAAAGAGTTTAACTTTGAATCATCAGCAAGAACATAATCCTCATTTAAAAATAATTTCATATAATAACTTCCATCATCTAATCTAAACTTTACTATTTGTTTAATAAAAAATTCCTTGTTCTTAATTCTTAATTTAGAATTAATATTGAGACTCTTTCTAAAACTCTCAACATCCTCAATCTCAATTTCTTTTTTATCTGAATTTTCAATCTCAAACATTATCTCAGTTCCATGACTTTTTCCAATCCAATTTTTCTGCAACTTCTTAATCAAATCAGGCCATTCTTCAATACTACTAAAATCAGCTAACTCTTCTGCATAATCTGTTATTTTCAAATACCATTGATTTAAATGTTTAATCTCAACATTAGTATCTTCGTGCCTCCAACATTTCCCATCATGAACTTGCTCATTAGCTAAAACAGTATTACACTTCTTACAAAAATTAACAGGACTCTTTTTTTGATAAACCAATCCTTTTTCAAGCATTTTTAAAAAAATCCACTGATCCCATTTATAATATTCAGAATCATGAGTCCAGAACATTCTGCTCCAATCATAACTTAATCCTATAGATTTTTGCTGTTTTGAAAAATATTTAACAGCATTATCAGTATATTTTTTTGGATGAACACCTTCTTTAATAGCAGCATTTTCAGCAGGCAAACCCAAAGAATCATAACCCGTTGGATAAAGAACATTAAAACCTTTCATTCTTTTAAATCTTGCATAAATATCACCAATAGTATAAACAAAAGCATGTCCAACATGTAACCCGCTTCCAGAAGGATAAGGAAATTGCTCCAACACATAATACTTTGGTTTTTTACTTTCTTCTTTAACTTCAAATATTTTTGCCTTCTCCCATTTATCCTGCCATTTTTTCTCTATCTTACTAAAATTAATTCCTGCCATAAATAATCCACAAAATCCAACTTTAAAAAATCTTTGTTTATTAATTTTCACCCATATACTCTTTCATCTTACTAGCAACTTCTTTAACCTCATTAATAACTTGTTCATTAATCATATTTTCTTTAGCATAATCCATTATTAACCTTACTGATTCTATTTTTCTTCCAAATTTGTCCATCCATCTTAATCTTGGAAAAATCCATAAATGAAAATTATGCTCACTATCTTCATTCTGAAATAAATAAACTTCATTTATTCCCAAAACATCATTCATCCCTTTTCTAACTTTTACTAATAAATCAATAAATTCTCTTGATTCTTTTTCTGTAAAATCCATAATTGAATTTATTTTCCTCTTAGCTCCAATAACAAAAAACCCAGGAATTGGAATCTCCCAATCTTGACTAACTACAAAATTATTAGATTCATAAATTATAATATCAAATATTTTTTCAATTTCCATTTATCCAATCACAAAATCCAACTTTAAAAAATCTTTGTTTTCAATCCCTATAAACCCTTTGCAAAAAATTAAGATTTTCAAAACCTCGTTGTTTAGAACTAAGGTACATAGGAGTACTTTTTAAAATTCCTAAATGATTTAAAGATGTAAGTCTAGCAGAATCTATAGAAGATCCCCCCTCTTGTACATAACCTCCGTAATTAGGATTAACAACCCATTTTATTTTTTTACCTCCTCCAGCAGAAGATATTACCTTTCCAGAATCTCTTTGACCAGCAAATTCAGGAATTCTTGTTCTATCCTCTTCTTCAACGCAGAAATGCATTGCACCTCTACAACTTTTATAACTAGCATATTCAGAAACAGTATTACTAGAAATCCAATTTGCCATAATAAGAGGTTTATCACCAGGATTTATTGTAACATGTCCTTTATAACTTGGAATTAAAACTTTATCACCTTCTTCAGCATGTACAGCTATTGAAGTTCCATTAACTAAATCTTCCTGCAAATAAATTGCTTTTCCATTCAAAACTTCATAAACTTCAGGAAAAGCATGTGAATGTCCTAAAGTTTTATTAAATTCTTGCGGTGGAGGAGGCCCTCCAACCATAATTTCGCCAGCTCTCCTTCTACCAATTTTACAACTAAGAATAACAGTAATATCAAACCTTAAATTAAGTTTTTGTAATTTCACCCTATCTTCCACTAAACAAACTCCCCTATACATTTGATAAAATTCATCAGGAACTCTTCCCTCTCCAGAAACAACAGGCCACATTTGATGTTTAGTCCTTATATCCGGCTGAATGCCAACAGCACTTCCTTTAAACATTAATCCATTTAAACCAGTATCAAAAACTAAACCTAAACCCACTTTCTCTTCTAAATCTATTGATGACATAATTTAATATTAATAAACAAGTTTAAATAAATTATTACAATTCAAAACAATTGTTTTCAAAATATTTAAATACAAACCTCTCTTTAATTTTTAAGTAAAAAGAGGTTATAAAATGCTGGAATATCTTATACTTATAGCGGGAATTTTTCTTTTAATAAAAGGAGCAGACTGGTTAATCAGCGGAGGAATAGCTTTAGGTAAAAAACTAAAATGGCCTGATTTTTTAATTGGAATGACAATAATTGCATTTGGAACAAGTCTTCCAGAATTAATTATATCTATTTTAGCAATAATAAAAAACTCTGAACAAATTATTTTAGGAAATTTAATTGGAAGCAATATTTCAAATCTTTTATTAATCCTTGGAATACTTTCCTTAACAGGTTCAATAAAAATAGCAAAACCCTCAATAAACACAGATTTGTTTTTCTCAATAATAGCTACAACACTCATCCTAACAATAACATTTTTCTCAACATCAATAAGCAGACCATATGGATTAATACTTTTATCTTTATTTTTCCTTTTTTACTATAAAAAATTCCAAAAAGCAAAAATAGATCCTGATGATTTAAAACAATTAAATCATGCAAATTTCTTTAAAACTTATTTTCCAATAATCATAGGTTCATTAGCTCTTTTCTTAGGAGGAAAATTAGTTGTTGAAAGTGTAATAATTATTTCTCAAAAACTTTTCTTTAGTGAATTCTTAATTTCAGCAACAATAATTGCAATAGGAACATCTCTTCCAGAACTAATAACTTCATTAAAAGCTCTAATGATTAATAAAAAATCAATAGCAATAGGAAATATAACAGGAAGCAATCTCTTCAATATATTATGGGTTCTTGGTTTAACCTCTTTAATAAAACCAATTAACTTCCCAACAATATTCAGACTTGATTTAATCTTCCTAATAATCGCAAGCTTTTTATTTTTTACAATAATGTTTATAGGAAAAAAATATAAATTAACTAAGAAAAAAGGAATATTTCTTCTTGCACTTTACCTAATGTATTTGATAATGATAATGATAAGAGGATGATAACTCCAATTTCACCCAATATCTCCACTTTATTAAAAACAAAAAACTATAAAAAATATCCTAGTTTAAATTTGTACTTAGGAATATTAACAAAGTCCAAACAAGTTCACGAGACTATCTCAGAGAAAAATAAACAAGTGGGCTTGCAAGTTAACACAAATCAATTTAATTAATTCAGGATATAGTCTCAATCATAAAAAACCTTATTAACTATCTCATTCTAAAATTTTTATAATGCAAGCAAATGAAACACATGAAAAAATAATAGAAGTTTTAAAAAATAAAGGGCCCTCCTTACCAATTCAAATAGCAAAAGAACTTTCAATAAATTCTTTATTTATATCAGCATTTTTATCAGAACTTGCAGATGAAAAAAGAATCAGAGTAAGTCATTTAAAAGTTGGAGGCTCACCACTTTACTTTTTAGAAGGACAAGAAGAAAAATTAGAACCATACTATAAATATCTCCACCCAAAAGAAGCTGAAACTTTTCTATTACTTAAAAAAAATAAACTTTTAAAAGATTCAGAACAAGAACCTGCAATAAGAGTTGCACTTCGTTCAATAAGAGATTTTGCAGTAGGTTTTAAAAAAAATGAAGAAATTTATTGGAAATATATTTTAATACCTGAAAATGAAATTAGAGAAATTTTAGAACCCAAAGAAACAAAAAAAGAATCAAAACAAAAAGAAAAATCAAAAAATATTTCAGAACCAAAACCTCAAGAAACAATAATATCAAAAAAAGACATAAAAAATGAATTTCAAAACCCTCTCATTATTTCAACTAAAAAAACAAAAAAACAAAAACCAAAATCAGAATTTGTTCAAAGAATAATAAACTTTCTTAATCAAAATAATTTAAAAATAATTCAAGAAAAAGATTTTAAAGCAAAAGAGTATAATTGCATAGTTCAAATAAGATCTGAACTCGGTTTAATAGATTTTTTAACACAAGCTAAAAATAAAAAAACAATTTCAGAATCAGATTTAAAAAAACTCCTATCAAATGCTCAAAAAATTCCCCTGCCCGCCTTTCTTCTTTACACACAAGAAATAAGCAAAAAAGCAAAAGAGTATCTTAACAAATATTCTTCTATTTTAAAAGTTAAGAAAATTGAATAAAACCCTTATATTCATCTAAAAAAAATCACCTCTAAAAAACAATAAAACTTAAAAACCCAAGTATTAGAATAATAATATGGGAAGAATAAAATCAAAACTTATTAAAAGAACAGGAAACACTTTGTTAAATGAAGAAAATAAATTCACTAAAAATTTTGAGCAAAACCAAAAAATCCTTAAAGGATTAATGCCTAGTAAAAAAATACGAAATCAAGTTGCTGGACATATTACAAGAAAAAAGAAAAAACTAAAATGACAGAAGAAACACAAGAACAAACAACAGAAGAAACTCAAACACCACCAATAAAACAAGAGACTCAAGAAAAACAATTTTCAGAAAAGAAAACTCAAGAAGAAGAAACCATAAAAAAACAAACCAACCAAAAAAATTCTGAAAAAGATAATATTATTTTTGTAGGAATAAAACCTTTTATGAATTATGTTACAGGAGTAGTAATGCAATTTCAAAACAAAGGTCAAAAAGAAGTTCTTGTTTCTGCAAGAGGAAAATTTATTTCAAAAGCAGTTGATATTACAGAAGTTGCTCGAAGAACTTTCTTAAAGGATGAAAATATCCAAATAAAAGATATTAAAATAAGTTCAGAACCCTTTGAAAACAAAGAAGGTAAAAGAATTTTTGTTTCTGCTATTGAGATTAAACTAGTGAAAGAATAAAATGAGTGGAAAAAGAGCCTTAATTGGATTGCATGATTCTTTAGATAGAAATATATTTCCACTGACAGTTAGAGATAAAGGTTATTCTACTGATGTTGTAAGCACTCCTGAGGAAATGAGAGAACATGCAAAGGAGAATAAATATGATTTATATGTCATGGATGTTAATTTAGGAAATTCTGGTTCTTGTAATTTTAAATGTGCTTTAAAAATTCAGAAATTAATTGATGAGCAATTAAAAGTAGGTACAGAGTTTATTCCCTTGTCATCTTCTTGTTTAATTGTTTCTCAAGCAAAAAAAGAAGGGCTTCCTGCAATTGAAAAAATAGATTTTTCATCAAGATTAGATGAAATTGTAAATAATTAAATTATATAATCAAACCATCAAAAACTTTTAAACATCTGTTCACAAAATTATTTTTCTTTTATTTTCTATTTCTTACCCTCATCCTCTTTTTTTCTTTTCTTATCCTCGCTCTTTTTCTCTTTATTTTTATCCTCTCCTTTAACAACTTTATGCTCCTCTTTTCTATCAACTCCACGACTTCCCCTATGTAAAACCTTATCTAACTTTTCATCAATTCCTTTTACAATCTTATAAGTTTTCTTAATCATAAAATTTCTTCTTATTCCAAGAATACTTTTAACTATTAAAAAAATAATATAAATAAAAACAACAACCCCTACTGCTTTAAAAATCCATATTAAAGATCCCAAACTATTAGCAACTTCTTCAGGAAGAAGATCAGCAATAGAAATATTACTTGCAATCAAATCTCCTAAATCAGATATCACCTCTGCCATAATATAACATATTTTCAAGGTTTTTAATTGTTTTCATGCTCTTTAGATAAATGATCTTTAAAATCATCTCCTAATCTAACCAAAGAATCTCTAACATTCATAGTCCTTTCTTCCAAAACTCCAAGAGTTTTTCCTTGATTTATTAAAAAACCTGCTATCATAAATAATCCAGTTATTATGATTCCTAATGCACTAATTATTATATTCTCTGTTGTCCAAGTTCTTCCAAATATAGCATTTGTAATTTGATAAGAGACTACTAAAAATACAAAAATATAAAATAAAATTGCAATTGTGTTTACAATATTTTTTAAAACCATATTCTATTTACAAGCCATATAAATATAAGGATAACTAAGATTAAAGATGTCCATCTTATTATTTCCAAAGATAAAAGATTTCGATTTTTTTTCATAATGTTATTGGGTCTTCCAAGTTTTTAATTGTTTTCTTTTATATAAAAAATCTCTAATAATTAAGTTTTTAAACAAGGATTTTCTTGCTATTCTATGGCTGCTTAGCTCAGTGGTAGAGTGCCTGTCTCATGAGCAGGAAGTCCTGGGTTCAACCCCCAGAGCAGCCATTTAATTTTTAAAAAATATTTACTCCTACAAAATATCTACTCACTAACTTTCTCAACCTTATAAAACCAAATTTCAATGTATATTTTAATTATTAATAATCTTTATATATAACTCTCTCTAAATAAACCAATGGGAAAAACTCATACAATTAAAAACCATTTGGGAGATTTAGCAATCAAAGCAATAAAAACGCTCCCATTAATACCTGAACAGATATCTTATATGTATTTTCTTGCAAACGGGATTCCTAGAGGTAATGAAAGAGAATGTAGAGAAGCTGGAATAATGCCAGACACTATATTGAAATTTAGATATGATACAGATCTAAGTCTTTATACAACAAGAGAACCTATCTCTGATAGAAAAGATTGTTTTGAAGACCTTACAAAAGGGGGAAGAATCCATCAAATTTTATTTGAAACTTCACTTTATGGGGAAGATAATTTTAAAGATTTCATACAAAAAGTTGAAAGACTAAGGGAGGAAGGTTATGAACTTCATAGGGGAACCTTAGCAATCACCACTTATCATCTTACAGGATATAATCAAGGAGATTATCCAGATACAAAATTAAGATTTGGTAAAAAAAATCTTGAACTTAAAGAAGGACGTGAAATCTCAAATGAAGATCTAGAAAAACTTGTAACTTGGTTTAATTCTCTCAAAAAACCTACTCACTAACTTTCTCAACCTTATAAAACCAAATCTCAGCATCTTTCCAATCTTCCCTGCCTAAACCAGCTTTCATACTTAATTGTTCTAAAAAAACTTTTTTTTCAGGAATCTGCTCCCAAACCTGAGGTAAAAAAGTTGCACTTCTTCCACTTAATTTTAATATCAAACCCATTTTATTATCAATCTTATCAAAAACCCCACTACCCTTGCCTAACTTCTCAGGTTTTGTTAAAACACTAATCTCAATCTTAATATCCTCTAACTCATCTTCCTCAAGAGCTTCAAACCGATAATCATGAAAACCAGCATTAATCACATTTGCAATAACATCTTCATATAAAAGCTGATAAGCCTCTAACGAACCAATACATCCCCTTAAATCACCTTCCTTGGTCAATGTAACAAAACATGCTCTCTTTTCTCCAAACTTTTTCTTAATCTCTTCAGAAACCTCCACCTTCTTTCCACTAAACCTATTTTCTAAAACCTTTCGCGCTAATTTTAAAAGTTCTTTGTATTTTTCCATATCACAATAATAAATAAAAACTATATAAAATTATCCAAAAAATGAACAATCACCTTGAAGGAGTTATTCCCACTATAAAATTTTATTTAAAAGAAGGATGGAGTATAGACTATATCCCAAAAGGACAAGAAGATGATTATCTGATAGAAGAAGATTATGTTATTTGCTCTCCAACAGGGTCTGTATTTAAACCACAATATTTTAGGTTCAATATTTGCCCTTTTTGTGATCAAGATGATCCTGACTGGGAAGAAGATTGTTATAATCACTCTGAGGAACTATTAGCTGAAGAATCAAATGCAAAAAATCTATGGAGTTTAATCAAACTAGCTCCTTCATTTCAACATAGAAATCTTTATGAAGGTTAAACATTCCCAATCTCAACCCTTTTCAAATACTTTTCCCCAATTTCCTTAGCTTTTTTTAAACTTTCAAAAGAAGTCATCTCCTTATCTAACATTTTATACATTGGAAAAAACCTTGAAATATGCCAAACAATATTTTTATCTACAGAAGAAATAAATCTAACAATTTTCTCAAACTCTTCCTCATTATCATTAATTCCAGGAATAACTAAAGTAGTAATCTCAACATGAATTCCTTTTTCATAACATCTTTTTATTGTATCAAGAACAGGCTGTAACCGACATCCACAAAACTTCTTATAAGTTTTCTCATTAATTGATTTTAAATCAATATTAACAGCATCTATATACTTAGAAATAAAATCAAAACTCTCTTTACTCCAATAACCATTTGTAACCATTATATTCTTCAATCCTTTTTTATGAGCAAGTTTAGCAACATCTTTAACAAACTCAATCCAAATCACAGGTTCATTGTAGGTATAAGCAATACTCTGACATTCATTTTTAAGTGCTTGCTCAACAATCTTCCTAGCACTAATTTCTTCACCTAAAATTTTTCCTTGTTTACTAATCTGACTTATATCCCAATTTTGACACCAACCACAATTTAAATTACATCCAACACTTCCAATACTAAAAGCATAACTTTTAGGTAAAAAACCATATAATGGTTTTTTTCAATAGCATCAATATTCATACTAACAACCTTGCCATAAACCAATAAAATTAATTTTCCCTTAATATTTTTCCTAACACCACAAACACCAGTTTTACCCTTTGAAATCAAACACTTATGAGCACATGCTAAACATTTAATTTTTCCTTTCTTTTCTTTAGAATATAATTTACACTCTTTAACTACCATCTTAATAATAAAACACAAATAATAAAAACTTTACTAACTTAATATATCTATGTGGTACCCATCAAATAAACATGAACTAAATCAGCAACTAAATAATTTCCTAAAAACAGGAAAACATAAACGCAAAGTAAATGGCCTAATTGTTCCTCATGCAGGTTATAAATATTCAGGAGCAATAGCAGGTCAAGCATTCTCTCTTATCCAAAACAACTCAATAAAAAAAGCCATAATCATTGGCCCTTCTCATTATGTTTACTTATTTGATGCATTAACAACAAACAGACAATTTTGGCAAACACCTTTAGGAAAAATAAAACTCTTTCACTCTGACTTTCTCAAAGGAGATATAGATCAAGAACACTCAATCACCAACCAAATTCCATTTCTTCAAAAATTAGGTATTAAAGAAATAATGCCTTTAATGATTGGAAAAATAACAAATGAACAAGCACAAGAAATTGCAAAAAAACTTTCAAAAATAAAAGCCCTGTATATATTCTCAACAGACCTCAGCCATTTCCTACCTTATGAACAAACAAAGAAAAAAGATAAACAAACAATAAAAATCATAGAATCTTTAGACACAAACAATTTCAATTATATTGATGCCTGCGGCTACTTTCCATTATTAATCCTCCAACATCTCTGCAAAATTAAAAAAACCTCTCCACACCTAATTCAATACAAAAACTCCGGAGATATTGTAGAAGATAAATCAGCAGTTGTTGGATATGCGAGCATGTGGTTTTAAAAATGAACTTTGAAGAACTTTATCAAGAAGTAAAAGATCTTAATGCAATAGAATTATACAAAGGAGCACAAGAAGCTCTAGAAACAAAGGTAAATCTGATGCGATTAGGTAACAGCCCCCTTTTTAGACCTCATGTTCTTTATGCAAATAAATTAAGACAAGCTCTTGTTTGCCAGTATGATTTCGGAACTCAATTAGATCCTCCAACTATAACTCCCAATGACACTGTTGAACAGCATAGGAATAGAGACCCAAAAGGTTGTCAAATTGCTCTCGAAAAGATAATAAAAGCTATTGAAAAAATAAAAATACCAAAACAAAAAATCACAAAACCAAGAACTCTCATAACAGAAGATCCAGAATTCTTAAGAGGATTAAGTGGAGTTACTCTTAGCTATCTTTTACTTCCAAGAGATTAGTTTTAGTAATTTAAATCAGCTGTTGTTGGATATAGTGCTTTTTATTTCTAAAATTAAACAATTAATTTTCTTCCTACCCCCCTTAGAACATCAACCCCCTCAAGAGAAAAATATTTTCTTGCACTAGGAGCTAGATCATAAAGATGAGGATTAGTTGTATAGCTCTTATCTGTCCAAGAACTTAAAAGTCCTCCTTGAACTAAAAGATTGATTCCATCGTCAAGCTGAGCAGAATTATGATATTGTGGATGAAACCTAAAAATACCTTGAACAAAATCATTTTCATTTTCTCTTAAAACATCAGATAATCTTTGTCTAAAATTAGGAAAACTAGTTCCTCTAGGAGGGGAAGATAAAATAACAACCAAAGCATTATATGTATCCTCACTTACATCAACTGCTCCTTCTCTTGTCGGAGCTACCATTTTTAAAATAAAGACTAATTCTTTTTAAATATTTATATTATAGAATATTGGTTTTTACTCCTAACTAAATCTTTCTAACCCCTCTCAAACCTCTCCCTCACCTT
>Ga0265594_1000943_pt1 | contig 23406 bp, 17 predicted proteins | sample saktaG_11_FD_190147 | JGI IMG/M metagenome (GOLD analysis project Ga0265594, IMG submission 190147) | Saline water microbial communities from Sakinaw Lake, British Columbia, Canada - sak_2011_5_24_80m | ecosystem: Environmental > Aquatic > Non-marine Saline and Alkaline > Saline ... | reverse complement strand
AGATTTGAAAGGGGCTGCTCTTAGTACGAGAGGACCAGAGTGGACAAACCTCTAGTGTACCAGTTGTGCCGTCAGGTGCATCGCTGGGTAGCTACGTTTGGTATGGATAAACGCTGAAAGCATATAAGCGTGAAACCGTCCTTAAGACAAGATCTCCCTCCCGCTGAAAGGCGGGACTTAAGGCTTCCCGTAGACGACGGGATTGATAGGTCATAGGTGTACGCACAGTAATGTGTTTAGCCGAGTGATACTAATAAGCCGTGCGTCTTGACCAAAACTTTTTATGAGTTAGATTCCTAAACGAAATTCATTTTTCCCAATGCAAAATTTTCCGGTGACTATGGCAGAGGGGCAACACCCGATCCCTTCTCGAACTCGGAAGTTAAGCCCTCTTGCGCCGATGATACTGTCCCGGCCACGGGATGGAAAAGTAGGTCGTTGCCGGGGATAATATGAAAAAGACGCTCTGAAAAGAGCGTCTTTTTTTATTGTATCTTGCAGTCTCCTTTTATATATTCAATTTATGAAGATAAACCGTGGATAAAATATATGTTGCCTTTGTCCCATCTCACACCAATATTAAAAAAACACACGTATTTTTACATATAGGAATTATAAGGAGTAAAATATGAAAACCATCATTATGCTATTAGCGTGTATCTTCATTTTCGCCCTGCCTCCTCTTTCTGCTCAGGCGGGTGAACTGAGTTTGAAGACAGTTTACTTCAATAATTTTGAGGTTTTTTATATCACCGACTTTGATTTTGACATTGGAATGAATAATCCCGATATTTTTGAATATGCATTAAGCTATATTCCGTCTAATAGTGATGGAACACCCGGAAGTGGCACTTCTATTAATATCAGCATTGCATTTGAAATGATTGCCAATATACCCAGTCTGGGTTTAGATAACCGCCGCATAATTTATCTCAAAACACTACCTTTTTCGTTTAATGGTGAAGTGTCTATTTCAACGAAGGATCTTGATTTGAACATGACCGGCATTTTTTATGACGATGGGCGGGAACTTACCGGTGTTCATAAAGATGAATTTGATTTTATGCCGGCAGAAGAATTTACCAATTTACAGACTGCGATTCTAAGCGGCGCTAAATTACCTGCGGGGGATTATATTTTTGATTTTACAGTGGAACCGGAAGGTGCCGCTCCATTAAGCGAACATATGGTGGTTTCCATTGCAAATCCATCGACCCTGGATTTAGTAGCGCCGGGCGGTATGTTAGAGGATAATATTGAGATTTACTCTCTTTATCCCTTGTTGCAGTGGGAATCGATCGATTTTATGTGGACCGGAGCCAATTGTCCTGAATGCGGTTATTCAATCCGTGTATCTGAATACAATCCAATGCTGCATAGTTCGATTGACGAGGCATTGAATGATCAATCCAATCTTCCTTATCCGGACAATGGTCTTTTTTACCAACTACCCGCAGAGATCGTCGCAGGCGGAGCAGATTTATATACCGCTGAAAAATCTTTTCAGTTTCCATTTACTGATGCGAAACCTTTGGAAGAGGGTAGAAAATACGTATGGCAGGTGCATAAAACCTTTCCGACGACTTCGGGCTCTGAAACAGTTGAGAGTGATATTTTTGTGTTTACTCTTCCGGCTATGGGTGGCGAAGAAGAATCCGGGGGAACAACTCAATCGGGTGGCAGTAATGTCTATCTCCAGATTCTGGAACAAATGATTGATACGGATACATTCAACCAGTTCTTTAGTGGAGAACTCGAAGGATATCTGCCAACCGGCGTAGTCACCTTAAATGAAACCCAGCAGCTAACCCAGGATCAGTTGTCGGCAATCGCCGGACAGTTGTTAGCCGGACAAATCACGATCAAATCTATTGGTATTGAATAAACAAAAAAATGGTGGACATAGATTATGAAAAAATTACATCTTTTAATAGTGATTATATTTTTGCTGATTCTTTCAACACAAGCCTGGTCGGCTGATAAAATTGCTCTCACTTTAAAAGCCAGGGGTGATACCAGGCTCAAACGAGCTGATGATGAAAAATTTAAACCCAACATCAAACCGGGCACCTCATTATTTAATGAGGATCATCTAAAGACAGGAAAAGATGGCTATGCGGTACTCGTCTTTTTAGATGATAAATCCCAGATCAAAATCCGGGAAAATTCTGAGATGATGATAGCCGGAACTCGTACAACCGAGGCGATCTCCAAGCAGATTTCCATGCAGTTTGGTACTCTTAAAGCCGAAGTAAGTCCGCAACGAAAAGGCGAATTTGTAATTGCTACGCCGACCTCTGTGGCTTCTGTCAAAGGAACGGTTTTCTGGGTGATATCCGACCCGGTTATGGGTGATGTTTTTTATGGGGAGTCAGGATCGGTTGAGGTCACGAATAATGAAAGCGGGGCTGTGGTCGTAGTCGGAGCAAATGAAACCGGTACTTCAACGCCCGATGGACAGGTTAATGTGGAAGTAACCCCGGAAGGCGCAGCGCCCGTCGAAGAAGATGAAGACGATGCTGAAACTTACAATCTATTAAGATTTCAGTTACAGAATGCACAGGGCGATATAAAAGATATTAAAATTGAATATAAATAATTATATTTCCCCGGATTTTTAAACTTAATAATAAGGATAATGAATGGGTAAGTACGGGATAAGAGTATCTATATTTCTTTTATTGATTAGTGGATTTGCCTGGGGACAGGCAAAGGTTTTACATTCTCCTCCGAGAAATGTTTTTGCAAACTCACCAATAAAAATTGAAACGTTAATCGAAGTCAGTATCGTTCAGGTTGAACGCGTTCGGATATTTTACCGTGACGCCGGTCAAAATGCTTTTATCGAGGAAGAAATGGAGGAATATATGGGTGTTTATACCTGTAATATTCCCGCGGAGTATGTGACGGAAGAAGGTGTAGAATATTTGATCATGGCAGAATTATCAGATGGCAGCATGGCGGCATTTCCGGAAGTAGATCCGTACGACGTGCCGATGTTTCTTGCCGTAAAGCAATCATCTGATATTAAACAACAGACTGTACGAGAGAGATCAGATATTCAGGGTGGGATTCGGAGTGATATAATCATACTTAGTCCTGAAGAAGGCGAAATGGTTGCCGCCGAGGAAGTCATCTTAGCCTTTTCACTGTTCAATACACCGGATGTATCCCTTGAAACGATTCAATTAGATCTTGATGGAATATCTGTTTTGAAACAACAGACCGAGATCAGCGAGGATATGATTATATCGCGCCCCAAAAATTTACGTCCCGGAATGCACACCGCTAAATTGAATATGAAAAACCAGTATGGCGATCCATATTCTACAATGATCGTGAACTTTACGGTTGTAAAGACAATTGCGGAATCACAACGTATATTTAAATATACCGGTCGTGTTACGGCTGAAGCCAATTCAGAACAGGTGCGCGGAATTCGCCAAAATATCAATTCCCTGCGTACAAATGCTTCGGGTTCTTACGATTGGCTTAAATTTAATGCTAAAACCTTTATTAGTTCGCAGGAAGACCCGGATAAACAACCGAGAAATCGCTTTACGGTTGGTTTCAAGACCTCTGTGTTCGATTTATCGTTAGGCGATGTGAACCCCCGATTTTCTGAGTTTGCCCTTCGTGGAAAACGGGTAAGAGGTATTGACGTAAATTTAAAACTAAAATATTTCAATACTCATATCGTTTTTGGTGAAACCGAGCGGACGATACAGGGTACCATAAGTGATGAACCGGACTCGGTAGCCGGTGGATTTCAATATAATCGCTCCGGTTATACTTATTCGCGAAACCTTTTGGCTATTCGACCATATTTTGGATCGGGTCGGAATTTTCAGTTTGGCTTATCAGTGTTGAAAGCGATAGATGATACGCTTTCTGTTAAAAAAGAATACGGCGGTATTCGGGAGGCAAGCGATGTATCGATCGTAATGGAAGGTTCGAAAAAACCCCAGGATAATATTGTTCTCGGTACCGATTTGACCATTGCGTTTGACTCCAAACGTTTTGTCTGGAAGAGCGATGCGGCAATATCACTATTAAACCGTGATATTTCTCAGGGACCCCTGACATTGGAAGATCTGGATACATTTTTACCGGGTGATAGTTTGCGGGACAGTACTCTGTCGTTGGGTGATATGAACATCTCTTTAGAGGGTTTGCCTGATCCGGGTGATTATGCCAGGTTCTTCATCATCAATCAAAACATCAAGCCGCTTATGCCGATTGTTCCCGACACAAGTGGCGCTATTGGCATGCAGGAATTTCTGAATATGCCTTCCACGGCATTTAAAACAGCCTTAAAACTGAATTATTTTAACAACTTTTTTGTCGTTCGATATCAACGGGTAGGACCGGAATTTTCATCGCTTGGGAATCCCTATCTAAGGAGTGATATTCAGGGATTTAATATTTCAGACAAGATCAGGCTGTTTAGTAATAAGTTGTTTGTTACCCTGGCATACGACCAGAAACGAGATAACCTTAGTCAGGATAAGAACGCCACAACTACCACGACATCATTTAATGCGGGATTAGCATTGTATCCCGGTGGAGGATTACCGACGATAAATATTAACACTATGCATTACGGACGCCAGAATGATTTAGGACTGGATGATATTGATACAACCTTTAATTATGATCCCGATTCGGTATTACTATCCACTGTATACAAAGATTTACGGGAATCCAACTCGACCATTCGCCAGGATTTTCGCATATCCCATATCGTAGAAATTGCTGATATAAAGAATACGATTAATATCACGTACGCAAATTCTGATCGTAGCGATCGGATTACAGACCGTGTGCCCGGATACCAGTTTAATGAAACAAACACATCCATGTTAGCCTTCGGAATAAATTCAAGTTTCTCCTTTCCCCTGAAAACAAATGTAAAGTTTAGTACGAATACCACGAAGAGCACACTAATTGAAAAACCGTATGAATTATTTACTATGATGTTAAGGGGCAGGTACGAATTCTTCGACGGTAAATTAGCGACTGAACTGGGGTACAACCTGACCAGTGGTTCCGGTATGATCGATTTTGCCAAGAATAATGTTTTTATGGGTGGTATGTACCGGCTTTTAGAAATGCACCAGCTGCGCTGGAGACTGCGCTACAGCTTGCTGAATGATCGATTGAGCGGCGATACGTTCAATGACCTGAGTTTCATGGTCAATTATACATTACTATTTTAACTCGATAAACAGTTGTACAAATGAAAAAAGGTGCAATTAAAAAAACTGCATGGGGACTTGTCATTGCCGTTGTATTTTCGGTTGTTGTCTCCTTTATGTTAATTCTCGGATTATTCCGGGGAGCGGAACTTAAATCACTGGATTTCAGGTTTCGCTGGCGGGGACCTCAGGATGTATCCCATTCGGATTTGGTAATTATTGCTATTGATCAGCAGACATTTACAGCCTGCCGTGATCGCTATGAATATCCCCGTGAATATTATGCCACGTTGATTGATAATCTGAATGAAGTCGGTATTCGCCGGATAATGTTTGATATTCAGTTTACCGAACCGGATATGAAAAATCCACTGGGTGATTCAATTTTGGCCGATGCTGTTCGGAGGAACGGAAATGTCATTCTCGCCGGGAAAATCGATCGAATTCAGACGCCGGCCGGCATATATGATTATCCGAATGAACCATTACCGATTCTGATGGAGACCGGTAGTGAATGGGGCGTTGTCGGCGAAATGCATGATCCCGACGGATTCACACGGCGCTACCCGGTATTTGAGGTATATCAAAATAAATATAAATACACTCTCGGTACAAAGGTATTCTTTGCAGAGAATGGTATTTACGGCTCCCCGGAATATACATTTAGTCAGGATGGATATTTTGTCTTTCCAAAACCTTTCGGACAGGATTCTATTAAAATTCTTGCCCATAGAGGCAGTCTTGGTCATGAACAAACTATTTTAGTGAATTATTTTGGTCCGGCGGCAACGTTTCCTACATATTCCTTATCATCGGTTCTGGACGATGCAGATTTTGATTTAAGAGACGAAGAAGATACCGATTATATGGAACTCTTTAAGAAAAATTCGGTATATCCCTATGAATTACGATTGGCTTTACTTTCCGATTCCACCTTGCAGATGGATGCGTTTACAGCATTAGCGCTGGGCGATACTGCCGGTGTGGAAAAAATATTGGATCAGGTAAATCCATTTAAAGATAAAATCGCTCTTATCGGGGTTTCCATTGATGAGTTGCACGATAATAAATACACTCCGTTTTATAATTATGGTGGCGTTCGGAAACAAACCCCTGGTGTGGAAACCCATGCCCATGCCATCCAGACTATGCTTGACGGCAATTTTATCCAAACCCTGCCATTCTATCAGAATATCATCATCATTTTTGTAGTTGGAATAATAACATCTTTGATCGTCAGCATAGTCCGACCGGTACTCGGTGGATTGTTTTCAGCCGTACTTGCCGGCACTTATATAGCAGGTGCATTCTGGATGTTTATGGAGAAAAACACCTGGATTTACATGATTCCGGTTGTTGTTGTTGTTTTGGTGAGTTATGTGAGCAATGTAGTCTATCAGTTTATATCGGAACAGAAGGAGAAGAAGAAAATCCGGGGTATGTTCCAGACCTATATGAGCCCAAAAGTGTTGAAATATCTGGAAGATCATCCCGACGCATTCAGTCTTTCCGGTGAGAAACGTGAAGCTACAATGTTCTTCTCCGATGTTGCCGGTTTTACGACAATTTCCGAAAGTCTGTCAGCCGAAGAATTATCGGTAGTTTTGAATAAATATCTATCACCTATGACAGACATTCTGATGTCTTATGATGGTTATGTCGATAAATATGAAGGTGACGCCATTATGTGTGATTTTGGTGTGCCTATGGAAGACCCGGATCATGCCTGGAAAGCCTGCTTTGCTACGCTTGACCAGCAGGCAGATCTCATTGATATTCGTAAAGAGATTAAAAAGGTTCACGGTGTTGATATATATGTCCGAATGGGCGTGAATTCCGGCGTTGTCAGCGCCGGGAACATGGGCAGCGCTCAGCGATTTCAATATACGGTGATGGGCGACGCAGTGAACCAGGCAAGTCGGTTTGAGGGCGCCAATAAACAGTATGGCACCTATATGATGATTGGCGAAGAAACCTATAAACGAGCCAAAGAAAAAATTGAAGTTAGAATATTGGACAGGCTGGTTGTAAAGGGCAAGTTGATACCGATTACAGTATATGAACTGTTGGCTAAGAAAGGTGAATTGACAAACGATCAGTCGCTGGTCCGGGCCCATTTTACAAAAGGAATTGAATTGTATTGGGACCGGCAATGGGATGAGGCAATTAAACAATTTCATCAGTCAATTGATATTACCGGCGAAGATCCGCCATCAAAAGTATTCATCGGACGTTGTGAGATTTTTAAGGAAAATCCGCCCGGCGACGACTGGCAGGGTGAATTTGTTATGACGACAAAATAATCCGGTAAATACCGGGAACTATAATGGATAGATGGTCATATGAAAAAAGTCTACCCATTTTTATATATCCGACCAGGTACATAGATTTGTAAAGTAAAAAACTTATTGGTTGGGAGTTAGATTCAACTACATTATATAAGATATGCAAAAAATTATAAGCCGGGATGTGAATGATGGGAATAAAAAAAGGTAAAATATTATGGGTGGATGATGAAATCGATCTCCTGAAAGCCCATATACTGTTTCTTAAAAGCCATGGTTTCGACGTAACACCGGTATTAAATGGAAATGATGCCGTCAATCTGGTATCGGAAACGAATTATGATCTGGTGCTTCTGGATGAGATGATGGCAGGCAAAGACGGGCTGACGACCCTAGCTGAGATCAAGGATATCAAACCGGGGCTGCCGGTGATCATGATTACCAAGAATGAAGCAGAAAGCCTGATGGAGAAAGCTATCGGTCAGAAGATTACCGATTATCTGACCAAGCCCGTAAATCCCAGTCAGATTCTCATGGCTTGTAAAAAGGTTCTGGAAAAGCAGCGAATCTCTTCCGAGCACGTAACCCGTAATTACATGGAAGAATTCCATGCGATTTCCCGGCAATTATACAATGATTTGAGTAGTAAAGACTGGATTGAAATTTATAAAAAACTGGCTCACAGGGATATTGAGTTCGATGATCATCCCGATTTGGGATTGAATGAAACTCTTGAAAACCAGGTCCGTGATTGCAACATTGAATTCGGCAAATTTTTAGATAAACACTATGCCAATTGGGTCAATGAAGATCCACACTTTCGACCGGCGCTGTCACCGGATATAATCCGGAAATTTGTATTTCCCCGTCTTAAAAATAAAGAAAAAGTACTTTTTATTGTTATTGATTGTATGCGTCTGGATCAATGGCTGACCTTTGAGCCGCTACTCTACGATTTCTATAATATTGCGACAGATTATTATTTTTCAATTTTGCCCTCGGCGACGCCCTATTCCAGAAATTCCATTTTCAGTGGTATGTTTCCGGATGATATCCAGAAGAATTATCCCGATATATGGGAGAAAGATGGAGAAGACGAGTTATCCATGAACCGGCATGAAGCTCAAATGCTCAATGAACTGGTTATGGAAGAATGCCCGGATTTACACCGTAGTGTAAAATACATTAAAGTTCTGGATTCAAATTCAGGCTGGTCGGCGAATAAAAGACTCTCAACCTATCTTGAGAATCCGTTCATCGCACTGGTTGTAAATTTTGTAGATGTGCTGGCGCATCGCCGCTCCGACTCAGAAGTCCTGAGGGAGATTGTCCCTAATGAAGCCAGTTATCGTTCTGTTGTCAGAACCTGGTTTAAACATTCCTGGATATATTCGGTATTGAAAAAATTTGCCGAGCATGATTTTACTGTTATTATAACCAGCGATCATGGCAGTATCCGGGTTCAAAACGATGTGAAAGTGATCGGCGATAAAGAAACCTCGACAAATATTCGCTTCAAGTACGGTAAAAATCTAAACGTTCATCAAAAATATGCTCTGTTAGTAAAAGATCCGGAAAAATTTCGTTTGCCGAATCTGGGGATTAATACGAATTACCTGATTGCCAAGGAAAACTTTTATTTCGTATATCCGACGAACTATCATAAATTCCAGTCCCATTACCGTGACACATTTCAGCACGGGGGGATGTCGATGGAAGAGATGATTTTACCGATTGTAACACTGACGCCAAAATAGAAATTATGATTGTTCTTGAGACTTGTTCGGCAAATGAAACGGAAGAACTTGGAGAAAAATTGTCGGCTCTTTTAACGAAAGAATCAGTTGTCGCATTTATCGGAGATTTGGCTACCGGAAAAACGACAATGATACGGGGTATTTGCAGAGGCTTGGAAATTCAGCAGCAGGTTGAGAGCCCGACATATACGTTGGTGAATGAATATGATGGTAACATTCCGGTATATCACATTGATTGCTACCGGGAACATCGAATAGAAGAGTGGATTGAGTTGGGCATTAATGATTATTTTTACGGTGACGGAATAACCCTGGTGGAATGGGCGGATACAATCGAAGAATTAATTCCCGATACGGCTATCCGAATTCGGATGAACCATAGAATCGATAGAGAAAACTGCCGGGGAATTCATATTCAGGCACCGCCGGAAATTGAACGGCAATTGGAACAACGAATAAAGATCAATTGAATCGATGAATATTTTAGGTATCGATACATCTACAGATAACTGCAGCGTCGGATTAGTCCAGGATGGTGTTGTTGTAAAGAAGAAATCCGAGCGGGGGCGGTCGATGGCATCAGAAAGGCTTGTATCTCTCATCGATGAAGTTATCGATGAAATGATACTGGTAGACCAAATTGACGCGATTGCGGTGAGTATCGGTCCGGGTTCTTATACAGGATTGCGGATTGGCTTGAGTACTGCCAAAGGATTAGCCCTGCCGGGACGGTTGCCGGTATTACCGGTACCGACGATGGCAGTTCTGGAAAGTGTGGCGCGGCGGGACATTGATTCCGATATGGTTTTAATGATTAAATCCCACCGTGATCTGGCATATCATATTCGATCAAACAGGGCGTGCTTTTTGGATTTGAAAGAAATGACAATAAACTACAATTCTTTTTCAGAAATTTTTGAAAAATATAAAGACATATCGATATTTGTCAGCCCTTCGATTGTTGAATTCCCAACCGGGAAACAGGTACATACAATATATCCGGAAGGTGATTATGTCGCATTATTGGCGCATCGTCATTATGAGCAACTGATTTCACTTGGCAAACCCGATTTGGAACCGCTTTATTTCAGTGAATTTGAGGCGAAAAAGTGGACGCCGCAGCCGCAATCCGGATAAGACGAGCCGATGAGCGGGATATCGGAGAGATCATGATCATTGAAAAAATGTCATTTACTTCTCCCTGGACGGTTGATTTTTTCCGGTGTGAATTGTATAATCCGGTTAGTTATTTTTATATTATTGAGGTTCGGAAATTGTTAGCCGGGTATATTATAGTCTGGATTTTGAAAAATGAAGCCCATATTGCCAATATTGCCATTCATCCGGATTTCAGGAAGAGAGGATATGGCGAGTACCTGTTGCGATGGGCAATTGAGCGTTTCCGGAAAAAGGGGGCAGCGACGATTACATTGGAAGTGAATGAAAAAAACAATGCAGCCCGAAATTTGTATGATAAAATGGGGTTTAAAATCGTTGGTAAAAAAGCGAAATATTACGAAAATAACGATGATGCTTTGAAGCTGGCTCTATTTTTAGAATGAGGTTTTTATGGTAGACTGGTTTAAGAGAACAAAAAAAGGATTGCTCGGGACGGAGAAAAAGATAATACCGGACGGACTCTGGATTAAATGTCCGAGCTGTTCCGAATATCTTTACAAGCGTGAATTAGATCGAAATTACTGGATCTGTACCCAGTGCCAGTATCACTTTCGTGTTTCCAGTGATGAATATATAAAAATGTTAATAGATGCCGAATACGAAGAATTCAATCGAAAAATACAATCCAACGATCCGCTGAAATTTAAAGATTCCAAGCGCTATAGTGATCGCTTGAAAACTGCGAAAGCCAAGACCGGAAAGTATGATGCGGTCGTAACCGTTGAAGGCGATCTTTCAAAACACCGTATTGTTTTATGTGTAATGGACTTTAAATTCATCGGCGGAAGCATGGGCTCGGTTGTTGGGGAGAAAATATCCCGGGCTATCGATCGGGCACGTGAGAAAAAATTACCCCTGATCATAGTGTCATCATCTGGCGGCGCTCGTATGCAGGAAGGCGTGCTTTCCTTGATGCAGATGGCCAAGACCAGCGCTAAACTTTCTCAATTTCATGAAGAAGGCGGTCTGTATATTTCAATATTGACCGATCCGACAACCGGAGGCACTACCGCCAGTTTTGCAATGTTAGGTGATATAATTATTGCCGAGCCCGGAGCATTGATTGGCTTTGCCGGACCACGTGTCATCAAGCAGACGATCGGAAAAGATCTTCCCGAAGGATTTCAGCGCGCTGAATTTTTAATGGATAAAGGTTTTTTAGATATTATCTGTAGACGCTCAGAATTGAAACGATTAGTAACCAGATTATTGGATTTTTTTATTGAAAACGATTAGACCATATCTATTGGTGACAAACGATGACGGCGTCGCCGCGCCGGGAATTCATGCGCTTGTTCAGGAATTAAGTAAAATTGCTGAAATTGTGGTCGTAGCTCCGGACAGTGAGAAAAGCGCTGTCGGGCATGCTATTACATTATCCGATCCGATCCGGGTTAGCTGTTTCAAAAAAGGCAATAACTGGGTGGGACATGCCGTCTCAGGCACTCCGTCGGATTGCGTTAAAATTGCCGTTGGCGCATTGCTGGAAAGACGTCCCGATATGGTGATTAGCGGGATTAACCTGGGATCAAATGCCGGGATAAACGTGATTTATTCCGGAACGGTATCCGCCGCCACGGAAGGGACGATTCTTGGAATTCCGTCAATTGCAGTATCGTTAGCAACATATACAGATCCGATATTTGAACCGGCAGCGCGTTTTGCGGCAAAAATGGTGAAGATTGTGCTGTCAAGAGGGCTTCCCGAACGAACTTTACTGAATATCAACGTTCCGAATTTACCGGAAGATGAGATAAAAGGAGTCAGGATTACCCGACAGGGGATGGCTAATTTTGCGGAAACCTTTGATAAACGGGTTGATCCGCGCAACCGGGTTTATTACTGGATGGACGGAAAAAAGGAAGAACTTCTGATGGATGATGATGTGGATGACGAAGCTATTAAAAACGGCTTCATCTCTATTACACCTGTTAAATATGATCTGACAAATTATGAAGTTATCGATACATTGAATGACTGGCTGCCGGAGATTGAAAAACGATGAATCAAATCGATAAAGTGTGGATTGTAGATTTCGGTTCCCAGTATACTCAGCTAATCGCCCGGCGAGTCAGGGAACTATCGATCTATTCTGAAATAGTTATGCCTACCGTACAACCATCGGAAATTCGGGAAAACGGGGTGACTGCCCTGATATTATCCGGAGGTCCGTCAAGCGTCTATGAAGATAAAGCGCCGGATATTAATCCTCAAATATTTGAATTGGGGCTGCCTGTGCTCGGGATTTGTTACGGATTACAACTGATTTCCCGTTATTTCGGCGCCAAAGTTCACTCCGATAACAGGAGAGAATATGGACGCAGTACTATTAGATTCCAGAAAGAATCTGTTCTGTTTAATAATGTCAAGGATAACACTACAGTTTGGATGAGCCATGGGGATCATGTAGATTCTATACCGGAAGGATTCGACGTTATTGCAGTATCCGGGAATAATACACCGGCTGCGCTGGCGCATAGAGAGAAATCCTTGATGGGTTTGCAATTTCATCCGGAAGTGGTTCATACGGTTAAAGGGACTAAAATTCTTGAGAATTTCCTTTTTGGAATAGCGAAACTGAAAAAGAACTGGACATCAGAACGTTTTATAGATCAGACAATAGTTAGAGTTCGGGAACAGGTTGGCAATGAAAAAGTGTTAATGGCATTAAGTGGCGGTGTGGATTCGTCGGTTATGGGTGTTCTTCTCTATCGCGCCATCGGAAAGCAGTGTGTTCCTATATTTATTAATAATGGTTTGTTACGTAAAAATGAACAGTTTGAGGTTGTCCGCAAACTGAAACATGATATGAAATTACCGATCCGGATGTATAATTATTCCACGTCATTTCTATCGGCGCTTAGGGGTGTGAAAAATCCGGAACGGAAGCGTAAGATTATTGGTCGTCAGTTCATTAAAGCCTTTGAAGAAATTGCTCGAAAATACCCAGGTCTGAAATATCTTGCCCAGGGAACTCTTTATCCCGATGTGATCGAAAGTCGTTCGGTAAATGGTCCCTCGCAAGTGATTAAAAGTCATCATAATGTCGGCGGATTGCCTAAACGGATGAAGCTAAGCCTGATCGAACCCTTTAACAGTTTATTTAAGGATGAGGTTCGCAAAATAGGTAGAGAGTTGGAAATCCCTTCCGTGATACTAAATCGCCATCCATTTCCGGGTCCCGGGCTGGCGGTAAGAATCATCGGTGAAATTACGCCTTATCGTTTATCCGTATTGCGGAAAGCGGATGATATATTTATAAATGAGTTAAAATCTTCAGGGGAATATGATAAGGTCTGGCAGTCCTTTGCAGTATTGATCCCTGTTAAAACGGTTGGTGTAATGGGAGATCGGCGCACGTATGAAAATGTAATCGCATTACGCTCCGTCAACAGCAGTGACGGCATGACTGCCGATTGGTCGCCTCTGCCGGATAGAGTGTTGAGCAGTATCGCCAGCCGAATTGTGAATGAAGTCAAGGGAATAAACAGGGTTGTGTATGATGTGACCTCCAAACCGCCCGGGACGATTGAGTGGGAGTAGTAATTACAATTAATGGCTCTTTCTTAAATCGAGTGGATAGGTCCGTGGTCTGCAATCCGTGGTCCGTAGACAATGATTCTTCGAGTTCAAAAATGGTGCAATAAATTATGTATATTAAATTAGCAAAAGATTGCCGGTATATTGGAGTAACAGATTATAATAGATTGATAGAAAGGAACCAAAGGGTAGGACAGATGTTGGAAAATATGATAAATAAAGCGGACGTGTTTTGCAATACATAACGACTTATGAATACGCTATGGTTGTTTTATCGACTACGGGCCACAGACAACGGGTTACGAAATTACCCACTCTAAACAAGAAGGAATCCAATTAGTCAATGATCTGATCGAATACGTTTATGAAAATGTTGAAAATTTTAATTTGTCTGATTTTTACTTTGAGCCCTGGAATTTCTCAGGAAATTGATTTTGTCGAGGATAGTACTGCTGTTGAGCCGCTTGATTCGCTGAAAATCCTTTTCAACCAGGGTGTTAGATATTATAATGAAGAACGTTACTGGGACGCATTGAATGTTTTTGAGGAATTTAATTCAATCCCCGAATCTAAAAACCATTTAATCAGCGCTTCCGGGTTGATGCTGATGAAAACCTATCTTCGATTGGGAGATCTGGACCGGGCAATTCAACTGGGGCGTGAATTTATTTTAGTGCACAAGTCTTCCCGGTATCTGGATAATGTGGAATACACTCTTGGTGAAGCCAATCTGATCCGCGGTTCATACAAAGAAGCGATTTTCTACTATCTGAATGTCATGCAATTCACTGATGAAGACCGTCTGCGTTATCTCAGTAAACAAACAGTTGAAACAATTATAGACCTGTTTGTGAGTATTCCGGAGCTGGAAGAATTTATTAAGAATACTCATGCTGATTTCGACAAGCTTTTCCTTTCGTTGAAATTGGCTGAAAAATATCATACCGAAGGTGATACAAAGCAAGCGGAAAAGGAATTGCGTCGTATCCGGGGCATGATCAAAGGTCCATATTTCAATAATGAATACATTATCACAACGGAACGGTTGCGTAACCGGGTGCGTGAAAAGGTATATATTGGCGTGATTCTTCCTCTTTCCGGACAAATGGCGGATGTCGGAGCGAATATTTTAAACGGCGTTCGATATGCGCTGCACCAGTTCAGAGCGAACTATAATAAAGAGATTGCTGTTATCGTAGTGGACAACCGGGGAGAGGTGATCGAAAGTATCAAAAAAGTTGAATATCTCTGTAATAATCCCAAAGTCAGGGCAATTTTTGGATCGGTTACCAGTGCAAATACCATCGCGATCGCGGCGGTATCAAATCAACGAAAAGTACCATTGATCGCGCCCACGGCGAACAGCAGTGAAATCAGATCGCTGGGTCCCTATGTGTTTCAAGCTAATGTTGATTATGAGAACCTGGGACGGTTTTTGGGAACTTATTCCAGTAACGTGACCGGGGTTCAGACGGTGGCAACCCTGGCGCCTGCCGATGAATTTGGCAAAGAGATGACCGATGCATTCTGTCGTATGGTTGACGAAGCCGGTGGGAGAGTTGTTTCCCAGCAGTGGTACCATGGCGCACCGGAGGAATTAAAACATCAGTTTTCCGCTATCCGGCAGTCCGGTCTCGAAATTGGGCAGAGAATGTTAGATCAGAAAATTGAGGATAATAAGCAACGGCTATTGCAATTCACGGTTTCCGACAGTCTCTGGCGGACAGATAGTCTTTATGTGGATATTTATGGTGATGAATACCGGATTTTCACTTCGGATTCGGTCTATACCACCAATCTTCAAAACGCGCTTATCCTGACGGGATTAATGGATTCCACTGAATTTATGATACCGAAAGAAGATTCACTGGAATATCGAATCCAATCTATTGATGGAATATTGGTTCCAGCCTACGCCAGTGATCTGAAAATGCTGATTCCGCAGCTGGAATATTACAATTTAAGTGCTAAAATTTATGGCAGCGGCAACTGGAACGATCCGCAACTTTTGAAAGATCACCCAAAAGTTACCCGGCAACTGACCTTTATTTCTGATTACTATATCGATGAAGAATCGCGATTCTACAAGAATTTTGAACGCCATTATTCACGGCTGATCGGTTCTAAACCGAATCGTTTTGATCTGTATGGCTATGACACAATGCGCGCGCTCTTATCGGTATTTGATGAAGGGGACTATTCAAGAGAAACCATTCGTAAAAAATTAGCCCAGATGCCGACCTATAACGGTATCTGCAGGAACATTTCGTTCCGGGGTAATCGACCGAGAGTCAATTCCTGTGCATTCATTCTGACAATAAAAGGCGAAAAAGTGCAGCCGGTTGCGATAATCGAAAATGGCGATCTGGTTTCTTATTCACCACGATATTAAGCATGTTTAATGCAGTTCATATAAATGATCTGATAATATATAAATCTTCGCTGTTAAATTCCCGGAATGGCATTTGCCATGGATTCAGCGCCCGGGCAGGCGGCGTCGGTAATTCTCCGTATAGTACGCTTAATCTTGGATTGTCCGTCGGAGATATCCCTGAAAATGTTCATAAGAACCGCGAACTGTTTTTTCAGGCATTGAAGTCTGATCCGCAACAATCCGCCCAGGGAGTTCAGGTTCACGGAAATACAATCCAAATCGTGGATCATCCGGGCGCTTTCGAATCGACGGATGCATTAATAACTAATCGTAAAAACATTTCCCTTGTGATCAAGACGGCTGATTGTGCGCCGGTGATATTGTTTGACCCCGAAAAACGAGTGGTTGCGGCAGTTCATGCGGGATGGCGGAGTGTCGTAAAAAGGATTCTCGAAAATACGATTCGGACAATGGTGGAGAATTTTGACTGTAAACCGGAGATAGTAAAGTGTGCCATCGGTCCATCAATCCGGTCCTGTTGTTACGAGGTTAAGAATGATGTATCCAGCCGGTTTCCGGATGATGTGATTTTATGGAAAAATAATAAATCATATCTCGATATTCCCAAAGCAATTCAGATGCGACTGATCGATCAGGGGATAAAAATTAAAAACATTGATGATAGCCAATTATGCACAGCCTGTAACGAAAAAGTATTTTTCAGTCACCGCCGTGATAAAGGAAAGACCGGACGCATGATGACGGCGGTATATTTAACCCTAAATTGAGCGATTTATGTAACACAAACACTCTTGTTTGTGAAGAGAGTATGAAATAAATGCGGTAAACCAAATAGGTAGGAGTAAGTCATTGAAAGAATCGACGTTATCATGTTCAGAATCGCTCAATTTAGATTAACATAACACAGATTAATGCGAAAGGGCATTTTATGGGATTAAAAGAACGGCTTCAAAAAGATATGATTGAGGCGATGAAATCCGGAAACAATGTTAAAGTTGGTGTGATTCGTCTGGTGCGCGGGATGATCCGTAAACTTGAGATTGACCGGAAAAAAGATTTCACTGATGATGACGTCATCGGTGTGTTATCCAACGCCGCCAAGCAGCGTCGCGAAGCAATTAAAGCCTATACTAAAGGCGGCAGAGACGATCTGGTTAAAGAGGAAAAAGCCGAGCTGGCAGTTATTGAAACTTATCTGCCAGAAGTGCTTTCCACCGATGAACTGGAAAAAATCATTGTCGAAATCATTACCGAGACCGGCGCCGCAACTATGAAGGACATCGGAAAAGTCATGCCGAGAGTAATGCAAAAAGTCAAGGGCAGCGCCAACGGATCGGAAATTCAGGCTATTGTTCGATCCAAATTATCTTAAATTACTACGCTATGTATACTTTATTTGATCTGGTTGTAGTCATCGTTGTCGGGTTGCTGGGATTTTCCGGGTTGCGCAGAGGATTGATCGAAGAAGCTCTTAAGTTAATCGGCTTCATCTTTGCATCATATCTCGCCGTCCGCTACTATGTTCTCGGTGTTTTGTTGATTAAAGATCATTTTGCAGTTTCTGAGGGTGTTCAGACAGTAATCGGTTTTATTATCGTATTCTTAATTGTCTATCTCTCAATTCAACTAATTTCAGTGCTGCTGAAGCGAATTATCAGAACCTTGAAATTAGCCTGGCTGGACCGTCTTGCCGGTTTGGGTTTCGGTGCCGTTAAGGCAATCCTGGTAATGTCGATCGTCACCTGGTGCCTCAGTATTTTTACCGAAACGAAAGTTGTGCAGAAATTAGAGGCGTCATCGCCCAGTTACATATATCTGGATAAATGTGAGCGGTTTTTAATCAGAACATTTTCTATTGAGGAACAAACAGATTCTTTGAAGAAAAATATTCGGAGCATTTTCATGCTGGAGAAGAAGGTTCCCGTTTCCTTCCCGTCGATTCCTGATTCACTGGGGAAGAAGATTGAAATCATTGATCGATCCGATTCGAAAGCCGGAGCGACAGTATGGTAGAAAATTCGATGGGGATACTGGGATTTGATAGAGTAGCTTCATTGATTGCAGATGGGACGCTATCTGAAGCGGCAAAGAACCGTATGCAAGATCTTAAACCTTTCCCGAACGTCAATGATGCTGCAATTCAGCTGGATCGAATTTCAGCGCTCCAGAAATTGAGTGAGCAGAACAGCCGGTTTCCTATAGAATTCTTCGTTGATGTCAGACCTGAATTAAAAAGATGCCGGATTAAAGGCAGCTTTTTGACGGCAGAAACACTTAAACAAATTCTTGTGATACTGCAACAGATTTCAAACATTAAAAAATTCTATCAGCAAAATCGAGAGTTGTTAAAACCGCTTTCCGTATTATTGTCAGCGTTGAATTCTTTCGAACAACAATACCGCCGGATTCGCCGGGTAATCAATGATGACGGTGTTATAAAAGATAATGCCAGCCCGGAATTAGCGCGTATCCGCAAACAGGTTCAACAGACCGTTTCCCGGCTTCATCGCGAGGTGGATCGTGTAATGCATCAGGCGAAACAAGAGGGTTGGCTGCATGAAGAGAATCCTACAATCAGAGAGGGGCGCTTTGTTCTGCCTCTGCGCAGTGAAAGTAAACGAAAAGTCAAAGGGATAATTCACGGGCAATCCGCCACCGGCGCTACATCTTATGTGGAACCGCTGATTATTGTCGAGATCAATAATTCGCTAAAAGAACTGGAAATTGAGGAACAGGAAGAAATTGAAAATATTCTGCGAAATTTAACAGAGGAATTACGACCTGATTTTGAGGATCTGGAGTTCAACATTGATATTCTTGTGGAACTGGATTTTCTGCATGCCTGCGCAAAATTTTCACAACGTTTCAAATGCAACGTTCCGCGACTGTCACTCGATAAACGTCGTTTGATCTTCAAAAATGCCCGGCATCTGCTACTCTCGCTGGTGAAAGATGTTGTTCCGCTGAATGTTTCAATAGATGAGCATATCCATTGCGTTATTATTACCGGTCCGAACGCCGGCGGCAAGACCGTCGCTATGAAAACTATCGGTCTGCTGAGTATGTTGGCGATGTCCGGGATTCCGATTCCGGTTGATGATGGGAGTTGTCTGCCATTTTACGACCGGTTTCTGGTCGATATCGGCGATCAGCAATCCATTGAAAATGATCTTTCGACATTTACGTCACATGTGGCGAACTTAAGACAATTTGTGGAAACTGCCACAGAGAAGTCACTTGTACTGATCGATGAATTGGGTACGGGAACAGATCCGCTTGAGGGCGCTGCGCTCGGGCAGGCGGTTCTCGAAGAACTGATCGAAAAGAAAACCTTTACGGTAGTGACGACACATCACAGCGGTTTGAAAGCCTTTGCGGATAAACATGATGCCGTCGTGAACGCTGCTATGGAATTTGATACAACTAATCTCATGCCAACTTATCGCCTGCAGCTGGGGCTGCCAGGCAGCAGTTATGCGTTGGAGATTGCCATGCGGATGGGATTAAAGGGTATAGTGATCCAGCGCGCCCGTGAGCTGATGGGAACGGATCAGGTAAAACTGGAAAATTTATTACTGGAAGTAGAGACTCTAAAAATCCAGATCGAGGAAGAAAACCGATCCGTACAACGGAATAAAAAGACTCTGGATAATTTGATATCTGAATACGAAACGCGGGTTGCATCAATCCGTGAAAAACATGATAAAATGGACCGGAAAATTGCTGAAGAGCTGGAGAGAATTATCACTGAATCCCGTTCGAAGATTGAACATGCCGTAAAAGACATTCGTGAAAAAGATGCCTCGCGGGAAACAATTATCGAAGCAAAAAAGACCCTTGATATCATGCAACAGTCTGCCCGCAAACGAATTAGGAAGAAGAAACCTTCCGTTACAACTACGGTGAAAAGCACAGTTAAAGTGGGAGATTGGGCAGAAGTCGATGGGATCACCGGAACCGGTCAGATAGTCGAAATTCAGGCCGGAAAGAAGAAAGCGGCTGTGAATATAAGCGGGAAACTACTGTGGGTTTCGATGAATACATTGCACCCGGTTTGGATTAAGAAAGAAAAAGATACGCGGCTAACAGGTGTTTCCGTGACAGCTGCTGAAATCATGTCATATAAGCTGGATATACGGGGAATGCGCCTGGATGAAGCCCGGGATACGTTGGAGAAGTTTCTGGATCAGGCGCTGCTGGCAGGACTGAACCAGCTTCAGATCATTCACGGAAAGGGTACCGGCGCTCTTCAAAAAATGACGCATGAAGTATTGAAAAGTACTCGCGGTATCCGTAAGTTCTATTTCGAGAATTTTGACAGAGGTGGAACCGGGGCGACCATTGTTGAATTATAGATTGAAATAAATATCCATCGGGAATAGGGTTTTGGCAAGAATACCTTCTATAACAGTCGAACAGATCAAAAACCGGGCGGACGTTCTGGAAATTGTATCCGACGTGGTTCAACTGAAACAGAGAGGGCGCAACTACTTTGGTTTGTGCCCGTTTCATGAAGAAAAAACACCTTCGTTCAGCGTAAATCCTTCCATGGGTATTTTTCATTGCTTCGGATGCGGGAAGGGCGGAAATGCCATTACCTTTGTGATGGAACATGAAAATATCGACTATGTGGAGGCGCTGAAACGTTTAGCCGAGCGCTACGGTATTCAGATCGAATGGGAAAAAGGCGCCGACGATTTCCAAAAAGGCGAAACCGCGCTGCTATATGAAATACACGAAATTGCCAGAGATTATTATCAGAAACAGCTATACTCTTCAAAAGGAAAAAGGTCTCTCGATTATTTGGAATCGCGAGGTTTTGATAAGAATACTCTTCAACAATTTTCCGTTGGATTTGCACTTGATGAGTGGGATGGGTTGTACAGTCAAATCGATGTAAAACGGTTCAATTCCAAAGTGCTGGAAAAATCCGGGTTGTTTATAAAATCGAAAGACAAAAATCGTTTTCTGGATCGCTTTCGGAACCGGATCATGTTTCCGATCTGTAATGTTTCCGGCAGGGTAGTCGCCTTCGGCGGACGAACAATGGATCCCGACGAAGACGCCAAATATATGAATTCTCCCGAGACGCCGATCTATTTTAAAAGCGGTACCCTCTACGGATTGGAACACTCGAAAACTGCCATCCAACTGGAAAAAGAGGTTGTGCTGGTTGAGGGATATACCGATTTTTTACGGTTTTATTCTTCGGGAATAAAAAATGTTGTGGCAGGATCCGGCACGGCGTTGAATTTTCATCATGCCCGGGCATTGAAACGGTTTACAACCCGTACCGTATTGTGTTATGACGGTGATGAAGCCGGACAAAAGGCAACGGAGCGATCTGGATTCATTTTGCTTAAGGAGGGATTTGATGTTCGGGCAGTACAGCTGCCTGCCGATGATGATCCTGATTCTTATTTAAAAAATAAAGGCATTGAAGCGTTCCAAAAATTACAGCAGGAAGCGCCGGGATTTATAGATCATTATATTCGGAATCATCAGGCGGATTTAAAAACCCCTGCTTCAAAAACGCGTTTTGTCGAGACTCTTATTTCAGAGATTAGCGAAGTAAAAAATCCGGTGACCCGTGACTTTATCGTGAAAGAGGTAGCTGAAAAATTGAATCTGCGGGAAGAAAGAATATTCAGTCAGATTCGCAGGGTTTATCAGCAAAAACGGCGGGGCGCGGAAGCGGGCAATGGAAATAAATCCTCTGGAATTTCGGAGCTGCAAATTGTTACCGCCACCGATAAGGCGGAATTTGAACTGTCAAAGCTGATTCTCACCGATTTTGAAGATATTGTTGGGTTTATTACGAGCAAAGTGCCTCTGAAAGTTTATAAACACTCTGTTATAACGCCTATTGCAAAGGAATTATATAAACGGGTACGGGAAAATCAAGCCATCACGCCAGCCAGTCTGTTCGATCGGGATTGGTCTGATCAGGAGAAGCTTTACCTGTCACGATTGATCCTCGATGCGGAATCACTTCCGGAACATCTGAATGAACAGGATTTGATGAAACTGGCGATCGACTGCATGACGGTGTTGATGACAGATCAACTGGGAAAGTCGATTAAAGAATTACGAACAAAGATCAAAGAAGCCGAAAAGAGCGATGCAGATACAGAGCCGCTTGTTTTGGAACTGTCTCAACTTCAGAAAAAACGGCATGAAATCCGCTCAAAACTTCGGGATATTAAAATCGGTTGAACATTTTCCTTGAGAGATTGATGAGTCCACTTAAAAAAGGTATAATTCTACAGAAAAAAACCGTTGAAACGGTTGGATTGTTTGGGCTGTGTTTTATTGTCCCCCAACTTAAGTTGGGGGTTAATAGTAAGTTATGTAGGCATAGAACTGTTTTTCTCATAGAGATGCCTTTGGCAAACAGTTTCCATAATCACCAGATTGATTCAACTTTGATGCTTTTTTAGTGGACTCATTGATTAAAATTGAAATTGAGACAACGCCATGTTGTAACATTGTGATAGATTTTAAATCATGTTATAATGAATCAATAAATCCGGGATCAACTTTATGAAAAGGGTCATAATTCTTACCTTGTGTATCAGTCTTACAGGATGCGGGACAGTTAAGAAATTACTGAAAAAAGAAAAATCCGGAGAACCTGTAGAACTGCAGACTGAAATACAATCTTTTTCTACCAAGGTCAGTCCGCTCAATCCCGGTGGGCGACCGGCTGTACTGAATACGCCTGTGCAGTTTCTACCGTCCTATCGTGACCGGGGCGGTCCTCATCTCAAGATTGATCTGCTGAACGCAGTCATTCTTCTGGACGAGCAGACTCTGAGTGATATTAAGCGTTATACTCAATCCCGATCAACAAAATATTTTATAAAATCCGGTGCATCGGATTTATCAGACCAGACGGGTACGGGCATGCCCGGAGATTTACAGGAAGATCAAATTATACGTTATTATGCGACGAAATACCGGGCTAACGATCTTTTAGGAGATCGGATTAATCCGCAAAAATCTCAGAGCCAGCCTCATTTCAAGGGCACATTTGATAAACATGGGAATTT
>Ga0265594_1000942_pt1 | contig 23414 bp, 19 predicted proteins | sample saktaG_11_FD_190147 | JGI IMG/M metagenome (GOLD analysis project Ga0265594, IMG submission 190147) | Saline water microbial communities from Sakinaw Lake, British Columbia, Canada - sak_2011_5_24_80m | ecosystem: Environmental > Aquatic > Non-marine Saline and Alkaline > Saline ... | reverse complement strand
CTGATCAAGAACCCTCGATTCAGCTGTTGCCGGCTCCGAACGCTATATAAACTAAGAATGGTAAACAAGAATTGTTCTTTACTTCCATGGTAACATCTCCAAACTGTTTTGCGAGTGTGATCGATTAAGCCTATTATCCCAGTCGACCACGCAGTAAAAGAGCTTTCATGTTAGCACATTGGGTCGAGGCTTTAGCTCTCATTGCGCATCGTCCCGATGCGCAGAAAAATCCACAAAATGAGAAAAGGCTAACTGGCTGAAGTGTTTAGCCGTTGCTCTCAAAGTTGGGGGCGACCAGATCCAGACGATCTTTCTTCCCATTGTTTCCATTGTTCATGTGGTACCTCCAGTACGCAAATTGAAAGAACTAACCTTTTTCTTTCGGATCAAATAACATATTTTACCTCCTTTCCTTAATATATTTTATCTTTAATTTAAAAACCTTGTCAAGCGAAAGAATTAAAAAGTAAACTTACGAAAGTTTTTATTGTGTTTAAAAAACAAGAGTACTCTCTTTAAGAGAATACTCTGTGGCTACGTCCCGAAAGGCGTAGTGATGAATGTGCTATGTCTATAATGTAGTATGTGGCTACTTTTTTGTTAAGTAGCGGATAATGGCAATGGTAGTTTTTGTTTTATCGATGCCTGGATTGGTCAAGCGGATGACTTGGCCTAAAAAAAAGCTTATAATCTGTGTTTTACCAGCCCGATAGTCATTAACGGCCTGGGGGTTCTCCTTTATTACTCTGGCAATGACTTTTTCTAAATCTTCATTATTAATTTCAAACACTTGCCGAGATTCGGTAATGATCTTGATTAAATCCTTGGGACTAACCCTATCAATGTTAACTTTCTTGTTTATGAGCCAATTAGCTATTTGGGTCGGGGATAGTTTTTTAGTGTTTTCTACAACTTTTTCAAAATATTGCCCCAGGGATTTATTTTCAATCAATTGCTGGGTATTGTACTCTGAAAGTTGATAATCAGATACAAAACGCTTGGCTTTGGCTTCGGGCAGTTCCGGAATCCAGCTTTGAATTTCCCTGATCTCTTCTTTCGTAAAAGTCATTGGCGGAATATCGGGTTCGGGAAAGTAGCGATAATCATTGGCTTCTTCTTTTTCTCTCTGGCTAAAGGTTTTTGATTTTGGCTCATTCCAGCCCCTGGTTTCCTGAACTGGAGTTTCGCTTTTTTCCAATAATTCCCGATGTCTTAAAATCTCATAATCAATGGCCTTGCGAGCGAATTTAAATGAGTTGATGTTTTTAATTTCAACTTTGTATTCTGGCAGTCCTTTCTGATTTGGCTTTCTGACAGAGATGTTTGGTTCCAGTCTCATTGAGCCTTTTTCCATGTCAGCTGAAGATATTCCCAAATACCTGACAATTAGTTGAAGTTTTTTAAGAAATTTATCAACTTGAGCACTGTTTTCAAAATCAGGCTCGGTAACCACTTCGAGCAAAGGAACTCCAGAGCGGTTAAAGTCAATCATGGTACAGGCTTTGCCGTCAATTTCAGTGTGAAGAAGTTTTCCCGTGTCTTCTTCCAGATGTACTCGTCGAATCCGTATCGTTTTTAAAGTCGGGAATTGGTCATTTGACGCCCTTTGTTCTTCTGTGAATGCTTTTATTTCCAAGTGTCCATTGTTGCACAAAGGGGCATCGTATTGTGAAATCTGGTAGCCTTTGGGCAGGTCAGGGTAAAAGTAATTTTTTCTGTCAAACTTTGATTCTTTGGCAATCTGACAGTTTAATGCCAAGCCCAGCATAATGGTCCAATCAATGGCTTTTTTATTAGGCACCGGCAAAGCTCCAGGCAAGCCAAGACAAACCGGACAGCAATGAATATTTGGTTCCACCTCAAAATGATAAGCCGAGCAAGAACAAAACATCTTGCTTTGAGTAGCTAACTCAATATGGATTTCCAGGCCTATTACTGGCTGGTATTCATTACTCATATTTCCGGTTTCATCTTGTAATATTCGGTCTCTGTTTCAAATGCTTTTGCTAATTTTAAGATAAGATCTTCTTGCCACTTATTAGCAATAATTTGCAAACCAACAGGCAACCCATCAACAAATCCAGCCGGAATAGAAATGGCTGGAAGACCGGCAATGGTTGAGGGTTCGACTAGCATATCTTCTTTTTCCCCAAACATCGGGTCTTTGCTGCTGGCTCCGATTTTTTTAGCCAGACTGGGGGAAACAGGGCCAATAATAACATTAACTTTTTCAAATGCCTGGTCAAAATCCTGACAAATGATTGTTCTAATTTTTTGGGCTTTCAAATAGTAAGCATCGTAATAGCCGGCTGATAAAGTATAGGTTCCGAGCATAATCCGGCGCTTATTCTCTTTATTGAAATTGCTTCTGTCAGAGCCATAACGAATGCCGTCATATCTGGCTAAATTTGATGACACTTCTGATCGTTGCAAAATAGTATAGACGGAAATAGCGTATTTAGGATCAAACAATGAAATATCAATAATTTTACATCCAAGCTTACGAAAGACTTCAACCGCTTCAAGAATTTTCTTGCAGACCGGCTTTTCGGCTATAGCCAGATATTCTTGAGCAACTCCAATCCTAACATCTTTTAAATTAAAGTTTTTGGCTGGAGTTAATGGTATGTCAACTGTTGTCGCATCAAGCGGATCTTTACCGGCAATTATCTTATAGACAATTTCAGCGTCAGCGACAGTCTTAGTAATTGGTCCGGGGCAGTCTAAAGAACTGCCCATGGCAATGACTCCATAGCGGCTGACTCTGCCATAAGTGGGCTTTAAGCCAACTACGCCACACCAGGCCGATGGTTGGCGAATAGAGCCAGCAGTTTCCGACCCGATTGCAAAAATGGTTTCGTCAGCCATTACCGCCGCCGCTGAACCACCCGAGGAACCACCGGGTAAATGATTTAAATTCCAAGGGTTGTGGGTAACGAAAAAGTCTGATGTCTCTGTTGAGGATCCGTGAGCAAAAGAATCCATATTTGTTTTTCCTAAGAGTCCAAAATTTGCCTCAATCAATTTTTGATAAACAGTAGCGTTATATGTCGGAAGATAATTACGAAGGATATTCGAGGAAGCGGTAGTCAGAACCTTTGTTGTGCAAAAGTTATCCTTAATAGCAAATGGAATGGCATTTTCTGTCTTTGGAACAACGCTAACAAAGGCCTTGATCTTGTCGTCAATATCCTTAATCCTTTTTTCGCAGGCAGTAAAAACCTCTTTTGGGGTAAATTTCTTTTGTTTAACTCCCTCAAGAGCTTCTGTTAATGATAATTCATTCAGGTTCATGATTAAAATATCGCCTTAATAACAAAATAACCCTTATAGCTTTTGGCATTGGCCAGGGTTTCTGCCTGGCTTTGAGAGGGCTTAATAATGTCTTGACGAAATACATTTTTGTTTCCGCTCACTTGCGAGGTTGGAGAAACTTTTTCCGTGTCAATCTGGTTCAGATGGGCAATAAAGTCCAAGGTTTCAGTCAGCTGTTTCTGAAACTCTTTAGTTTCTTGTTTTGAAAGCTGAAGGTTAGCCAACTTAGCTATGTGCTTGACTTGTTCCTCTTTTAATTGCTTAGTCATTTTTTATGATATCTATATAACTATGTATTAATCCAGATTAGCATTTTTTAATTTGATTTAAAAGAGTTTTCTTGTTAATATGAGCAAAGCTAGAATCCCCAGAAGCATATTAGAAATATGCGGAAATATATTTATTAATTAGGACTATGGAATTCTTTGCTCCCATTTTAAATTCACCGACGCTGCAACTCATTATTGCCATGACTCAAACTCTCGGTCCTTTTATATTTTTAATATTCTTAGGAATAATAATTTTCTGTCTGGCCAAGAGTGATTTTATCAAAATGGGATTCTGGATTGATTTCGTGGAGTTTATTAAGGTTAAAGGCCACGATACTGGCAAGTTAGAAAAAAGATGGCAGTATACTATTAAGAGGCTGGAAACCCCGAACATGGCTGATTGGAAGCTGGCTGTTATTGAAGCTGAAGCTCTGACCGAAGAAGTTTTAGCAAGAATGGGATTTGGAGGAGAAAGCTTCGGCGACAGATTAAAAAAGATGAAACTAGAACAATTGCCCAGCTTGGAGAATTTGACTAATGCCCATCAAATCCGTAATAATATAGTCCATGATCCAGATTATCGCATTAACATTAATGAAGCCAGTAAAGTCATTGCTATTTATGAAAAATCTCTACAAGAGCTAGATGCCCTTTAATTAGTATTGAGTATTGAGTATAAACATCGCGGGGTGGAGGAGTAGTACCTCACGAGGCTCATAACCTTGAGACGCCGGTGCAATTCCGGCCCCCGCAACAAATTTCAAAATATTTCATTCACTTTAAAATGCTGAGCGCGGAAGGCTGGGTAGCTCAGTTGGTAGAGCACAGGACTCATAAGCCTGTTGTCGTGGGTTCGATCCCCACCCCAGCCACATAATATTAAAAACTAGCTCTTAATATAAACATGGACCCATAGTGTAGCCCGGTTTAACACGCCTCCCTGTCACGGAGGAAATCAGGGGTTCAAATCCCCTTGGGTCCGCTTTTAAAAGGTGACTGTCACCTTTGGAGACAGGAACAAAATTAAGTTCAAACTTTGAATTTGGCGTGAATTTGTGAGTTTCATTCTGATACAAGTAATACCTGCCCATTTTGAGTAAAGTGTTTTTTGGATAACTGATTTTAATTAAAATCGCGCCATTTACCAGATTTGTTCGTAAATTTGTTCGGGAGAGGAGAGGTGACAGTCACCGAACAAGTCCTGAATAGGTTTGATCATAATAGCGTTTGAATTTGACAAGATACATATAATGTGTTATACTTAAGATACAATTTGGGATGATGAATTTCTTCTCAAACTAGCAAAAGATAGTTCTTTGATAAGCGAAAGAATATACAGATTCCTCAAGAGTAGCGCAGTGGGTATCTTAATGAGGTATCTAGCGCGCTACTCAGTGTGAGGAGCCCCTTGATGCGGGACGCATCATTTCATGCTCACGGCCACAGGCCACGAGCAAGGAGTGTATAAAATGTACGAATATAACGACGGGCTGCTGCCAGGCAGCCGGCACCCACGGTTATACCTTGCCAAAGCAGGTAAGGCAATCAAATTTACCGGGGATAACATCCCCGAGTATTGTGCTATAGCGAGTGCACAATACGAGAAAAGGGGGAAATGGTCGAACACCACTTATCTGTTAGCTCTGGCACCAGGGGTTCGGCCAATAAAATTCGTCTCCCCAATGCACGGAGTATGGGGAGATTCTGCAACCTCTTGGGGAGAGATTGCAAGGGAGCTTATGCTCCCAATCGAAGAAGTAAGGAAGGTTATTCGGCAAGAGTACAGGGGGACAGCCGAGCGACTAGACAAAATCGAAGAATTCGCCCTCGCCGTTGAGGCAGAGGGCGGAACGACGACCGAGATCGTCGTGATTTCTTTTGGATCTCCCACTAACAGGGAGATCCATGAGGGGTGGTGGGGAGAACCAAAGTACGGAGAGGCGTGCGACGGCCTCCCCATCGTGGTAGAACCCAGTATGGGCGAATCCGGTCCCAACTGGGAAAAACCTGTCATTGTCGAGCCCTCCGTGGGCGCGACAATAATCGGGAGTAGTCACTTCCCCGGCATGCACGGGGGATATTACCACATTGAGGTCGCCGTGATGGTGACCTCATAAAAAAAGAGTTTCGGGAAGTTCTCTATAAAAACTTCCCACTGTTCCTCGGATGAGTATCCGAGCTGATGAGTCCGAAAGGACGAAAACAGATTTTACTTTGAGAAAACATAAAACGAGAATATCTTCCCTATATTTTTTACTTGTATTTGTTTCGCAACTATCAGCACGAATTTTTGGTTTAATAGGGGTAACAAAAGCTCTAGCTTGCGGACATCGCATCGTAAACAAACAAAAAACTTACAGTATTTTCCTGTAAGTTTTTTGCTACACTTCGATTATTTTTTTACCATATATAATAAATTTACTTCTTTTCACAAGAGACAAAATCAATACCAAGGCATATACATTTTATTGCTTTTCAACCTAAGTATTGGCAAAGCATCCTGTAATCCATGGCTACACAGCCCAACAGATAATTAAATATTGATTAGCAGTTAAGTCTGAATTGGGCCTTATTTTAGACTGCTTTTCCACAATAACCAGTGGTTGCTTTTATGTTAATTTTAAGGTAAAATAAGGGTATCGAAGACTCAAAAAGCATGTCAGAAATTGACTTAAAATTAATAGAAAACCAAATTAGAAAAGACTTGGAAGCTGTTAAAACCACAGCTGATTTAGATTATGTTTTCCATAAGCATTTGGGAAGCAAGGGACAGATAAAACAGCTTTTTAAGGAAATGAAGCGCTTATCTGAAAGCCAAAGAAAAAAGGTTGGATTAGAGATCAACGATTTACAGGATAAGATGACTGATTTATTCGATTTAAAGAAAAAAGGGCTTTTAGGCAAGCAATCAGATAAAACAATGAAAGCTGAGGCTGAAAATTTAGACTTTAACCTACCTAAAATCGGACATTTGCATCCTATTACCCAGACAATCAGACATTTAAACAAAGTTTTCATAGAAATGGGTTATAGCGTTGTTGACGGACCGGAAATTGAAACCAGCGAGTATAATTTTGTCAGATTAAATGTGCCCTCGGGTCATCCGGCCATGGACATGCAAGACACTATTTACATCAAAGAACCCGACCTTTTACTAAGAACCCAGACTTCTTCGGTTGAGTCTAGAATAATGGCTTCTTGTAAACCGCCGATGAAATTTGTCTGCCCGGGCAGAGTTTACCGAAACGAAAAAGTAAATAAAAGCAATCATTTCATTTTTCATCATTACCAGGGTGTAGCCATATTAGAAAGGGTTAGCTTAAAAGATCTTTTCGGCACCTTAAATCTTCTTTTTAAAAGAATGTATGGCTCTAAAGTTATTGTCAGATACCGCAACAAATATTATCCGGAGGTAGAACCAGGAGTTGGAGCTGATATGCGCTGTTTCAGCTGCCAAGGCAGGGGCTGTTCCCTTTGTAAAAATGTTGGCTGGATAGAAATGGGGGGAGCCGGCATTATCCATCCCAAGGTAATGAAAATGGCCGGGATTGATACAAAAAAATTCAAAGGATTTGCTTTTGGCTTGGGATTGGACCGCTGGGTCATGGCCAAATACAATATCACTGATATTCGAACTCTTTTGGGCGGCAGTTTGGCCTATAAATATCATGAAGGAGAAAATCTTTTTAAATAATTATTCTTCTTTTAAGCAAGATGGGAAATAAGATTCATATATTTGTAAAAATTCGTAATTTGTAGAGATGAAAATACTTTATAGTCAGTTAAAACAATTAGTTCCTGGCCTTAAGACCGATCCAAAGCAAATTGGTCAAAAATTTACCATGGCCGGCTTAATGATAGACGAGTTGCAGCGAGTCAAATTCAATAATAAAAATGATTGGCTTTTGAGCTTTGAGGTCAGACAAAACCGAGCTGATTGCCTTTCTGTTATTGGCTTGGCCAGAGAAGCGGCTGCCTATTACGGATTAAACTGCAAATTGCCCATAGGGAAAATACCGGCTTTACCAAAAGAAAATTCTAAAATTAAAGTTGAAGCTAAAAACAAAGTAAAAAGAGCTTTAGCTTTTGAGATTACTGGAATTGAAAATAAGCAATCTCCAGGCTGGCTTAAAGAATTCTTGGCTTTCTATGGCATTAAGAGCATTAACTTGCTGGTTGATCTTTCAAATTACGTTATGGTCTTAACGGGTTATCCATCTCATCTGTTAGATAGCGATAAAATGACAGGCAGTCTTTGCTGGGACGCTGGGCATGACTTTAAAACCCTGATTACTTTAGACGGGGCTGAAATAGCGCTTTCCGGTCAAGAAGTGATTATTAGAGATGACAAAAACATATTAGGATTAGCCGGCATTGTTGGCGGCAAAACAGCAGAAATTAACTTAAAAAGCAGGAATATTATTGCCGAAATGGCAATTTATGACAAAGCTTCGATCCGTAAGGATTCTAAAAATCTAAAGATTGTCACTGAAGCCAGTATCAGATTGGAAAAAGACTTGAGTCCGGCTAATCTGGATTGGGCCGCAAATCTTTTAATTTCTTTAATTTTAAAACATGGCGGCGGTAGAATTAAGAATAAACCATTTAGTTTTTATCCGAAAAAACAATTGTCTCCAAAAATTAAATTTGATCCAGAATTCGCCACCCTTACAGCTGGCATAGACATTAGTTCAGCCCAAGTAATTAAAATTTTAAAGGATTTGAGATTTAAAATTTCTGGATCAATAGTATCGCCGCCCTTAGACAGAATGGATATTAGTCTTGGCGAAGATGTGGCCGAAGAAATTATCAGAATATTTGGTTTTGAAAAAATTCCCTCAGACCAAACGCCGGCTTTTGCAGTTGCCAGGCAGATTACGCCAATGACATTTAAGCTTTCAGAAAAATCCAGAGATATACTCACCGTCATTGGCTTTGATGAGATTTTATCCTGGACTCTAACTAAAAAAGAAGCTAACTTAGAATCTAATTACTTAGATTGGGACAATATTCCAACCCAGAATTCAGTTAACGAAGAATTTCCCGATTTAAGACAATCGATTGCCCCGAGTCTATTGTTCCAATATCGCGAATACAAGAAAAGAAATATTAATAGAATCAAGCTGTTTGAAATTGGCAAGATCTTTGGCAAAAAAGGATCTCTCTATTTAGAGTATGAAAGCTTGGGAATGCTGGTTACTTCAAAAGATAAAAAACCCGTTTCTAATTTAAAAGAAGCGCTGGAAACTTTGCTTTTATCTCTTGGTGTCGGCAATATTTCTTATCTGCCTTCGGTGAAAAAACCCCAAATAGCTAATCCTTTTTCTTGCTGGGACATTTTGGTTAACGGTAAAAGCCTCGGCATTATCTATAAGATCAAAGTTAATTATGCCTTTGCCGAAATCAATATTACTCTTCTCAGCGACTTGCTTAAAGATTTTAATTTAAATCCAGTGGTTGAGCTGACTCAAAAATTAGTTGTTCTTGACGCTAACTTAGAAGTTTCAAAAGGTAAAGATATTATTGGTTTATTAAAAAATACTAGAAAGAAAATTGGTAATAATCTTTGGAGTCTTGAGTTAGTCGACAGTTTTCTCTTAAAAGACAGGCATCTTGCCCGCCACACTGTTAAAGTCATGTATTTTGGCCTGTCAGACCGGGAAGCCAAGGCAAAGCATTCTCAAGTTTTTAACTTAAAAAGCTAATCAAGCAAACACATGGCAAAGAAGGTGTCTAAGAAGTTAACCAAAGGAGCGAAAAGTGGGGCTAAGAACGCCAGTTCTTACACTGCTGCTGACATTTATGTTTTAGAAGGACTAGATCCGGTCAGAAAAAGACCGGGAATGTATATAGGTTCAACCGGACCAGACGGCCTTCATCATTTAATCTGGGAGTGTATTGATAATTCGCTTGATGAGGCCATGGCCGGACATGCTAAGAATATTGAAATTGTTTTAATGAAAGGAAGTCGAGTTAAGACTATTGATGATGGCCGAGGCATTCCAGTTGAAATCCATCCTCAAACTAAAAAATCAGCTTTAGAAACAGTGATGACAACCTTGCATGCTGGCGCTAAGTTTGGCGGCAAAGCATATCAAGTATCCGGCGGTCTTCACGGCGTTGGAGTTTCTGTGGTTTGTGCTTTATCTAGTTGGATGAAAGCTGAAATTTGTCGAAACGGTTTTAGATATTCGCAGGAATACTTAAAAGGCAAGCCTAAATCTAAGGTACAAAAATTAGGATCATGCCGGGGCAGCGGCACTACGGTTACCTTTGAAGCTGATCCAACTATTTTTAAAGAAATAAAGTTTGATTTTAAAAGGATTCTGGACCATCTTCGCCAGCAAGCTTACTTAACTCGAGGAGTAAAGATAAGAATTTCAGACGAAAGGAGCGGCCAAGACGCCCAAAAAATGACTTATGATTTTTGCTTTGAAGGCGGCATTAGCTCATATGTTAAATACTTAGTTCGCGGTTCCAAGGCTCGTCATGACAATGTTTTCTATTGCACTGGAGAAAAAGACAATGTACTCGTAGAGGTTTCTTTTCAATATATTGATGAAGTTGAATGCTATGAAGAGTCCTTTGCCAATAACATTTATACACAGGAAGGCGGTACTCATTTGACTGGTTTGAGAGCGGCTTTAACCAGAGGTTTGAATGATTATGCCAGAAAGAATAACATCTTAAAGGAAAAAGATGACAACCTAACCGGCGAAGATACTAGAGAGGGCTTAGTAGTCGTGATTTCAGTAAAAATTAGAGAACCTCAATTTGAGGGCCAAACTAAAGCTAAGCTAGGAAACGTTGAGGCTAAGTCTGCCGTTGAAACTATTGTCAGTGAAGGTTTGAACGACTTCCTCGAAAGGAATCCTAATGATGCCGCAGCTATTCTTAATAAATGTCTTTTATCTGCTAAAGCCAGAAAAGCAGCTCGGGCAGCCAAGGAAACAGTATTGAGAAAAGGAGTTCTCGACGGCTTGTCTTTGCCGGGCAAGCTATCTGACTGCATATCCCGAGATCCATCAAAATCAGAACTATATATTGTTGAGGGGCCTTCTGCTGGAGGTTCTGCCAAGGGGGGTCGAGATAGGAGATTTCAAGCAATTCTTCCTTTGAGGGGTAAAATTCTTAATATTGAAAGAGTTAGACTTGATAAAATGCTTGATTCTAAGGAAGTTAGGGCCTTGATTATTGCTCTGGGTACTGCCATTGCTCAAGATTTTGACATTGAAAAACTAAGATATCATAAGATTGTAATTATGTGCGATGCCGACTCTGACGGTAATCACATTAAAACTCTGCTTTTAACTCTATTTTACAGACACTTTAAGCCACTGATCGAAAAGGGATACCTTTACATTGCCCAGCCGCCGTTGTATAAGATTCAGGTTGGCAGAGAAATGAAATATGCTTATACTGAAGATGAAAAGACTAAAGTTATTGCAGAACTGTCAACCTCAAAAACCAAAAAACCAGAAGAGCCGAACTTAACTCAAGAGTCTGAGGATAATACTGATAAAAAGATAAAAGGGGTTTCAGTCCAGAGATACAAGGGATTGGGAGAAATGAATCCGGAACAGCTTTGGGAAACAACCATGGATCCAGCCAATCGGATCTTCAGGCAAGTCGTAATTGAAAACGATCGCGATGCTGATAAGATTTTTGATATTTTAATGGGTGGGGAAGTAATGCCAAGGAAAAAATTTATTCTTGCCTATGCCAAAAACGCTAAAAATATTGACGTTTAGAAGTTTAATAATGCAATAATAAAACATGAATATTTTTGACAAAATCGCCAATTTTTTACGAGGATCCATATCTGAAGCAAAAAGGGTTAATTGGCCAAGCAGAAAAGAGGTTTTAAAATATACCTTAGTAGTGCTTGGTTTATCAGTTGTTCTTGCCATGTTTTTAGGAGGATCTGACCTGTTGTTTACTAAACTTTTAAATAAAGTTATACTACAGCAATAATGAAATTTAATTCCTCTCATTTTAACCCAAGATAAATCCTAAAAACCGTGTCAAAACAAAAATTACCGCAAGAAAAAAATTGGTACGTCATTCATACTTATTCAGGTTATGAGGATGCTGTTGCTAGAAACCTAAAACAAAGAATTGAATCTTTGGGAATGGAAGACAAGATTTTTAACGTGGTAGTGCCAAAGGAAAAGAAAATTAAGATTAAAAACGGCAAAAGAAGGGTAGTTGAAGAAAAGATTTATCCGGGATATGTTATCGTTGAAATGATTGTCACCGATGATTCCTGGTATGTGGTCAGGAATACTCCTAATGTTACTGGCTTTGTTGGCGCCAGCACCACTCCAATCCCTGTCTCCGTTCAGGAAATAGAAACCCTTAAAAAAAGAATGGGAGTTGAAGAGCCTCGCTTTAAAATTGATGTTAAGATTAATGATCCGATTAAAATTACTGACGGTCCCTTTAAAGATTTTGACGGCAAGATTTCAGAGGTTGATGAAGAAAGGGGTAAGGTCAAGGTTTTGATTAATATGTTTGGCCGCGATACCCCAGTAGAATTGGATTCCTTGCAAATTAAGAAACTCTAACGAGTTTCCTTGAGATAAGAAACTCTAACGAGTTTCCTTGAGATAAGAAACTCTAACGAGTTTCCTTGAGATAAGAAGATATAATAAATTTTTTTGAAATACGAATCAGCGTCTAAAATGATATGAAAAAAATAAAAGCAGTTATCAATCTTCAAATTCCAGCTGGCCAAGCAACGCCGGCACCTCCGGTTGGCCCAGCTTTGGCTCAGCAAGGAGTTAACATTGCTGAGTTTTGTCAAAAGTTTAACGATAAAACCAAGTCTCAAATTGGTTCTAAATTGCCCGTTGAAATAACGGTTTTTGAAGACCGGAGCTATGTTTTTAACGCTAAAACACCATTAGTGACTGAACTTTTAAAAAAAGCGGCTGCCATTGAGAAGGGCTCGGGGAAACCTAATACCGTTAAGGTTGGCAAGATTACTAGAAGTCAGCTTAAAGAAATTGCTGCCAAAAAGCTTCCCGATCTTAATACTGATTCTCTTGAAGTGGCAGAAAGGATTATTGAGGGCACAGCTAATGGCATGGGCATTGAAATAGAATAAAGCTTCCCGCGGTAATCTCATAATGTATTTTTAGTTTTATTTACCTCAAGACAAAATGTTTTTATCCGATAAACAGATCAAACAATACGCCAAAAAGAGCAAAATGATCACCCCCTTCAAAGATTCTCAAGTAAGAAAGGGGGTGATTTCATATGGACTTTCTTCTTATGGGTATGATTTAAGAATTACCGATGAGTTTAAAATATTTACCAATGTAAACAGCGCTATTGTTGACCCAAAAAATTTTAATCTCAAGTCATTTATTGATTTCAACGGCAAGGTTTGCATTGTGCCGCCTAATTCTTTTTGTTTAGCCAGAAGTTTTGAATATCTTAAGATTCCCAGAGATATTCTTTGTATTTGCCTGGGAAAATCTACTTATGCTCGATGCGGTATCATTGTCAATGTCACTCCTTTAGAGCCTGAATGGGAAGGGTATGTGACTATTGAAATCAGCAACACCACCCCTTTGCCAGTTAAGATTTATGCCAATGAGGGTATCTGTCAGGTTTTATTCGCCAGAGGTGAACAAGATTGCTTAATTTCATATGCTGATAAAAAGGGTAAATACCAGGGGCAGAAAAAACTGACCCTAGCCAAAATTTAAAAAATATGCAAAAAAATCCTTATCCGGGAAAACCCAGCACCAGAGCAAAGCTCGGTGCGGGGTTCATTGTTATCGACGGTTTAGACGGTTCCGGAAAATCAACTCAGCTGAAATTTTTAGTTCAACGATTAAAAAAAGAAGGCTACAAGGTTTCATTTTTTGATTTTCCCCAACACGGAAAAAGATCTGCTGCTTTAGTGGACGATTATTAAAACGGTAAATACGGTTCGGCTAAAGAAGTTGGCCCTTATCGGGCTTCAATTTTCTTTGCTTGTGATAGATACGATGCTAGTTTTAAGATAAGAAAACAACTGGAAATGGGCAGAATTGTGATTGCCGATCGTTATATTGGTTCTAATATGGGTCATCAGGCTGGAAAAATAAAGAATCAAAAACAACGCCAGAATTACTTAAGATGGTTATATAACCTCGAATACAAGATTTTTAAAATTCCCAAACCAGATATTAATATTATCCTTGATGTTTCGCCGAACATTTGTTTTAAACTTTCTGATTCAAGAACCATTACCGACAAAGATAAATTAAAAAGAAAGAGGGCATATTTAGGTAAAAAGCCAAAAGATATTCACGAAAAAGATCAGAATCATCTTAAAGATTCATATATTGCCTATAAGGACGCGGTTAAAAAATTCCCAAAAGATTTTCGCATCATAAACTGTATGTCAAAAAATAAACTGCTCAGCCCAGAAATAATTCACAATAAAATCTGGGAAATAGTCAAAAAAATAATCTGATTTTACATGGCAGAAGTCTTACAAAATAAAGGTTCTCATAAAATTCTGGCTATTATGGTGGGAACTGGGGGCGCTAACCCCTTGCAATTAATTGAATTGGCGGGTCGGACTTCGTATCAAAGCCGAGATAAGATAACCCAAGATTCAGCTAAAAGATTTGTCGAGATGTTAAGAAAAAGAGGGCATGAATCTGTGATTGAACATTCGGCTTTAACCGTTGAGTTTAATAATGTTTCCCGAGGATTTACTCACGAACTGGTCAGGCATCGCTTATCTTCCTTTACCCAGCAATCAACTCGTTATGTTGATGAAAGTAATTTATTGGTGGTAATTCCTCCGAATAAGAATATTGAAGAAAAACTTGTTGAATTGGTTTTACCAGATGGCCAAAAACATAAAGTTTCTTTTAAGGACTGGGTCAATCTTAATGAACAGATGTACCGAGGCTTAAGACAGGCAAATTGGGTGCCTCAAGATGCCAGACAAATTTTGCCAATTGGCATTAAATCGCAGATTGTAATGACGGCTAATCTTAGGGAATGGCGCCATGTTCTTAAATTAAGAACAGCGATTGACGCCCACTGGGAAATCAGAAGAGTGACGACCAATCTCTTAAAAGAGCTTCAGGCAATCATTCCAGTTATTTTTGATGACTTTCAAATTAATTAAAATAATTTAAAATTATGGCAACCGAACAAGAAATTGTTAAGCTCATCGATCATACTAACATTAGAAAAGAGGCTGACCAGGCTGATATTATTAAATCGTGCCAGGAAGCCAAGGAATTCGGCTTTAGGGGGCTTTGTCTTAATCCTCAATGGATTAAGCTAGCCAAACAAGAATTAGCTGGCACAAACATTAAAATCGTCTGTTTGATTGATCCGCCCATGGGTATTAGTCCCCATAAATTAAGAATTCAGCAGTGTCAAAAAGCAAAAATTGACGGCACCGATGAGCTTGATGTGGTGATGAACATCATTGATGTAAAATACGATCGCTATTTGAATATCCTTGGCGATTTAAAAGAAATCTGTCAGATCCTGCCTACTAAAGTTATTATTGGCTCAGGATATTTAACCAACAACGAAGTTGAAAAAGCATCTCAATTGGTTAAAGAGGCTGGTGCCATTTGCGTTAAAACTGCTACTGAAAAAGATCCGTTAGGGCACTCTGAACTTATCGAGAAAGCCAAGCATTTAAAGATAATGAAACAGGCCGCGCCCGGGCTTCTTATAAAGGCTGCCGGCGGCATCAAAAATCTTGAAGACTTAGAAATGATGACTACGGCTGGAGCAGACATTATTGGCACTAGTTACGGAGTTGAAATTGCCAGGCAAGCCAAAGCTAGCGAGCAATGAAGCTTCCCGCAGCAAGCTACGGAGCATTCAGGCGACTTCTGAAATAAAACTATTAATTAATTTGACGCTTCTTGAAAAACAGTTTTTGGGTTTTAGCCAAATTATCCTGGGATCTTTTTTAAACCATGTTAATTGGCGTTTGGCGTATTGACTGCTATGAGTATTGATCTCTTTAATGATTTCCTGATTAGATAGGATCTTTGATTGGGGCAACCATTCCAGATAACCAATAGTTTGAGAAAGAATTGAATCAATGCCATATTTCTTAAATAGCCCTCTGGCTTCTTTCTCTAAGTTAAGTCTTATCATTTGATTGGTTCTTATGGAAATACTTTTGTTTAGATTCGTCTTAGATGGCTTAATGCCTATTTCTAAAATCTCAAACAAAGGCTTCTTATGATTTTGCTGCTGCGAAAAAGGCTGTTTAGTTATTAGGCAAACCTCAATTGCCCTAACTAAGCGACGGGAATTCTTCTTATCAATTATCTTTGCCCCCTCGGGATCTAGTTTTTTGTAGAGCCTAAAAAGATCTTTTAAGGATTTGACTTCTAGTTTTTTTCTTAGCTTTTTATCTGGAAGAGCTTTGGGAAAATCTAAATTATCAATTACGCTTTTGATATAAAGACCCGTACCTCCAACCAAAAAGGGGAGTTTGCCTCTTTTTTGAATATCTCTAATTGCCTTTAATGCTAGTTTTTTATAAATTGTTACCGTCAATTCATCGTCTATAGCCAAGTTATCGATTAAATGATGGCGAATCTTGTTAAAGCGCCCTCTCTTAAGATTGGGTTTGGCGGTGCCAATATTCATTTCTTTAAAGATCTGCCTGGAATCAGCTGAAACTATTTCACCGTTAAACCTTTTAGCTAGCTTAATAGCTAAATTAGTTTTACCGCTGGCAGTTGGCCCAAGAATAACAATAATCTTTTTCCTATTCAAGCTCTTCTTTCTTCGCTTTAATAAAGGTTCGCCAGCTTTCTATAAATTCAAAGAATATTTGTAGCGGTGCTTCAAAGAAAAGATTTAGGATCAAGATAATAAGATTATACTTTTGCAGCTGACCAGACAACCATTTACCAGCATTCCTAAATGGTAAGAAAAAGATATCGGCCACAAAACCAAAAATTCCTTCTTCTTTTTCTCGATCAGTCGCTTTTAATTGTCTGCTGGAAGACTCAATCTTCATTCCGGAAAAAGCAATTAAAGAGAAGAAGGCAAGGAAAATAACAATGCTGACCCAGCTAAAGTTTAACTTTAAAAGAAGATAAATGACGCCACCAAAAACCAAAGCTGAACTGGCTAAGAAAATTATTCTGAGAACAAGATCTTTTAATCCCTTTTTCTCTGAAGATTTTTTGATAGCAATTATTCCTATCTCATCTTTCGGATAAACAACGTCTAAAGTTTGTTGGCAAACCAGCTTTTTATTCTTCTCCCTTGGCACCCTGATTGAAGCAATAATCAAAAACATTAATAATGGCGGAACAAAAAGATTAACCAATAGGGAAAGGTTTATAAAAGGTCTGTCTGTCATACGGTCATAGGGAATTTCAATCAAAAATGCCAAGAACATTTTAGACAAAAGAATTGAAATAACCCATCGCAATCCCCAAGTCTTGTTTTGCTTTTTAGTCTGTTTATATCTTTTTTCGTAGACAAACTTAAGACGAGCCTCAAAAGTTTCAGGATTATCAAAAATCTTTCTAGCCTCGCTAGGATCGTCAGAAACAATATCTCTAATAATTAAGAATCCGGGAACAAAACGATAGGCAACCAGCTGAATCCTCCTGATTAACGGATTACTGATACTTTCTTCAATCCCTTTTTTAATCAAGGGCATGCTTTCTGAAAACTTAACCAGCAAGTCAAGATCTGGAGAATTAGCAAGTTCAGGCAACTTAAATTTTAAAAGACGCCAGCTCAAAAGGGCTTTATCTGCTTTTAAAAGGGCTTTTTGGCAAGCAATAAAGATAAGCTCTTTTTTTCTTTCCTCTTCAAGGTTAGTATCTGAAAATGATAACCTTTTTAAAAGCTCTTCAACCATATATTCTAAAAGAACTTCATCTGTTTTAGCTGGCAACATCTTTTCTTCAATTTCAGTAGCAGCTAGACTTTTCAACCATTCAGTCAAACTGTTTCTTTCAGAACCAGCCGGAACATTTTCTATTAAGAAAATGTATTTTGATAGGATATTTTCTATCTTTTTAATACTTGTTTCTGAAATTTTATCATTAGGAAAGTAACCGCCCCTGATAAGTTCAAAAACAAGTGGCTTGGCAATTTCCTCTGGATCTGAAGAAAGTAATAACCGTCTCTTTAAAATCCGCTGAACAGTGTTTTTCCTTAATAAATGCTCTTCCTGGTAATCAATTACCTGACGGAGCTTTTCATAAAGAGTCGCTATTTTTGAAGCGACATAGTCAACATGGATCTTAGAAGCTTCAGCTGGATCTTTTGGCTCTGAGAGAGAATCAATGAACTCAAGATACTTCCTAGTTGGATCAGATATCATAAAATTCTACGAATTACTAATTTTTACTAATATACTAATGTACGAAATACGAATTTATAAGAATATGCGAATCTGCATAAAAAATCTATTGGTATATTTGTACTGATTTGTAATTGGTAGGCATTATTTTTTCTGATTAATTTCCTTCTTTATTTTTGAAATGAAACTCTCAAGTTTTATTGCTCCCAGATCTCCTTTCTTCCTTTGCCTGACGGCAACGGTTTTAGCCTTTAACTCTCGGTCGCCAACAATCAGAAGGTAGGGGATTTTCTGCAATTCTCCGGTTCTTATCTTTTTCCCTAAAGTATCGTCTTCATTTCTCGCCTCAGCCCTTAATCCCAGATCTGTTAAGGATTTAGTAATCTTTTTTGAATAACCAAAATGCTTTTGACTGACAGGAATTACCCAGACCTGAACCGGACTCAACCAAACTGGAAAAGCGCCCTCATAATTTTCAATTAAAATTGCCAGCCATCTTTCTAAAGATCCTAGGGGGGCACGGTGAACCATAACCGGGGTTTTCTCTTTACCGTCCTTATCTATATATTTCAGATCAAATCTATCTGGCAGCATAAAGTCAACCTGAACCGTACCACATTGCCATTCCCGCCCCAGAGCATCTTTAACCAAGAAGTCAGCTTTGGGACCATAGAAAGCAGCATCTCCCTCGGAAACAAAATATGAAGTTTTACTCTTTTTTAAGGCTTCGATTGACTTAACTTCAGCTTTTTGCCACATTTGATTATTGCCTAAGTATTTTTCCTTCTTAGATCTGATTCCCAGTCTGACCCGATAATCTTTCATGCCAAAAACAGCATAAAGTTTTTTAATAAAATTGAAAACGCTTAAAAATTCATCAACGGCTTGGTCTGGAGTGCAAAAAATATGAGCATCGTCCTGAGTAAAAGCCCTAACCCTTAAAAGCCCGCTGAGCTCACCCGACTGTTCGTACCTATAAACAGAAGCTGTTTCAGCAATCCGGTAAGGGAGATCTCGGTAAGATTTAGGCTTGAACTTATAGCTTTCAATATGCATCGGGCAGGTCATGGGCTTAATCAAATATTCTTTGCCCTCAACATCCATGGGCGAATACATTTTCTCTCGATAAAGATCCCAATGGCCGCTTTTGACCCATAAGGATTTTTCTCCAATATGAGGACTGTAAACATGCTTATAGCCAAGCTTGATTTGCTCTTCAACCATAAAGTTCTCGATTTCTCTTCTGATTGTAGAGCCATTTGGGAGCCAAATAGTTAGCCCTGGACCAACTTCATTGCTAATTGTAAAAAGTTCTAATTCTTTTCCTAATTTCCTATGGTCTCTTTTCCTGGCTTCTTCTTGGTTAGCCAGATACTCAGTCAGTTCTTTTTTAGTTGAAAAACAAGTTCCATAAATCCTGGTTAACATCTTATTTTTCTCCGAACCATGCCAATAAGCGCCGGCTATAGAAATTAGCTTGAAAGCGCCTATCTTGCCAGTTGAAGAAACATGAGGACCAGCACAAAGGTCAACAAAGTCCTTGCCAGTCCAATAAACCGTAGGCTTTTGTTTCTTAGCCTTAATTTCGTCTAGCCATTCTTGTTTGTAAGGGTTACCCTTAAATAATTGTCTGGCTTGAGCCAAAGATAAAATTTTCTTCTTAATCGGCAAATCTTGCTTTATGATCTTAAGCATTTCAGTCTCAATCTTGGGAAAATCAGTCTCAGAAATCTTGATTTGAACCTTGGAATTAGGCGAACTATCGAAATCAAAGTGAGCCGCCTTGTTAGCGCCACCTTTGCTTTCTCCTTCGTCGAAATCAAAGTAAAATCCGTCTTCAGTGGCCGGTCCCATGGCCATTTTAATCCCGGGCCAGAGCTTAATAACAGCCTGAGTTAAGACATGCTCACAACTATGACGCATTTTCTCAAGCTCTTTTACCTCTTTTTGGTCGTTTTTCATGTTTTTAAATGTTAAATAATACTAGCACAAATTTTATTAATAAAAAAGCCCCTTTTGAAAGAAAACGGATCAGGCTTTAAGGCCATAAATCCGCTTCAAAAGAGGATAGTAGTTGTTATAATACCAGTTAAAAATCCTTTCTTATTCATACTTTATTGTGCCTGATATCAATTGACTTGTAAAGCGGTTCTGCTATTATTGATCAGTACCTTATTTTATCCGATTTTTTGATCCCCGGAGGAAAAAAAGATGAATATTGCACCCGGAATACTAATGCTGATTGTGGGGGGAATCGGACTCATTATCGTCGCCCTTCTCTGGTTCTTAGAGAATCGGCGAGAAAAACGGCAATAAGCCGTTAAATGAATAAAAGAGAGGCAAAGCAGCCTCTCTTTGTTTGTTAAGTATTTATTTTTCTATTACTTCCTGGATATCATCACAAATGATCTTGGGAGAATTGTCCTTATAGCTAACTCGACCAGTGATAAAAACAATCTTATTTTCTCTAAAGGAAAGGGGATTCCTTTCCAAAATAGACGGGAAAACCACAACCTCAATCTTGTCAGTCAGATCTTCAAGCTTAACAAACAGCATCGGCTTGCCGGTTTTAGTAATGATTTTTTTTAAGTTAGAAAGAATGCCAGCCACTCTGATTTTTTTGCCCTCAATCTGCCTGGTAATTATTTTTAATGGAAAGGCCTTTTTATCAAAAAGACTCTTAAAACTGTCTAGGGGATGAGAAGTAATAAATAGCCCCAGGAGTTCTTTTTCCCACTCAAGTTTTTCTTTCTTGGAAGCAGGGGCAACCGAAGCTAAGCGAATATCAGAACCAAGATTGATCTTGCCTTCAAACAAGTTTCTTTGTCCGGAATTCTTTTTCTTTTGATGTTCTCTGTTAAATTCTAATATATCCTCAATATTAGAAAGGATTTGATTCCTTTCAATGATCGAGTCGAAAACGCCGGCTCTAGCCATGCTTTCCAATGATTTCTTATTCAGGTCTTTTGAATTAATTCTCGACAGGAAATTACCCAGATTTTTAAACGGACCGTTTTCTTTCCTTTCCTGAGTAATGGCCTTAACAATATTATTGCCAACGTTCTTAATAGCTGACAACCCGAATCTAATCTGTTTCTGGCCGGCAACAACAGTAAAGTTAGTCAGACTTTCATTAATATCCGGAGGCAGAACTTCAATCTTCATTTTTTTGCATTCTTCAATTAAAAAAGCGATCTTTTCAAGGTCATGCCTTTCTGAAGTCAGCAAAGACGCCATGAATTCTATTGGGTAATTGGCTTTCAACCAAGCAGTCTGGTAAGCAATCATGGCATAAGAACAACTATGACTGCGGTTAAATCCATACTGGGCAAAAGGCAGAATCCATTCCCAGATTTCTTTGGCAACCCGGTCTGGCACCTTATTGTCTCTCATGCCCTGAATGAGTTTGTCTTTCTGTTCATTGAGCAAAGACTTTATCTTTTTACCAATAGCTTTTCTTAAGATGTCTGCTTGACCGTAAGAAAAACCGGCTAAATCCCTGGCAATCTGTAATAATTGTTCCTGATAAATACAAACTCCGTAAGTTTTTGCCAAAATCGGCTTTAATTTAGGATGCAAATATTCAATTTTTTCCTTGCCATGTTTTCTCTTAATGTAAGAGGGGATAAATTCCATTGGCCCGGGTCTAAACAAGGTAATCATAGCAACAATATCTTCAAACTCAGTTGGCTTTAATTCTCTTAAATACCTGGTTACACCAGCCCCTTCTAGTTGAAAAACCCCGGCAGTCCGGCCGTCTCTTAAGTTTTTGAAAACCTTTTTATCTTCTAAAGAGATTTTCTCAATATCAATACTTTTGCCATGAATCACATAAATCCTAGAAAGAGTGTCTTCAATCACGGTTAAATTCTTTAATCCTAAAAAGTCCATTTTTAAAAGACCGAGGTCTTCAATGGCCCTCATCCCATATTGAGTAACAACGCTCTGGTCATTCTGAGTCGGATGCTGCAAAGGAACGATGTTATCTAATGGCTGATCGCCAATGACTACGCCGCAAGCATGAGTTGAAGCATGGCGAGCCACACCCTCAAGCTTCCTTGCTAAATCAACTAATCTTTTGGCTTTTATATCTTCTTCATAAAAGTTTTTAAACTCTTTAATCTTTTTTAAGGTATCTGTAAGAGTAAAGCCAAACGGAATCATCTTGGCCAACTTGTCGCAGTAAGAATATTCATATTGCAAAGCCCGACCCACATCACGAATAGCGGCCCGGGCCGCCATAGTTCCAAAAGTAATGATTTGGGCAACTTTATCACGGCCATATTTTTCAGAAACATAGTTTAAAACTTCGTCTCTTCTGCGATCGGTAAAATCCAAGTCTATATCGGGAAAAGAGATTCTATCTGGATTTAAGAATCTCTCAAAAAGAAGGTCATATTTTAAAGGATCGATTGCGGTAATGCCAAGGATATATGAAATAATTGAACCAGCCGCGGAACCTCTTCCTGGTCCTACAATAATTCTCTTTGCTTTAGCCCAGTTAACAAAATCTTGAACAATTAAAAAGTATGATGCAAAGCCCGTTTTATTAATCACCGAGAGTTCATACTCAATCCGGTCCTCAACTTTTTTATCCGGTTTTGGATATCTGTTTTTTAATCTTTCGAAAACCAGTTCTTTCAAATATTCGTTGGCAGTTTTGTTATCGGGAACGTCAAAACCAGGCAGCTTGGTTTTACCAAGCTCTAGTTTGAAGTTGCATAAGTCAACGATCTTTTGAGTATTAGAGATGGCTTCAGGAGTTTTAGTAAAGATCTTTTTCATTTCCTCGGGCGGAATCATGGAAAAGTCATCTTGCTTCATAGTCAGTCTTTCCGGATCATTGGGATCAGCTCCGGTATTGATTAACATCAAAACGTCTTGAGCCTCAGCATCTTCTGGCCTTAAATAATGAACATCTTGGGCGGCGACAAGAGGAATGCCGGTTTTCTTTGATAAAGCAATCAAGCCATTATTTAAAACCTCTTGCTCTTTAATGCTTTTGTGATGTTGCAGCTCAAGATAAAAACTATCCTTGCCAAAGATCTGTTGGTATTTGAGAGCTTTTTCCTCAGCTTCTTTTAATTTCTTGGCCAGGATTAATCTGGGAATCCGGCCCTGAAGACAGGCCGACATGCCAATCAAACCATCAGCGTGTTCTTCTAAAAGCTTTTCATCAATCCTTGGTTTATAATAAAAGCCCTCGAGATGGGCTTTGGTGATCAGTTTAACCAGATTCTTATACCCCTGTTCATTTTTGACCAAAAGAATCAAATGATAGCGCTTCTGGTCAATATTAGGCCTCTTGTCGGTCATGCCGTTATTGGCCATATAAACCTCGCAACCGATAATCGGCTTGATTCCTTTCTTAACTGCTTCCTTATAAAACTCAACCGCGCCATAAAGAACGCCGTGATCGGTCAAAGCCACCGAATCCATGCCCAATTCTTTGACATAATCTATAAGGTCTGGGATTTTTGGCAAACCATCAAGCAGGCTATATTGAGAGT